>Ga0302250_1000905_pt1 | contig 24672 bp, 19 predicted proteins | sample AAG_RA_Asp_MG_FD_193536 | JGI IMG/M metagenome (GOLD analysis project Ga0302250, IMG submission 193536) | Enriched activated sludge microbial communities from anaerobic digester in WTTP, New Holstein, Wisconsin, United States - AAG_RA_Asp | ecosystem: Engineered > Bioreactor > Anaerobic >... | reverse complement strand
TTTTTGCGTATCGCATCTCCGATAAGTGGTCGGCAATTGATAAAGATGATGTGATGCAAGAGTACATTGAGCGTTTCTTTGATGTTGAATTTCAAAGTGAAGCATTTGATGAGGTGGTTTCAAAAATAGTTAAAAGAGCCTATGAAAAGGCATATATGCTGTTTGTGCCTTCTCCAAACATCGTTTTAGCGGTTAACAAAGAGGTACGTTATGAGCCTTCATCGGTTTTGATGATGCCCTTATGGAAGGCAAAGTTGACCAAATACCATTGGTCGATCAGGAACAATGCAAGTTATCCCAAAGAGCGTGAAGCACCGATGCTTCCATTAAGGTTTGATTATGATTAAGTATCTTTCCATGCGGTATAAATTTTTTTTGATGGCGTCTTTGGGTATTTGTGCGATTGTCACGCTCTCCTTTTTAGCGTTTGACATTACCAACAAAGGTGTGGTCAATGTCAACAACGTTTTTGAAGGCTCAAAGCGGGTACAAACCATTCAACAAACCTACATTTTGCCACTTTTTAAACTCAGAGAGCAATCACTCTCGCTCATTATGGCGCCCAATGAAGACCTACGTAAGGACATCCTCAAAAAAATAAATGAGATGCACGCTCAAATGGAAGGACCTTTTAGCAAGCTTCCTGCAACCGTGTATTACCAATGGAAAAATTATGTAGCGCTTATCTTAGCCAATCAAGCCTACCTCAAAGACGACTTTGAAGAGGGGGCGTTTATCAATGCCAATACGGTTGAGCGTGACCAGTTTTATGCTTTAATGGACTCACTTGAAGTGTTACAGCAAAACGAGCTCACGCATTCCTCTGAAACGTATGCAAAAGCCAATAAAGAAGCTGTTAATTCGCGTTATTTTATTGCGACATGGCTCATCATCATCGTTCTGTTAACGTTTTTAGTCGGCTTTTTTATCGCAAAAAATATCGTAGATTCTATTTTACTTGTAAGACGTGGGCTTAGGGAATTTTTCGACTACTTGAAGTCACCTTCAACTGAGGAGGCGACACGCATTCACATCCCCCTTGCCAATAAAGACGAATTAGGCGATATGGCAAAGCAGATCAATAAAAACATTGAGATCATTCAAGCCAATTTAGAGCAAGACAGCAAGCTTATCGAAGATGCGACCAATGTTGTGGAAGACCTAAAATTAGGCAACCTTGATCGAAGGCTTGTGGCTTCAGGAAACTCCGATCAGCTCAATTTGCTTAAAGCAGTGATGAATGAAATGCTCGATAACTTAGAGCTTCGCATTCAGCAAGAGATCGATGAGAGGACACGCCAAGAACAATTACTTATTCAACAAAGCAAGCTTGCCGCTATGGGCAATATGATCGGCAATATCGCTCACCAATGGAGACAACCCTTAGGAGAAATCAATGCCCTTTTGATGATCATTCAAGTCAGACAGCATTTTGATGACTTTAATGAAGCATTCTTAACAGAGAAGATCGAGGAGTGTAACCGCATTACCGCTTATATGTCCAACACCATCAGCGACTTTCAAAATTTTTTCAAACCTTCCAAAGATAAAGAGATTTTTGAGATCAACAATGCATGTGAGCGAGCAAGTTCTATCATTCAAGCCTCGCTTCGTTATCACTCTATTGAGTTTTCATTTAATCCAGCAGATGAGATCAAAGTCCTTGGTTACCCCAATGAATTTGCTCAAGCGCTTCTGAACATTCTCTCCAATGCCAAAGATGTCTTAACAGATCGCAATATCGAAAATCCTTTTATTCGTATGAGTGTCAAAAAAGGTGAGAAATATACACTTATCAAGATTGAAGATAATGGCGGGGGCATTGCGCAGGAGTATATAGAGCGTATATTTGAGCCTTACTTCACAACCAAACACGCTAAACAAGGCACAGGCATTGGGCTTTATATGACAAAGATGATTATAGAAAATAACATGAATGGTATCGTTACGGTTAAAAATACCGAAGAAGGAGCGCTCTTTACAATTAAAATCAAACATCATTGATGTGGTTATTTAACTATCTATGTCTATATATTGGAAGAGCTTTTGCTGCGCAAATATCATCACAGTAGTTCATTCGATGCATGTGAATTTTCTTCTATTACTTTATTTTTATGATTAATAAACTCCTTTAAATTAAATATTACATTCTGCATTCACAGACACTTTTTAGACTCTTTTTTCTTTTATACTGCCTGCAGTTTTTCAAAAAACCTCAAAGGATAAAAGATGAGTCTCTCAAGAAGAAGCTTTTTAAAGGGTGGTTTGGTTGGTTCTGCAGCGGCTGTTGCCGTTAGCTCTAATGTAGCGAGTGCGGAAGAATTATTAGCAGATGTTAAAAAAATTCCTCATGCCAGCCATTATGGTGCATTTTATGCTCATGTTCAAAATGGAAAAATCATAGATGTTTCCCCTCAAGAATCAGATAAACGACCAACATCACTTGTACGTGCTTTTGTTGATCGAAATTATGCCCCTTCACGTATCAAATACCCTTACGTTCGTAAATCATACTTAGAAGGTAAAGAGAATAATAAAGCATTACGCGGGCAAGAAGAGTTTGTACGTGTGAGTTGGGAAAAAGCTTTAGATTTGGTTGCTTCTAAGATCAAAGCATGCCCTAAAGAAAATATCTATAACGGTTCATACGGTGGCTGGTCTCATCCCGGAACACTCAATAGTTGTGCTACGTTAACCGGTAAATTTTTTAATATTGCTGTTGGTGGAGCGATTGGTACAGCAGGTGAGTACAGTAATGGTGCAGCGGGTCCTACAAATCCAGGTATTGTTGGTGATATGGAAGTTTACTCTTTACAGACAGCCCATGAAGAGATTTTAGCAAACACAGAAGTGTATGTTCTTTGGGGAACTGATCTTTTTAAAACCAACAAAATTGATTATGGTGTTGCCAACCATAAAAATGACGAATACTACATCAAATATCGCCAGTCTAATATCAAGTTTATCTCTATTGACCCTATTCGTACAGAGACAGCAAAAATGCTCAATGCTGAGTCCATTTACATCAGGCCTAATACAGACGTAGCATTGATGTTAGGTATGATGAATCATCTTTATACCACTAAAAAATACGACAAAGCCTTTATTGAAAAATACACACAAGGTTTTGATAAGTTCCTTCCTTATTTGCTTGGTAAAACCGATGGCATTGCAAAAACGCCAGAATGGGCTTCAAAGATTACAGAAATTCCAGCAGCGAAAATTAAATCGTTAGCAGAGCTTTTTGTCTCTAAAAAAACATTTTTAGCAGGTAACTGGGCGATGCAAAGAGCACATCATGGTGAACAAGTGGATTGGGCATTAATTACTCTAGCGTCAATGATGGGACAAATTGGAACACCAGGTGGTGGTTTTGGTTTCTCAATGCATTATGCAGGTGGTGGACAAGCAGCCTCTGGTAAAACAGGTATCGGTGGTTTTTCTCAAGGTAGAAACAAAGTTAAAGTAGCACTTCCTGCATCACGTATTTCAGAAGCTATTTTAAATCCTGGAAAAGAGATTAGCTACAAAGGGGCAACCATTAAATTCCCTCAGATTAAGCTGATGTATATTGCTGGTGCAAATATTGTAGGACATCATCCTAATACCAATGAACTTGTTAAAGCTCTTCGAACGCTTGATACTTTTATTGTGCAAGAACCTTGGTGGACTCCAACAGCAAAGATGGCAGACATCGTTTTACCTTCTACAACTACATTAGAGCGTGATGATATTGGTATGGGTGGTAGTTATTCGGGTGATTATATTTATGCGATGAAAAAAGTTGTTGAAACACCGTATGAAGCGAAAGATGACTATGAAATCTTCACACTTTTAGCTGGAAAATTTGGAGAAGTCACACAGAAAAAATTTACAGATGGACTAAGTGCTATGGAGCATCTGAAAAAGTTCTATGAAGCTTCTGATGCAGCAAAAGTGAAAAGCTTTGAAGAGTTTTGGAAAGAAGGGTTCGCAAAATTTGATATTCCAGCAGATGCCTATAAGTTTGTACGTCATAGTGCATTTAGAGCAGACCCTGTAAAAAATCCTTTAAAAACAGAGAGCGGAAAAATTCAAATCTTCTCTGAGAAGTATGCAAATTTTGGTTACAGCGATTTTAAAGGTCATGCAACATGGTTTGAACCAGCTGAATTCTTAGGAAGTAAAGAAGCTGCAACGTATCCATTGCATATGCTTTCTCCACACCCAACGTACCGTGTGCATTCTCAGTTAGACAATTCATGGCTGACAACACTGTATAAAGTTCAAGGCAGAGAACCTGTTCGCATTAACCCAAAAGATGCCAAAAAATACGGCATTGTCAATGGTGATGTTGTTGAAGTATATAACGCACGTGGACGTATTTTAGCAGGTGCAGTAGTCACAGAAGATATTAGACCTGGTGTTATAGCCATTGAAGAGGGCGCATGGTATAGCCCTGAGGACGTTTTTGGTAAAGACGAACGCTGCAACAGTGGACACTGCAATGTTTTAACATCGTCTCGTCCATCTTCAGAAATGGCACAAGCAACAACCATCAATACAACATTGGTTGCGATTAAAAAAGCAGAAGGCGTACAAAAACAAAATGTAGCATATGTTGCGCCAAAAACAATTGACGCGTAATGTCTAAAGGATTGACAATGAAAAAAATAATAGCAAGTTTACTCTTTGTGTGCGCACTATTTTCTAGTGCGTATGCAACATCATACATTATCGTGGAGGAGGGTATGTCCCTCTTAGTCGGTAAGACCAAGATTTACAATGGAACACCTGTTGAGGTGAAGTCGCAGTCATCTAAAAATGCCACCGTTATTATCAAAGGGTTTATAAATCCGTTGGATGCAAAAAGTCTTTATGCAACTAAAAATTTAAAATTGCTTTTGGCTCAGGTGAATGATGACTCTATGATCCAAAAAGCGGGCGATCAAGGTACGTTAGAAATTGAAATAGAGGCTAAGTATCTTGTTGAAAATGCTGACCTGGCATGGGAAAAAAGTACGGATCGTTTTTATGAGAAATGTACGAAGTGTCATGCGGCTAAAGTGGTTAAAGATCATACGATGTTAGAGTGGGAAGGGCTATATGAGAGTATGAAAGAGTTTGCAAAACCAACAGATGATGATACTTCTCATATTCTAAGATTTTTAAGAGCATACGCAAAAGATGGCATTTTATCTGAGTAAATAAAACAAAACTTTTAAGGAGGTATAGATGAAAAATTCGTTGAGTTTGGTTGTTTCATTGGTTGTTTTGGGCGCATTTTCAAGTGTTGGGGCAGATGAGTTAAGTGATGCTCTCAAAAATGGCAAGGTAAGTGGTGATGTGGCACTCACATATGAGAGCAGAAATGTTGAACGCCAAGTAGGCACGTACTATGCTGATACAGCGTACAGTGTTGGTTCTATCGGGCTTAATTATGAAACAGCTAAGTTTTACAATTTCAGTGCAAACGTTGGATTTAGAGCGTATCAGCCTGTATGGCAAGATGATAGCCATTTTGTAACGGCTCATGGTAATGGTGATGCGAGTGAGCGTTTTTATGAAGATGGTTCAAATAAACATATGGAACTTGCCAACGCGTATCTTGCTTATGCAACAAAAGATATCGTTGTAAAAGCAGGACGTCAAGAGCTTTCTACTGAGTGGTTAACAAAGTATCATGATGCTGTTACTGCGATGGTGACACCGTTTAACAATGCTCAAATTGAGATGATTTATTCACAAAAGCGATACAGAGTTGATCCAAGAGAGTTTTTTAGTGCAACCGATATTAACGGAAATGACGGTATTTATAAACTAGGATTTAGTTATCAGCTTTCCAATGAAATCAAAGCAAAAGTCTATACTCTTGTTGCTCCAGATAACTATGAAATTTATGGTGGAAAAGTCAATTATGACACTAAAATCAATGATGTTGGCTTAGGGCTTTTAACGCATTATATGGAGACCAGAGAAGATGTCGCTCAAGATGGAAAGATGCTTGAGTTAGTAGGGTATGCAAGTTATGCTGGCTACAAAGCAACACTAGGTTATGTGAAAACAGGCAAAGAGAATGGTTGGGGAAGTGCTGCAAATTATGGAGATACAGTTGTTCCGTTTGAAGAGGGCGATCACATGTATGTTCCAGATGCAAGAACAACATACTTCATGCTTTCAAAAACCATTGCCGATGTGAGTTTAACAGGTTTATACGGTGTAACGAAATACGGTCAATTCTCTAAAGACGAATTTGATGTGTGGGCAAGTTATAACTTTACAAAACAGTTAAGTGGAACGCTTGGATTTGCTGTTACAAATGAAGACAAAAAAGATGGATCTGTACCTGATTTAACGCAAATCAACGCAACTTTAATCTATAAATTCTAAAATGTTTCTAAACAGGTGGCATAAAGACGCCACCTGATTCTTGCGTTATCGTGAGAGGAGTTGCAAGATGGATAAGCTTTTAGTGGAAAAAATGAAAACATTGACAGTACTGTATGCTGAAGATGAAGAGGGCATTCGTAACAATGTTGCTAAAACACTTCGTTATTATGTTAAAAACGTGATTGAAGCAACCAATGGCGAAGAGGCATTAACGCTTTATCGTAAAGAAAAACCTGACATCATTTTCACAGATATTATGATGCCTGGAAACATAGATGGCATAGAACTTGTAAGACAGATACGTAAAGAAGATACTAAAATCCCTATCGTGATGATTACAGCACATACGGATAAAGAATACCTCCTTAAAGCAGTCCCTCTGCATTTAGAACAATATATCGTTAAACCTATCAATCTTAAAAATCTCAAAGAGACCTTAATAAAATGTGTTGAGGTTATCTCCGCAAATCGAGCAATTGATACAGACCTTCCTTGTGGATATTCATACGACTTTGACAACAAAGTATTGACATTCAATAACGAAGAAATAAAACTGACCAAAATGCAAATTGCTTTTTTTGAGCTTTTGCTAACGAATAAACATAGGATTATTACATACGATGAGTTACAAGAGTATGTATGGCAAGATCAGATTATGACAGATGCGGCATTAAAATCATTAGTAAAAAATTTAAGGCAAAAGTTTCCTAAAGAGTATATTGTCAATTTATCAGGTGTTGGATATAAGCTTGCCGATGTTTAAAATCTTATGGACTTGTCTTTTTATCGTATATGCATGGGGCAGTGAAACGATTATTGAGCCGATTCATTATGCGGATGGCACTATCGATAAAGAACTCATCAATGAGCGTGTTAAGGGCTCTCATATCAAAGTATTTATGCCTTCTATCCCTTATCATTACATTTCAAAACTGATTAACGGAACCTTACTTCGCATCGCTGATACTCCGCAAGGGTGGGAATATATGATGGCAACGGAGTATATTCAAATCGATGATGTGACCTATGAATTTGCACTGAGGCAAGGAGTCAAATTTCAAGACGGTACAGATTTTAATGCCGATTCTGTTGTGCATAATTTCAATGCTTTTTTAAAAAACCCCTATACATACACAGATATTCACAATCGGCTTAAAAGCGTAGAAAAAATTAATCCCTATCGTGTGCGATTTCATTTGTATAAACCGTATGGTATGTTTTTACATGATTTGGCGGCTATCAATCTTTACAGCGATACTTATCTTCAAAAGTTTACGTGGCAAGGCGGCGCTACAGGAGCCAATACACAAGAAGCAGGCAATTATGGCTTAGGACCTTATATATTAACGCAAGGGTATGCTATTGGGCGGAAACAGACACCCATTATTACCTTAAAAGCCAATCCTTTTTATTATAAAAGTACACAGCCTTATATTGAGACTATCACGATTTATACGCAATTAACAGCAGATGAATCTGTTAAGATGGCACTGGATAAAGAGGGTGAATTGGATATCACTCCTATACCATTCAATAAAAAAACAGAAGCGACACTTTCCCCTTATGCTAAGCTTTTGACAATGCCTTCAACGAATAACATTATGATTTACTTTAATCTGATGAATAAAAAGAGTGTGTTGAATCGAAAAGAGGTTCGTATAGCCTTAAATAAGGCGATTAATCAACCGCGCCTTCTCAATTTTGTTTACAAAAATGAAGGACAATTAGCGCCCACAGAAGCTTCAACAAATTACCAATCTGTCAAAGAAGCATCACAAACATTGAAAACCTATGGTGAAACTATCTTAGAGCAAGAAAAAGAAGAGATTAAAACCATTTTATCGGGTATCACGCTGAATGTTTTGACGCAAGATCGGTTTATGTTTTTGTGGAAAGGAATCGAATATCAGCTCAATCAGTTTGGCGTACAACTCAATTATACGGTTACTACGAGTGAAAAAGATATTTACGAGCAACTGTTAACTAATAGAGAAGAGCCTAAAGCATGGGATTTGCTCACATGGGGTAATGATGATTGGTTTGGGAATCATCCTTGGACAACTTTTTTTGCATATAGAACAACCAGTGAATGGTCGTCCATTGAAAAAGATGACATTCTTCAAAATGAAATTGAGGCATTTTTTTCGTATCCCTTCCAAAGTAGTCATTTTCAACAGAGTGTTGATAAGATAGTTCATCATGTTTATGACAATGCTTATATGCTTTTCATCCCCTCTCCCAATATTGTTTTAGCTATCAATAAAGAGGTCTCTTATGTGCCTTCTTCAGTAGCAATTATGCCGCTGTGGGAAGCCAAAATTAGTAAAAACCATTGGTCTGTACGTAAAGGATCTTATGCGCCAGAAAAACTTTTACCAATGAAACCATTAAAGGTTATCAAATGATTCACTATTTACGAGTACGTTATAAGTTCTTTATGATGGCTTCTCTTGGTGTGATTGCCATTGTTTCTATGTCTTTTCTCGCACAATCAATTTCAAAAGATGGGTTTCAAAGATTGAGGGATGTTTTTGATGACTCAAAAAAAGTACAGCATATTCAAAGAGATTTTATAGCTCCTTTGTTTACGGTAAGAGAAATAACACTAGCCCTTGTTACAGCTCCCAATAATGATTATAGACTAGAAATTAAAAAAGATTTAATGCCTCTGATAAAAAGATTGGATAGTTCGTTTTCCTCGCTTGAAAATGATGAAATGAATGCTATTTGGAAGAATTACAAAAAATTAATTGCGATCACTGATGAATACATGCAAACAGGCTTTGAAGAGGGTGCATTTACCAACGTCAATGGTGCTGAGCGAAAACAATTTTATATTTTAGTTTCTAAGTTAGAGCAGATTCAAGCGATTCAATTAGACAATTCACAAGCAACATTTCAAAAAGCGTATGATAATTTTTACGCAAAGCAGGATCTTATTATCTCGGGTGCAAGTTTAGTTGTCTTTTTGACACTCTTATTTGGCTTTTTAATCGCTCGAAATATTGTTTTTTCCATCGATAGTTTACAAAAAGGACTCGCACAATTTTTTGCTCTTTTAGGTCGAAAAATTGACAAAGATGCCACGATTACCATTGAACTCCCCAACAAGGATGAATTTGGCGATATGGCTAAAAAGATTAATACCAATATTGAGATTGTACGGGAAAATTTAAAAAAAGATCTTCATATTATTGAATGTGCAACCAATGTTTTGAATGAAATTAAAAAGGGAAATCTCTCAAGCCGTCTTAAAGAGTCAGCCAGTTCAGAAGAACTTAATCGCCTTCAACAGGTGATGAATGAAATGCTTGACAACCTCAATCAAAGAATTGTCCTAGAAATCAATGAACGCACCAAACAAGAGCAACTGCTTATTCAACAGAGTAAACTCGCTTCTATGGGAAATATGATAGGCAATATTGCTCATCAATGGAGACAACCACTGAGCGAAGTCAATGCTATTTTGATGAGTTTACAAGCACAAAAAGAGAATAACGATCTAAGTGATAACGATTTTTTTACAGCGCTTGAAGAGTGCGATATTATTTTAGCTCATATGTCAAATACTATCAGTGATTTTCAAAACTTCTTTAAACCTTCAAAAAGTAAAAGTAAATTTAGTTTGCAAGAAGCCTGTAAAAATGCAAGTTTTATTATTGAGTCATCTTTGAAATATAAGCAAATTGATTATCAGATGAATGTCATCGAGGATTCTGAAGTTTTTGGCTACCCCAATGAGTTTGCACAGGTTATTTTAAATATTCTCTCCAACGCAAAAGATATTTTGATAGAGAGAAAAATTGAAAATCCTTATATCAGGTTAACCATCACAAAAGGTAAAAAATACGCTCTTATCAAGATTCAAGATAATGGAAAAGGTGTGGATAAAAATTTGATGGACCGTATTTTTGAGCCTTATTTTACAACAAAGCATGCTTCAAGAGGGACTGGTATTGGTCTTTATATGAGTAAGATTATTATTGAGGCAAATATGCATGGGTACTTGAATGTTAAAAATACATCAGAAGGAGCGCTATTTACAATTAAAATCAAACACCATGATTAAATATTTAGTTTCTCTACAACGTTTAGACTTCGCATTATCTTTTGATTTTTGTAGTATCAAATACTCCGAATAGGAAGATAAAAAGTCGAATGAATTTCTTTTTCATCTAAAAAATGGTTTTTATGCATGATGACATAGGATGGATCTGTCGTCGTTTCAAATCCGCTATGAGGAAGCCAATTATGATATGCCCATTTTATAAACCAAGCGACTTCATGCGTTTCCCCACCAAAAATCTCAAAAGTCGCATACAGACCACCTTCTAATATATTGGAAGGAATATTTGTAGTGATGATTTCATCTTCAGGGCTAATTGCTGCGATATAGAAGCATTGTTCATGAGGTGTAATCGCAGGGTTATCATGATAAATTCCAATTTCTTCATAATTTTTCAAGTCAGCTGAGTAAACCAACGCCTGTAACTGTAACCACTTTTGTTTAGCTTCTTCTAGGATATATCCTTTTTGTCTAAGATAATAAATTTTTCTATCTTTTGTTTTTACAATTTTAACTTTTGTCATATCAAATTCAGGTAGAGCATTTTTCAATAAAGAGTTTTTAAAAATGCTATCTGAATATTCAATATAACCTCCATTTCGCCACTCTTTTGGCGTTAGATTAAAACGTTCTTTGAAGGCTTTTATGAATGATGATTGTGAACTGTACCCACACATATTTGCAATTTGGGTAATCGTCGAATACTTATTCGTTAACAACAAATTCGAAGCTTTTTGAAGACGTATAGATTTTATAGACTCATAGATATTAATACCTAATTGCTCTTTAAATATTTTATGAAGATGAACATTACTGATTGTAAAGTTGGTCGCCAATATATCGACGTTGATAGGGGTGTCAATATGTTTATAAATATACGACATTGCTTTATTGGCAATATCAATATACAAATCATGTGTTTTTTTTCTTTGCATACTTTATCTTAGCATAAATAGACTATTTTTTGTTAAGTTTTAGACTATTTTAATTGAATAAAAAAACAATTTTTATCATAGTTCCGATGAAGAACAGAAAAAATCAAACAGCTATAATAATCGAAAATCTACCTTAAGAAACAAAGATGTCAAAAACAATTTTACTGGTAAAAGAGATTAAAACGACGCAACAGCAACAGGTTATGGGCATAGTTTTTGCCTTTATTACAGTTCTTATTTGGTCCAGTTATTTTTTATCGCTACGAATAGGCGCATTAACACCTTTAACTTTAGCAGAACTAGCCATTTTTCGATATACCGTGCCAGGATTTCTTTTGCTACCTATCTTTATTAAAAGTATGACAGAGTATAAAAAAGTGCCTTTAGTCTATTTACTAGGTATTATTTTGGGAAGTGGATTGCCATTTTTTCTTTTATCAGGGTACGGTATAAAACTAACCCAAGTAGCCTATGGGAGTACACTCATCCCCGGTACGATACCACTATTTGTAACAGTTATTGCTGTATGGATTTACAAACAGCCTTTACCATATTTTCGATTGTGGGGAATCATAATCATTGGCTGTGGTGTAATCGCTATGCTTCTTCAAATAGGAAATACGTTAGATAAGCATCTACTGTTAGGGCAAGGACTTTTTTTATGTAGTGCGCTTTTATGGTCATTATTTACTATCAGTATTCGACAATCAGGATTATCACCTTTAAAAGTTGCCGCACTTGCCGCTTTGCCAAACGGAATAGTTATCGCTCTTTGGATCACTATCACGCATCCAGAACTAGGCTATAGTGCATTACCAATGATGGCTATCTTTGGACAGATGATAGTTCAAGGAGTCGTTATAGGATTTTTCTCTGGAGTGTGCTTTAGTGCAGCGATTGTTCGCGTTGGTGCTGAGAAAACATCTGCTATTGGAGCCGCTACTCCTACTGTTGCAACTTTTTTTGCAACTATTATGTTAGGTGAGCATGTAGATATGTATTTGGTATTAAGTATGAGTTTAGTCATAGGAGGTGTTTTTTTAGCAAGCGGTGTATTACATGGAGAAAGAGTATCCTGATGTTAGGAATATCTTGTAGAAAAAATTTTTCTACATGGAGTTTGTTTATACAAACTTACATGAAAATTTGATTTGTCTCAATAAAATATTTACACTTTTTTTACACTTTTTTTTTAGTATTGTCACTGAAATCCAAATCAAAAGGAGTGGACAGTGACAACAAGAAGTTACAGCATGTCAATTATGGTTGCATCATTAGTGCTAGGAACACAGGTATGGGGTGCCGACACATTAGCTGATGCGTTTAAAGAAGGCAAAGTAAGCGGTACTATCAAATCGATGTATCGAGATGCTGATATCTCAGGGCAAGAGAGCAGCGGATTTGCAATGGGTGGTGAATTAGGTTATGTTACGGGCAAATTATATGGTTTTGGTGCTGGTTTTACGTTCCAAACATCACATACATTAGGACTCAAAGACAATAATCCAGCAGAAGTCGATACAAGTGTCGCCACATCTAAAAGTGATTTGAGTGAGGCGTACCTTTCTTATACTTTTGATAAAACGTTAATTAAAGTGGGTCGTCAATATATTGATACTCCACTTGTCTCAACAAGCACATCACGTATGTATAATGACATTATGGAAGGTGCGACAATTACAAACACTTCTTTGCCTGAAACAACACTTATCGCAGGTGTCATTACCCAATACCAATATCGCTTTGGTGACATGGAAAATTATGACAAAAATATTTACACATTATATGCACTCAACAAATCAGTAAAAGGACTTGAAGTCACCCTGCAAGGAACAACTCAAGCAGATGAGAGAAGTTTGTTGTTTGCAGATCTCTCCTATACACTTCCGATGAATTTTCCTGTAACGATTGGTACACAGTATTTAGGTGATTATGCTGATATTACGGGTGAAAAAGACTCCTATCTTTATGGTTTCATGGTTGGAACAAAACTTGGCGGCGTTGGATTGTCAGCGTACTACAATAAAACAGCTAAAGATGGCGATGTAACATATGGCTATGGTCAAGGCTCTGATTGGACATACAATAGTGTTCAATGGTTGTCAGGCTATACCGCAGGTACAGAATCTTACCAAGCGAAACTTTCCTATGACTTTGAGCAAGTGGGTATTAAAGGATTAAGTGCATTTACACGTTATGCGATTTTTGATAATTCTGTGAATGCAGCCAATGATGCAAAAGAGTGGAATTTTGATGTAAAATATAAATTCCAAGGCTCTATGAAAGGTCTAGAAACACGTCTTCGTTATGCTGACATTAGCTACGATCAAGCTGGTAAGCCAAATGAACATGATTTTAGATTTATAGCAAATTATAACTTCTAATGTTTGAAGATAGATCGAGAAGCTAAACGCTTCTCGGTCGTACAAAACGTAATGGGGTAAAAATAAAATGCGTTATAATACTCGGACATGTTACATTTTAATACTAAGCTACTGATATGAATCATTTGAAACAAAAATACTTATCTACCTTACTTTTTATTCTCATCTTTTCCTCTCTTACCATAGCATATATAGTACTTGTTTTCATCAACTATGATGCGAATAAAACAATGATGGAAGGCTTAGTTAAGACAAATCAACTCAATATCGTCAAAGGATATAAACGTCAAATTGATGAATGGCTCTCTGTTAAAAAACGTATTGTCTTTTCTGCCGCTACATTTCTTTCTCCATTAGATCCACAAAAAAACTATCATGAGATAAGGCAAATTTTACAAAATGCTATTACCACAGGTGAATTTAGAAGTGTTTATATAGGGTATGAAAATGATGCCTTTGTAACAGGTATCAATTGGATAGCACCCCAAGACTATTTTCCCACACAAAGACCTTGGTATAGTGTTGGAAAAGAACGTAATGAAGTAACAATTACTTTGCCTTATATTGATTCTGATTTGTTTAAAGATGTTATATCTATTGTGGCTCCTGTTTATAGGAACAATGAATTAATCGGTATATTGTCTAGCGATCTTATTTTAGATGCTATTCAAAAAGAGATGCTTTCTATTAATTTGCCTTTTAATGGATTTGCATTTTTAGTCAGCAAGAATGGTCAAATTCTTTTAAGTCCTGATGGTTTTAGTGAAAACAAGTGTTCAGGTTGTGAACCTGCAATCTCTGCTATTTTATCCAATGAAAAAACCGTAGGTACAACAACCTATATCCATAATGGACAAAAATATTTAGTATTTTATGAGCCATTAGAAAATAGTGATTGGATTTTTTCAACAGTTTTAAATGAAGAAAGTATTTTTAAAGAATTAGATGAGCAGTTATTTGAAAACGTCATTATGGCAATTGGATTTGCTGTCTTTGGCATTTTGGGTGTGTTTTTCTTTCTATTTTTATCACGTAAAATTTTTGAACATAAGCGTTTACTTGATTCATTTGCACATAGTAACGTTCAGGCAATGGCGATTGTAGATAAGAAAAAGCATATTGTTCTTGCCAATGAACCTTTAAAGCACTTCTTAGCGTTACATGAATCTATAGAATTAGGACAGCCTCTTTTGTATTTGCAACAAAAAGAGGGTAAACAAGGCTTGATTCAAACGATCATTGATTCTGTGAATGAAGTAATGGATGAGACGCTCAATGCAAAAATAATGCAGTTGCCCAATGAAGAAACTTCAGAATGTTATGTTCTTCAAGTTATGCCAATTATTGAAGAAAATGAGAAAATAGAAGGATGTGTTGTAACGATTAATGATATAACCCATGAATATAGACTCGAAACGCATGCCAAAGAGCATGAACAAATTATGATTCAGCATAGTAAAATGGCAGCAATGGGTGAGATGGTAGGAGCCATTACACATCAATGGCGCCAGCCTTTAGCCGCTCTTTTAGTACTTATGGGGATGTTGCGTGTTCAAGTGAAAGACAAAGTGATTAGTGAAGAAAGATTGATTGAAAGCTTTGATAAAGCCGTTGAAATTGTAAAATTTATGGAACAAACACTCCAATCTTTTAAATCGTTTTATAAAACGGGACAAGAAAGAGAATATTTTGATTGTGCAACAGTGATAGAAGAAGTTGTCAGTATTTTAAAACCAATTGCGCGTATCCACAATATAGACCTCTCTTTTATCTATGATTACAAAAAAGATTATCCTTTGGTCTCTTACCCTAATTATCTCAAACAAATTTTAGTCAATCTTGTCTCAAATGCAAAAGACGCTATCTTAGAAAAAAACAGTGATTCTTTTGAAGGACATATTATGATTTCTTTGGAAGAAAGTACAGATGGTTATACGATTTGTGTTGAAGATGATGGACTTGGTATTCAATCAGAATTTGAAGAAAAACTTTTTAAGGCGATGCAAACAACAAAAGGTGCTAAAGGGACAGGGCATGGTCTTTATTTATGTAAGTTATTGGTTGAAAATAAACTCGGTGGTAGCATTCATGTTCACTCTTTATCCAACCCAACTGTTTTTTCACTCTTTTTGCCTAAAGGAAATTCATGGACAAAAATGTCTTAAAACGATTTAGTGAGTTACGTATTTTACTGGTAGAAGACGATGCATTGCTTAGAGGTATTATTTTTGATGCTCTGAGTCTTTATTGTCAACATGTGCAATGTGCAGAAGATGGAGAAGAAGGTTTACGATGTTTTCATAGTGGAAATTTTAATGTAGTCATTAGTGATATTAATTTGCCAAAAATGAGTGGACTCACTATGTCTCGTGAGATTAGAAAAGTGAATGAAGAGATATCGATCATTATTTTAACTGCATACGATACGACGGATAATATCTATGCTTCAATGGATATATGCGCGTGTGCTTTTTTGCATAAGCCATTTGAATTAGAACAGTTATACAATACATTATTAATGTGTATTGGAAAAATCGCTTCTAAAAATCACTGGATTGATCTCATGCGAGGGTTCTCTTATAATATAAAATCAAAAGAACTTTTTTTTGAAGATAAAGAGATTCATTTAACAAAGAATGAATCAAAATTGCTGTCAATTTTAATAGAACATTTTGGGAAAACGGTGAGTTTTGAAAATATCGAAGGTAACGTATGGTACGACAAAAGTGCTACTCCTGAAACCATCCGAATGCATATCAATAAACTTCGCTCAAAAACATACTATGAACTCATTGAAAATATACAAGGTTATGGTTACAAACTTCTTCCAAAGATATACATTGATTTAGAAAAATAATTTCTCGCTTTTTTTTTGAATAATCTGCATACCACTTCGTAATTTTTATACTTTCTTTACACTTTTTTTTTACACTTGTTTTTGAAGTTAAATCATAAGGAGATGACTGATGAAACAAGATGTAGGATCTAAAGCATTACTATGTATAAGTGCTTTACTCGCAGGTTCGCTGTTAAATGCAGCTGATGTTTTTCCTAAAACAACACTTGAGTTGACAAGTGAATCGGGAGAAATATTAGGAAGTATCACCCCAGGTTCAAAGCTTACAAAGCTTGATGAAAAAAACGATAAAAGTTTGGTCATGGTAAGTGGTTGGAGTGCATATGGTGAAGAGAGTGTTGTGTTCCAAAAGATTGGACAACGTGTTGTATATGCACTTTTAAAGCCAAATGCTTTTAAGAACATTGAAAAAGGTAAAAGTCAAACTGATGACTATGATGCAGAATGGATACCAAGCCAAATTAAAGGGTGGGTCAAAAATTCTGATTTAACATCTAATCAAGAAGATGTGTGGAAAGAGGGTGCAAAACTTTTTGGTGAACGTTGTGGTTCGTGTCATCAGGCTCATCCATCCGATGAATTTACCGTTAATCAATGGCCAAATATTGTCAAAGCGATGAAAGATAGAGCAGGGCTTTTACCAGAACAGCAATGGCAATTAACCAAATACATGCAAGCTCATGCAAAAGATGCGAAATAAGGACGAGAGATGAAAAATAGTTCAAGAAGAGAATTTCTCAAAACCAGTTTATTAGGTAGTGCAGCGGTTGTTGGTAGTGTAAATACTTTAAATGCTGTTGATATGGCAAGTGGACCTATTTTGGATGAGTCACAAAAATACAGTGCATCACACTTTGGTGCATTTAAAGCACATACAAAAGGTGGACAATTCACTGGAGTAAGTGACTTTGTGGATGATAAATTTGCAACACCTATGATTCAAGCCCTTCCATCTAGAACATACTCTCCAACACGTGTAAAATATCCTTATGTACGTGAAGGGTATCTGAAAAATGGACACAAAAGCGATACCTCAAAAAGAGGCAGTGAAAAATTTATTCGTGTGTCTTGGGATGAAGCATTAGATCTTGTTGCAAAAGAGGTGATGCGTGTTCAAAATACCTATGGGTATAAAAGCATATATGCAGGAAGTTATGGTTGGTTTTGTGTTGGTAAACTAAACAACCCTCAACGTTTGATGAATCGCATGATGAAAATTGCAGGTGGTTATGTCGGTCGTACGGGCGATTACTCAACGGGTGCAGCACAAGTTATTATGCCGCATGTATTGGGTACGAATGAAGTGTATGAACAACAAACATCATGGGATATGGTCCTAAAACATGCTAAAAATGTTGTATTTTGGGGAGCTGATCCTATGACAACGAATCAAATTGCATGGGAAATTCCAGCACACGAAGCATATGGTTATATGAATGAACTCAAAAAACTCAGTGATGCAAAGAAGATTAACGTGATGTCTGTTGATCCTGTTGCAAATGATACACAACGTTATTTTGAAGGTGAGCATATTCGTATAAGACCTAATACAGACGTTGCCATGATGTTAGGTATGGCACATCACCTTTATGCAACAAAAATGTATGACCAAGAATTTATTAAAAAATACACTGTAGGCTTTAAGCAATTTGAGCAGTATCTTAACGGTGCAACAGACAATACTCCAAAAACACCTGAGTGGGCGGAGAGAATCTGTGGTGTTTCTGCCAATACCATACGAAAATTTGCAGAGAAATTGATGAAAGAACGCTCCATCCTTATGGCGGGTTGGGCAACCCAAAGAGCAGATCACGGTGAGCAGTTCCACTGGATGATGGTAACGTTATGCGCGATGATAGGACAAATCGGTTTACCTGGCGGAGGTTTTGGATTTAGTTACCATTATGCAGGTGGTGGTACCCCAACAGCAGATGCTCCTGGACTTACCGGTATTTCAACCAATATCGTCAGCGATAAAGAAGGTCCATGGACAAAGTACAAACCATTTAATGTTCCAGCCGCAAAAGCGTTTGATATGATCGCAAATCCTGGTAAAAAAATTCAGTTTAACGGTAAAGAGATTGTCTATCCAGACATTAAAATGATCTATTGGGCAGGTGGAAATCCAATGCATCATCACCAAGATCGTAATGCGATGCTCAAAGCGTGGAAAAAACTCGAAACAGTTATCGTTCATGAACCACATTGGACATCTACTGCGCGTATGGCAGATATCATTCTTCCAACAACGACAGAGATTGAGAGAAATGATATTGAAAGAATTGGTGATTATTCATCAACCCATTTCTTAGCATTACAAAAAGCAGTTGAACCTGTTGGCGAATCTAAGGATGATTTTGAGATTTGTAGAGAGATTTGTAAACGATGGGGATATGAAAAAGAGTTTGCTGAGAACAAAACACCAATGCAATGGTTAGAGCAGTTCTACAGTGATGCACTTGCTCAAGGGGTTGAAAAAAATATTTCGATTCCGAAATTTAATGAATTTTGGAAGATGGGTTATGTGAAATTTGAAACACCTCAATCTGCAAAAGAGTATGTAAGACATGCTGATTTTAGAGAAAATCCAATGTTAAATCCATTAGGTACACCTTCTGGAAAAATCGAAATTTTTTCAAAAGTAGTTGATGGCTTCAAATATGAAGATTGTAAAGGTCATCCAATGTGGTTTGAGCCAGCAGAATGGCTTGGTAGTCGTAAAGCGAAAAAAAGCTCACTCCATCTACTTTCACCACATCCAAAATATCGCTTACACTCACAATTAAGCAACACATGGATTCGTGATCTTTATGAAGTGAATGGAAGAGAACCTATTTGGATTCACCCAGAAGATGCAAAAAAACGTGGTATTAAAAATGGTGATATTGTAAGAGTCTTTAATGAAAGAGGCTCAACATTAGCGGGTGCTATTGTCACGAATGCGACATCTGAGGGCGTTCTTAGAATGTGTGAGGGTGGATGGTATGACCCGATGGAGCCAGGAAAAATCGGTACGATGTGTAAACACGGAGATGTCAATCAATTAACAATTGATAAAGGAACATCAAGCCTTGCTCAGGCAAACATCGCAAATACTGCGTTGGCTGAGATTGAAAAATATACAGGTGCTATTCCTGAAATTACGGTTTTTGAAGAACCTAAAACTGCAAGAAAATAGTTTCTAACACAAGTAGCCTTTTCATAAAAGGCTACTTTATTTCTGAAAATCCATTATTTTTCATATCGTCAGAAAAAACTACCAATTTTTTCTTAACATTTTTTTGCCATTTTTTTTTAATATGATTTTGACAATATTTTTTTAAGGAGAGTAAAAATGAAACCAATCGTAAGAACAATAGCAATGGCTGTTATCGTAGGCGCAGTAAGTGCACAAGCAACACCACTTTATACGAAGTGTGTAGCGTGTCATGGTGCAGAAGGGGAAAAAGCGGCATTGGGTAAAAGTATGATTATCAAAGATATGAGTAAAGCAGACTTCGTGAGCGCAATGAAAGGCTATAAAGATGGTTCATACGGTAAAGACCAAAAAGCACTTATGAAAGCACAAGTAACTGCTCTTAGCGATGCGCAAATTGAAGAGATTGCCTCTTTTATCGTAAAAAAATAATCAGGTATAAAAATGGCTCAAACTAGACGAGATTTTATAGGAATGGCACTAGGAGGCATCACCGCAGTGGGTGGTGTCTATGCTCTTGGTGCTATGAAAAAGAGTTGGGATCCACTTCCAAGTGTTCAATCTGCTGGATTTGTTACTGTAGATGTCTCTTCGATGAATGAAGCAGAAGTACGTACCATCCAATGGAGAGGTAAACCTGTGTTTATTCTTCGTAAAAGCGCAGATATGCCAAAGAATCCAGCACGTGATATCACCATTGGTGAAAAAAACTTTGTTGTGGTCATTGGTCTTTGTACGCACCTTGGGTGCATCCCTTCATGGGCTCCGGCAACCAAACAATTCAAATGTGCGTGTCATGGTGGCGAGTTTGATGCCAGTGGTATCAATACCTTTGGACCACCACCTAGGCCTCTTGATATTCCTCCCTTTAAAGTTTCAGGCGAGTCTTTAGTGCTTGGTGAAGAAGGCGAAGAGTATAAAAAAATGATGAAAAAAGCGTAGGAGTAGGGCATGGCAGAAATTAGAAAAAGCGAAGGCTTTATAGATTGGCTTGACCAACGCTTAGCAGTCAAAGCATTTATGCGTGTGATGATGACTGAATACTGGATCCCTAAAAACATCAATTTCCTTTGGGCAATGGGTGTTGTTTTAGTAGTGCTCTTTGGTGTGTTATTGGTCACAGGACTTTTGTTATTGATGTACTATAAACCCGACATTAATTTAGCGTTTGATAGTGTCAACTACACCATTATGCAAGAAGTCGAGTATGGCTGGTTGTGGCGTCATATGCACGGTGTTGCAGCATCTGCTACGTTTTTGATTATCTATATTCACCTTTTTACAGGCATTTACTATGGTTCCTATAAAAAAGGCAGAGAGATGATCTGGATAACGGGTATGGTGCTTTTTATTGCCTTCTCTGCAGAAGCATTTAGTGGCTATATGCTCCCTTGGGGACAGATGAGTTACTGGGCGGCACAAGTTATTACCAATCTCTTTAGTGGCATTCCTGTCATTGGTGATGCTGTGGTGATTTGGATACGTGGTGATTACGTCGTAGCCGATGCTACCCTCACACGTTTCTTCATGCTTCACGTGGTGCTTTTACCATTGGTGATTGTTTTGGTGATAGCAGTGCATTTTTACTCGCTTCGTTTTCCGCATGTGAACAACGAATACTCTGAAGAGCTTGACTTTGAAAAAGAAGCAGAAAAATACCTAGATGGACGTAAAAAAGAGTCTAAAGTAGTGCCTTTTTGGCCAGTGTTCCTCTCCAAGGATTTCTTTGTGGTAGGGTTCTTTATGACATTTTTCTTCTTCCTTTGCTGTTATCATTTTGACTTTGCGATGGATCCGATCAACTTTGAACCCGCAAACTCGATGAAAACGCCAGCACATATCTATCCTGAGTGGTATTTCTTGTGGAACTATGAAGTACTTCGAGGCTTTTTCTTTGATATCGCAGGCATTGCCGCGATGGATATTGGCTTAATCGCATTTGTCATCGCTAACATGGTCTTTTTCGTCTTGCCATTTTTAGATCGCAATCCGATGAATACAGCACCTGCACATAAACGTCCTTTATTTAAGTACTGGTTCTGGATCTTGGTAGCAGATATGATCGTTCTAACCGTCTATGGCAAACTGCCTCCAACAGGTGTCAATGCATGGGTAGGCTTCTTTGCAGCTATCCTCTTTTTAGGGCTCTTTATCGCCTTACCATTTATCACTAAAAAAGAAGCGAAAGGAGATGTACAATGAGAGAGATTAAGATTTTAGCCATTGTGATTTTCTTTACCGCAGTGACCTATTGGGGTGTTGAGCCTTATGCTCATTCACAAATGCATCCGCATGTTGCGCCTGCTGATTTTAGCTTTAAAGATATGCCTTCCATCGCACTCAATGGCAATATAGACAATGGCAAAACACTCGTTGAAGCCAACTGTATGGCCTGTCATAGTATTAAAAGTTTAGGCTTTGAATCACCGATGAGTAATGACGATGCGGCAAGTGCGTACGGCGTTGTCCCCCCTGATCTTAGCCATGCAGGAGCCATTTACGATAAAAACTACCTTGCAGGCTTTTTAAAAGATCCTGTCAGTGCGACTAAACTTTCACATAAATTTGGTGATGCAAAACCTTATGCGATGCCAAGTTACAGTTTTTTAAGCGAGCAAGAGATTGCGGATATTGTGGCGTATCTTAAAAATATTGTCGCAACAAAACCTACCGATAAAATGGTCTTTGAAGAGGCGTGTGGAAGATGTCATAGTATGAAATACGATGGTTTTAAAGCACAGACACCAAGCACCTTTATGAAAAACTATCTGGGCGCTGAAGCACCTGATTTATCGATGATGATTCGCTCCAAAAAAGCAGAATATCTTACAATATTCATCAATGAACCGCTGAAGATGGTTGAAGGCATTGCAATGCCTCGTGTAGGGCTAACTGCGGCATCTCAAGAGCAAGTGATTGCGTACATGGAACATGTAGGTGATCGCAAAAAAGCAGAGCGAGAAGATTTAGGTCTTAAGCTCATTGGATTTATGGCTATTTTTACCCTAATAGCGTATGCGTGGAAAGTTCGAATTTGGAAAGAGGTGGCGTAAGCCTCCTCTTTTATGTTGAGAATACTTACAAGCTAAAGGACATTGATGTTAAAAACAATCAAAGCAAAAGCAATTTTTACTCTTTTCGTGGCAACTTTTGGAGCTTTTAGCCTTTTATTTTTTTTGATATCAAATGATTATGAAAAATTGGTCAAAAACCAATTTCAACACTCGCTTACGATGTTGTCGTCTTCTATTTTTCAGACTATTAAAGAAAGTATGAATTCGGGTGATCCTCAAGCGATTAACACAGCTATTCAAAACGCTTCAACCATTCAAGGCGTAGAACAATTACATGTTTATCCGAGCGATTCTGTCAAAGCACTTTTTTCTAAACAAAATGACTCAACCCCTTCTGATTTAGCACCTTTGTTTCAAGCGCAAAAAGAATTTTTTGAAGAGAGAGGAAAAAGCGTTCGTATAGCATTTTCTCTCAAAGCAGAAGAGAGTTGTCTTGCGTGTCATACCAATGTACAAAAAGGGGATGTCTTAGGGGTGAGTGAGCTCATCATCTCTGCGCAAGAATCGTATGATAACATTGCATCTGCAAAGCGTAGAGTAGTCTTTTTTATGGTGGGTGTTTTAGTCTTAGTTTTAGTTAGTTTTTCGCTATTTTTTAAAAAAGAAATTTTTGATGTGATTGAAAAATTACGATTTATGGTTTTTAATGTTGCAAAAGGTGATTGTGATTTAACGAAACGTCTTGAAATTAAACATTATGATGAATTAGGCGTTGTTTCTTCACTCATTAATGAATTTTTATCAAAGATACAGACAACACTGAATGTTGTGAAGCAAAGCTCATCTTCTAATTTAACATCATCAGAAGAACTCACCCATATCGCAGCATTGTTAGTTGAAAAGCTTTCATCGCAGATAGAAGCGATCGCACAAGTACATCATTCCATTATAGCAATCCGCACTGAAACCAATGAGTCTTATACTCTCTCTCAAATGAGTTCAAAAAATTTAAAAGAAGCACGAGACTTTTTAGGGAAACTTTTTTTAGAGCTTGAGAGTTCTGTGAAAAGTATACAGAATGACAGCCAGCATGAAAAAGAGCTTGCCATGAAAACATCACAACTCAATGCTCATGCAGAGCAGATTAAAAGTGTGCTCGAAGCGATTGAAGAGATTGCATCTCAAACAAATCTTCTCTCCCTCAATGCTGCCATCGAAGCAGCACGTGCAGGTGAACATGGACGAGGTTTTGCTGTGGTTGCTGATGAAGTACGAAAATTGGCTGAGAAAACTCAAAAAAGCCTTGAAGAGATTAGTGTTGTGGTTCATGCGATTAGCTCTGGAATATCAGAAGTAAGTACAGAAATCGCAAAAAGTTCTGAAAATGCAGTCGTCATTTCATCGCATTCGCAAACACTGATCGATGAAGCCCGTAAATCCGATGAAAAACTCTCTTTAGCAGCCAATAATGCAGAAGCAACGATGATAAAAAGTAGCCAATCTTTACATCACATTGAAGCATTGGTTGATGTAGCACAAACGATGGTCAGTGTGGCAGAAGAGACGAAAGTAACTTCATTAAAATTTCAAACCATTGCTTATGAACAAGCACAAAAAAGCAACGAACTTCAAACAACACTTCAAGCTTTCCATTCACAAAACGACGCGTAATCGTTCTTTGCAAAGAGGTGATGAACACCTCTTTTTCTTACGTATATTTCTTCTTTTTTTTCGTCATAAAACTCTTTTATTCTTCGATTATTTTGCTCTTTTTTTTATTTAAAATTTTCTTGAAGCTTCAAACTAATTGTTTAATTAACGGTACATACAAGAATAAGACAGATGGGTTTA
>Ga0302250_1000903_pt1 | contig 24746 bp, 23 predicted proteins | sample AAG_RA_Asp_MG_FD_193536 | JGI IMG/M metagenome (GOLD analysis project Ga0302250, IMG submission 193536) | Enriched activated sludge microbial communities from anaerobic digester in WTTP, New Holstein, Wisconsin, United States - AAG_RA_Asp | ecosystem: Engineered > Bioreactor > Anaerobic >... | reverse complement strand
ACGTAAGTGTACAGAAGCTGCAGGATAGTCATGAGCGAAACCCCGGCGAAGAGCCACGGATTGGTGAAGAGGCCCAGCTGAAACATGGATTTGGTCAGGGAGCGGCAGTTGAAGAGGTAAAAGAGCTCCCCGAACACAAAGACATTGACCGCCACCGTGCGGGCTTCGGCTTCACTCATCCCCCGTCGCAGTTCCCATTCGAAGAGACCGAAGGCGGCGGCACAGAGCATTCCGCCCACGAGGAAGATCCGCCAGATCAGGTAGCCCGTAAGGATGGGGGTTTGGGGATCGCGCGGGGGGCGCGTCATGATGCCCGGTTCTTTGGGCTCGAAGGCGAGTGTCAGGCCCAACAGGACGGCGGTCACCATGTTGATGTACAGGATCTGGACGGGGAGGATGGGCAGGGTCGACCCGAGCAGGATAGCCAGGAGAATGACGAGCCCCTCGCCCAGGTTGGTGGGAAGCGTCCATACAATGAACTTGGTGAGGTTGTCGAAAACCCCCCGACCCTCCTCCACCGCTGCTTCGATGGTGGCAAAGTTGTCGTCGGTGAGGACCATATCGGCGGCCTCCTTAGCCACTTCAGTGCCGGTAATGCCCATGGCGATGCCGATATTGGCGCGTTTGAGGGCCGGTGCGTCGTTCACCCCGTCGCCCGTCATGGCCACAATGTGACCCCTTGCCTGGAGCGCCTCGACCAGACGCAGCTTTTGCTCGGGGTCCACCCTGGCAAACACCGCCGTCTTTTCCGCCACCTCGCTCAGCTCCTGGTCCGGAATCTTCGCCAGGGCCTTGCCGGTCAAAACGGGCTGACTGTCTGCGAGTCCGTTCTGCGCTTCCTGAATGCCAATCTTGGCAGCGATGGCCGAAGCAGTGATAGCATGGTCTCCCGTAATCATCTTGATGCGGATGCCGGCGGTATGACAGGCCTCGACGGCGCTAATGGCCTCCGCCCGCGGTGGATCGATCATACCCTGCAGCCCCAGAAAACAGAGAGCGGAAGCCACCGCCTCATGATCGAACGGCACCATTTCCGGACTGATCTCCTTGCTCGCAAACGCCAGGACCCGCAGCCCGCTCGATGCCATCCTTTCCACCTCGCCCATCACCTGTTCGCGGTTCAGCTGACCACGCGCGCCGCTTGCATCAAAGGCTTCCGCGCACCGATCGAGGAGAATCTCGACCGCTCCCTTGACATAGGCGACCTGCCTTGGAGCCTCCCCGGTGCCATGCAGGGTGGCCATGTACTGGCGTTCAGATTCGAAGGGAATGACATCGAGGCGCGGGAATTGGTCCGCCGCTTCCGAGACCGACAGACCACCCTTGGCGGCGGCTGCAATGAGAGCCCCTTCGGTGGGGTCCCCCTGCACCTCCCAGCGGCCTTCTTTTTCGACCAGGACACTGTCATTGCAGAGCAGTCCGGCCCGCAAACATTCAAGCAAGGCGGGGGATTGCCCGGCCGCTTGAGCTTCGTCCCGCTTCTGGATGGCTCCCGAAGGATCATAGCCGACCCCGGTCACCTCAAAGGCTTCCCCCCCCGCGCTGATTTCCTGGACCGTCATTTGATTCTCGGTCAAGGTCCCCGTCTTATCCGAACAGATGACCGTCGTACTGCCCAGGGTTTCGACTGCCGGCAGTCGGCGAATGACCGCCCGCCGCTGCGCCATCCGCGCCACGCCAATGGCGAGCGTGATGCTCAGAGCGGCGGGAAGCCCTTCCGGGATCGCCCCGACCGCCAGTGCCACCGCCGCCATGAACATGTCAAAAAGCGGCTGGTTGCGAAGAATCCCGATCACCGCCGTGGCCCCCGCCAGCACCAGGATCGCGTAGACAAGAATGTGACTGAAGTGGCCGATCTTCCTGGTGAGCGGCGTTTGCAGGTCCGGGGCGGCGGCGATGAGCTCCGAGATTCGCCCAACTTCCGTGCAATTGCCGGTGGCCACCACGACTCCGGTCCCCTGCCCATAGGTGACCAGGGTCGAAGCGTAGGCCATGTTGCGGCGATCCGCCAGGACCGTGTCGGGATCGAGGACCCCCCTTTTCTTCTTAACCGGCACCGATTCTCCGGTAAGGGTGGATTCGTCGACCTGGAGATCCCGCAGGTCAATCAACCGCAGGTCGGCGGGCACCTTATCGCCCGATTGCAGCAGGATCAGGTCGCCCGGCACCACCTCCGCCGAAGAGATCCGGCGTTTGGCGCCGGCCCGCACCACCGTTGCTTCAGCAACCATGGTTTGAGCCAGCGCGGCAATGGCTTCAAGGGCCTTGGCTTCCTGCAAGAAGCCGATAACGGCATTCACCAGCACGACGCCCAAAATGACCCCCGAATCCACCCATTCCTGCAGCAGCGCGGTCACGACTCCGGCCACCAGCAGAATGTAGATGAGTGGTTGGTGGAACTGCAGCAAAAAGCGCAGCAGGGGTCCTTTCCCTCCCTTGCCGGTGATGATATTGGGGCCGAACCGTTCCTGGCGGTGCTTCACCTCAAATTCATCGAGGCCCCGTTGCGAATGACTCTGCAGCAGCTCAACCACCGCCTCGCCAGGCGTGTGGTGCCAGTGTTTTGCCATAAGCTTTTCCACAATTTACTCCTCCTGCATTCGCCTGCTATTCTCGCCTTGCTATCGCACCACAGCCACCGGCAATTCCGGCCGGCTGGCCCATTCCGCCCAGCCGCCATCGTACCACAAGACGTTCCGGTAGCCCAACAGGTGCTGGAGCACAAACCGGGTCTGGCTGGCCTGGTGGCCTGTTCGGCAAGTGACCACCACTCTCGTGTCCTTGGACGGAATCAGGGCCGCATAGGCGCTTTCAAGCTCCGTTAAGGACTTGAACCGGGTGATTCCGTCAGTTGTCTCCAGGTCGGCTGTGAAGGGCCGGTTCAGCGCCCCCGGGATATGGCCGGCACGCGCTTCATCGGACCTTGCCCCCGAGAAGAAGTCCGCCGGCCGCACATCCAAAATGAGGGCGGTTCGCCGCTTTACGTGCGTCAGCACCGACCGATAATCCACCGTGAACGAATCGGTCTGGCCAGACACTGGGTAGTTCGTCGCCGCAATGGATGGCAGGACAGTGTCAAACGGTCGCCGTTCCTTCCACCACTTTTCCCAGCCTCCGTTAAGAATGGCGTAGCGTTGGTGTCCAACCCGTTCCAGGGCAATCCCCACGAGAGTTGCATCCTGAAGTTTCTCACTGGGCACGATGATGACCGTCGTCTCCGGCCTGATGCCCAACAACCCCAGGTGGCCAGCAATCATATCAGCGGGCAGCAGTAGGGACGAAACCCCGCCAACTACGCCACGGAAGTGTTCCGGATCCATTCGTACCGACCCGGGCAGACGGCCGCTGTTGTAGGCTGGCTGGGACCGCACATCAATGATCCGCAAATCGTCACGTTGGAGGTTTTCCTGTAGCCATGCGGTTTCGACCAGTCCCGGCAGCTTGCCGAACGTTTCGGCGATGGCGGTGGTTGAGGCGACTGCTTCCCCAAGGAAAAAGTTCCGCCAGGCCCCAACCCGTGCCCGGATATCGTCGGTTCCCGGCGCCTCCCGCAGAGAGACGGGCTTCAGCACGCGTTCCATAAAACCCTGCAAGCCATCGGTGAGGATATAAACATTGCGGTAGCCCAGACGTGCCAGGGCATCCCGCGCCTGGGCCGGGTGAGTCATACCGTTCGAGTAAAGCACGATCGATCCGTAGTCCTTGCGGAGAGCCAGGATCTGGGGCAGGTCTGCGGCGGCTATGTTGACCGCGCCGCTGAGGTGGAAGCGCGCAAATTCGGCCGGTGTTCGAATATCCACCAGCATCAGGCTGGGATCACCGGTCATGATCCGGTCGGCCAGGTCTTCCGGCTGAAAATGATCCTCAGCCGCTTCCATGGCCTGCAGCAGCGCCGCCTCACCGGCATAACCCGTCCCAGGTTGAGTTCTCTCACTGCCTTCCGAGGGCAGCATCGCCACAGCAAGGGCACCGACCAGGATGGCCACGCTGAAAGCTTTCAAAAAGGGCGTGCCAAGGTAGGGACCGGCCCCGGCAACCTTTCTTTCGCCCCATTCGGCCAGCCAGAAGGCAGCCACTCCCAGAGCGGCGAAGAGCAGTACAAAGAAGGGGGCTGAAAGCCCAAGGGCCGCCCACATGAATTTCACGCCGCTGTCGCCCCAGAGATAGAGGGGCTTGATGAGGTCGTAGAGTTCGTTGAAGAGGATACTGCCGAGGCCCGCGCCAAGCAGAAAGATCAGCGCATCGAGTCGCCCGGAAGCCACCCCCACGGCCGCCGTGCCCGGGCACCAGCAGCCCAGGGAGAAGCCCACCCCAAAGAGCAGCCCGCCGACGATCTGAGCGCCGTAAACCGTGGGCAGAAAGTAGAGCTGATCCGAACTGATCAGGCCCAACGCCAAAGCCAGGTGAAGGCCGATCATCGCCGTGATCATGGCCGTGAACATGACCCGCAGGACGGTCATGTCCCGAAGGTAGAAGATCCCGCTCAGCTTCCTTGAACTCCCGAAACCGGCTCGTTCGAGGGCGAAACCGAAACCAATACCCACGAGCAGGGAAACCACCAGGGCCGCTCCGCTGCTCAGCGCATCACCGCCATAAAAAGTCGTAATCATGACCATTGTCTCCTCACCAGCCACGCGGTGGCATAGCCGCTCACAAAGAGGGAGACCAGGAAGAGCAGGCTGCCGGTGGTGAGCATGGCCCCCCCCGTGAGTGCCTGGCCGGAGGTACAGCCGGATGCCAGGCGGCTGGCAAAACCGGCGATGATCCCGCCCACCAGGGCCAGCACCACCCGAAGTCGAGGGGAAGCCGACGGGCCGCGTTCGAGCTGAGGGTGGATGCGACGTCCCAGAATGGCAGAGCACAAGCCACCCGCAAAGATGCCCGCAAACATGAAGACCAGATAGTAATCTAGCGGAGCATTACCCCATGAACCGAAGTAGCTGCTGTTTGCAACATGCTGCGGCATCAGTGCCCCCTGCGCGGCGGCGGCAGTCCGCGCAATACCGCCGGATGCGCCAAGGCCGGCGCCCAATACCAGAAAGCTGGCCAGCAGCACCAGGCCAAGCAAAACACCGGCCAGATAGGGGTTCATGTAAGGACTGGGGTCGTTTGAAGGAACAGATGGCTTGGAATTCATGATCAATGCCTCTCGGTTGAAAGGCTAGCAAGCGTGTAGAAACAACTTGCAGCCAGATCGACGCAATTTCATCCTCGAAGTCACACGAACAATTGATGCAGAGTGGTTTTATGTCCTCCTCATTTCGCAAGCCCCCATGGCGAAATAACATTTTCCGTTCCAAGAGACCCCGTCAGCAGCCGGCCGATTTTTTCCTGGGAGCGGGAGGAGTGGCCGGAGGAGCGGCTGACGGTGAGGCCGGGGCTGGCACCGGAGTCGGCTGGAGACTTGGACCGCCACCGGGAAGCGGCACCGCTCGAACCGCGCTCTTAAGTTCGGTCTCCTCCCAGAAAGCTTCGAGCCCTCCGTGCAAGGCCTTGATCGGACGTTTGGTCTTCTGGGAAAGGATGCCGGCCACCATCATTGCCAGCGACCCGTCCCTGTCCACCACGATCAACGGCCCTGCCCCCGTCAAATACGCAGCATTCGACAAAACCTCGCCCAGATCCGCATTGATTGCTCCCGGCAGGGCATAATCCTGAAACGCCTCGGGCGGGCGGATATCCACCAGATCGAAGGTCCCGGACAAATCCTTGAGCAGCCGCCTGAGATCTACAGGCGAAATTCGTTCCGCCAGGTGAACCTGGCGCCTGGGGGGCTGCACGGCAGTGGCCCTGGTTTCGCTGCCGAAGACCGGCAGGCCCGCCTCGATCCAGGCTGCACTGCCCCCCTCCAGGCTTGAGACGTGTTTGAAGCCCTGACGCTGCAGGATGCCTGCCGCGAGACTCGATCGATAGGCACTGTTGCAGACCGCCACCACCGGCAGGTTGGGATCGAGCTTGGCGGAGAGCTCGGCCAGGTGGTTGATGGGCAGATTCACCGTCTTTCCAATGCGCAGCGCCATCCATTCGTTGGGCATGCGGACGTCCACAATGATCGGGGCGGTGCCATCCCGCATCTGGGTGTAGAGCTCGGCGGGCTTGATGGTGCCGCTCTTGGCCAGAGGCAGGCCGGCCCCGGTCCAATCCTCGAACGGCAGGACGGAACCGGTATAAGCCACCCGGTGCAACCGGAAGACGGCTTCCTTGATTTCGGCCCGGGAACCGATCAGCACCAGCGGCGCCTTCCACGGCAACATTGTCCCCACCCAGCTTTCGAGTCGACCCCGCAGACCAATGTTGAGCGAGCCGGGGACATGGCCCTCCGCGTAAGGGCCAGCGTCCCGCAAATCCACCAGCCAGCGGTCTGCCCCCCTGATCAGGGATTCGTCGACCTTCGCCGAGGCAGGCGCGGCATCCCAGGAAACCAGCGGCGGCCCTTCCCGGTTCAACGCGGCATTGTGCTGAAAGTACTGTGGTGCTTCGGGCAATCCTTCCAGGACCGCGGCGATGAACTCACCGCGACCCTTGTGCTGGATGTAGGAATTGGAAGACTTTTCCCGGCCGATGGTCGATACAGGATCATCCGAGAGGTTGGCACCGCACAATGATCCTGCTCCGTGCGCCGGCAGCACGACAACCGAATCCGGCAACTTGGAAAGCTTGTCGTGCCAGGTGTCGTAGCTCATGGAAGCAAGAGTGGCCGCCGTCATTTTGCCTTCCAGCAGATCGGGCCGGCCAATCGAGCCCACAAACAGGGTATCTCCCGTGAAAATGGCCTTCGGCTGAGCATCCCCCTCGGCAAACACCAGGCCGCACATGCCATCCGGGGTGTGGCCCGGGGTTACCATGACCTTCACCGTCGCCGTGCCCACGGTGAAAGAGGACCCTTCCTGGAGTGGTTCAATTTTGTATTTCGCCCCGCTCGCTGCATTCTGGTAGACGGGCACCTTCAAGGCCCTCACCAATTCCAGATGGCCCGCGATAAAATCGGCGTGGGAATGGGTGAGAAAGACGCCCTTGATGGTCAGACCATGCTTCTTTGCATAGTCCAGGTAGGCGTCGATGTCGCGATCTGGATCAACCACCAGCGCCTCTTTGCCGGAACTCAACAGGTAGGAGAAATGGCTCAATACGGGCAGGTTGAACTGGACAATCTCGAAGCCGGGAAACCGATACGTGTCCACAATCTGGTGGAAAGCGTCATCGACTCCATGCGTGGCCGACTCGGAGTCTTTGATTCCAGCCGCTTCGCTCCTATGGACCCACAGACCAACATTCAGCAGGAGCAAAACGGCGACCGCGGTCGCCAGAAAATTGCGGTTGGATCCAGACAATCCTTTCATAATCAAATCCTTTCCTCTCATTCTCTCTTACGATTCGCTGTCTCACGTGAATTCGCCGCTTTGACGCCGTTCACTGGTTCGCAGGCCGCAGCTTCGGAACCAGAGTATCTCAGGGAGCAAGAAAACAGGGAACAGCACGACTCAACCATCGCTCATCCGGGCCATCCTTGGCCCTGGCCCGATTGGCCGGATTTCGCCGATATCCAGAATGAGGAAGCGCGACGGGTCCAGCCCCCTTTCCCGGATCGTCCGCCCCAGATCCAGGGCCGGATAGCCGGGAGGTTCTTCTCCCAGGAGGAAGGTTCCCCACTGGGTAGGGATGAAATACCTGGCCCCGAGCTCATCGAAGGCGTCGAGCGCTTCCGGGATGTTCTTATGAGCGTAGTGCATGAACCAGCGAGGATGATAGGCGGTGGTCGAAATGAGCGCGTAATCGATCTGCGGGAAGCGCCTTCCGATTTCCTTATAGCCGATAAAGTAGCCACTGTCTGCCGCGTAATAGACTGAAGTCTGGGCGGTCAGGAGCAAGAAACTGGCCCAGAGGGTTTCATTGAAGCCCTGCCCAATTCGCCTGGACCAGTGTTGAGCAGGCAGGCACACCAGCTTCATGCCGTTTGCCACCGTGATTTCCTGCCACCAGTCGAGCTCGTGAACCTCACCTGCATGGATAGATTCGATATACCCTTTCAGCCCGAGCGGCACGTAAATCCGGGAATCCGGCGGCAGCGAACGGATACTCGCTTCATCGAGGTGATCGTAATGATTGTGGGAAATCAGAACGTTCAAGCGCGGCGTCAAGGCTCGCAACTCCTCGCCGGTGAGCGCCGGCGGAACGATACGCCGGGGGAGCAGAGCTCGATCCGAGAACATCGGGTCGGTAATCCAGTAATCCCCCTGCAGGCGCAGAAGAAAAGTGCTATGCCCGATCCAGGCAATGAAGTCACCTTCGGGCAGTTCCTCGATCCGCCCCTTTAGGTTCGGGATGAATCCAGGCCGGTGATTCTTCTCCTCCTCCGAATAGACAGCTTTGCTGGAGAGTTTCCACTTTAGCAGCCGCATAAAACCCCCATGCTCCATGGGGAGCCAGGGATTGAAATAGCGCCCCTCGTCGAAATGAGGCGCGTAGAGCTTCTCGACGCTTTGTCCCTGCACCTGGCGGCGCCAGTTCTCTTCATCGAATGGTATGGGAGTGTGCCTACAGGAAACGAGCAAAACGAACCCCAGGATGCTTATTAACAAGAGGACTGCTCCTAATGCTTTCATACCTGCTTACCCGGATTGAAGATCAACAATAAGAGCCTGGGGGGTGGCCCGGCGCAGCGCCACAAAACAGAGAGGCCGGTGCCTCTGGGCATCGTGCCTCCCCTCCCTTGGTACCGCGCCACAGAATAGAGTGGCCATTATCCCAAACCATCCTTCCGGCATGCTTCCGGCCAGAATCCACAGATTGCCTGGATACCGGCTTTTGCCGGTGTGACGAACGGAGGGTGAACTGCTATCTGTGCGGAGCTGCACTTAGCATACGGCCGCACTGCGAACGAAGAGAGACGCCCCAAGTTGACCATCGTCGTTCAGCCAGTTTTCCGACAAGAACAGAACAGACAGGCTGGATAACCCGATCCCAGTCGGCAAGGCGAAGGGAAGGTCAACATTTATGGCGGAGGGGCGAACTGCAACTCCACGACCTCCTGAAACCTGCTCACCACATAATAGGTCGCAACGGACACTCGCACCAGGGCACATGACGGCGAGGAGGCAAACTCCTCCAGATGCGGGTGCTTGGCAAGGTAGTAGCTCAAGACTCGAGATCGCTCTCCTGGCGGCACTTCTGCCGCGGCACCCACTGCGGTCGCCGCAATCGCCTGATGGATGTCAGAATCCTGGTTCGACCGGCTGTCCATGAGGAGGGCGACCTTCGGGTTGGCCTGCAGGTAAGCGAACTTGCGGGTGGCTTTGGGGGTAACAAAATAGAGCTCTCGAAGGTCCTCGGAAGCGGCAAAAGCGATAAGGCTCGCATAGGGCTGAGCCTGGTCCTGGGTCGCAAGCACCGCCAGCTTCTGGGATGCCAAGAGCTCCATGAGTCGCTCTTCAATCTGGGCTTTATCCTTCTGCATAATCGTCCACCGTGAGATTGTAGCGTTGGCGTTGAGTGAGACGGGGTTGGCCCTCCGCAGTGCCAGGGCTACCAGATCTGGCTCGGGAACACCCAACCCGCTCAGCGACAGCAACCGGGCCGAAAGATACCTTCGAATAATTAAGGTTGGATCATGCCCACGTCAAGAACACTCTACTTGCGAAGTGGACGCGGCTTGGGGAGGGAGGTTGCTGAGAGGCTACGGGTTCTTGTCGAAGAAGGGTCCAAGGCGGCCCCAGGCGGGCCACCTTGGACGGATGATGGCTACCCTCCGGCGAAAGGCTGAGGGCTCTTGGCATCATCGACACAATTCTTCAAATCGTCTCCCGAAACATTCTTGGGATCCTTCAAGGCGTCAATGGGACATACGAATTCGTTGCCGGCCTTGTCCTTTACCCATACAAACTGCGTTCTCCCTTTCAGTTCGGTTACCTCGGACATGACTCTCTCCTTCTTGAAATCGTTAGGGTTGCCTCATTTGCCTCACCTAAGGGCCTCGGTAATGTTTCGTACACTGAACGATGACAATAGTTAAATCTCGTTCTCCTGCCTGTCAAGATTCTCTGATTCTCTGTAACCACGCTTTACGACGTTGACTTTCCTTGTCACTCTCTTCATCCGGCAGTGATCCTGGTATGAACCGATTTACTGATCACCAGAAATTGTCTACCATGAAATCGTGCTCGGTCATTACAGCTTGAGCCAGGTGCTGCTGCCACCCATGACGATCTTTTGCGGGCCATGCCCTGAGGATCTTAGACAATGCTGCGTTTCGGTCTCTGCTGCGTCTTCAGCCGCGAACCCATTCGTTTCCGCTACACCACCGCCAGGGCCCTTGTCCGTCTTGGACGGATGGACCAGTTCGCGAAGCTTTCGGAGCTTTGTCTGGCCAATGCCAAGAGCCTGCTGACCGCCCTCGAAACGGTATGACGACTGGGGATCGGGGCTTTTCGGGTGCTTTCTCCGATTTTTCCCCGCTAAACCCATCCGGAAGTGGGCTATGCGCTTGATGAACTCCCGGACGCAGCACAGCCATTCGGAGCCTGCTCAGTGAGGTCAAGGAGTTTGGCAAGAGGCGGGATCTCGGCCTTGCTCGATGAGTGCGCGGAGGCGTTTTATGGCGACCAGGCACACGAGGAGGTAGGGAAAGACCATGAGCGGCACCCCGAAGGAGAGCCGGGAGCGATTCCTGCCAAGGCTTTCGACGGTGTGGGTGGTTGCCGGAACCCCAAGCACCCGCCACGACCAGCTTCTCCCGGGTTCGAAGCGAGTCACGGCAAACGGCACCGAGAATCCCAGAACGGTCCTCACCCAACCCGAGGAGAGCGCCGTCAGGAAGCGGTCGGGGCTCGCAACGGCACGGACCGACGGCCCCCACTCAGCCCAGCGTGAGGTATCGATCAGGACCTTCCAGACCTCATCGGTTGCAGCCTTGACCACCAACCCAATCTCGACATAGGGAAAAACAACCTTGAACAAGGTTCCCCCAGAAAGGAGGCTTTTCATGTGTCAGGAAGAGAGAACCCGTCCCAGTCCCCGAGCCTTCTTTGCCAACTTGCAGGGGCCCCGGCCGTGGCGTGAAAAGATTCGGCTGCTGTTCCGAAACAACTGGAAGAAGTTGACCGGCCTCCAAGATTGCTGCGGCCATCCCGGCGAACCCGGCTGCTGACAGCCGCCTGTGGGCCTCGGCGAGGCCACCCCGGGAAGACACCCGACCAGGCGATGACCCCGCTGCAAGTGGGGCGCCGCAGGGCAGCAGGTCTCAACCGGCGACACTGCCGCCACCGATGAGCGGCAGGGTCATCTCCACGCGAAAGAAGACCAGGAAGCGTGGTCCTAGCTGTTGTTCCTTCTCCGCGGGGTAGCTCCGCCGGCGCAGCGAGTGGAGCAATTCCGTATCCTGCTCTTCTCTCACCTTTGTCAGGTAGATTCTCTTACCCTTGTAACCCGGCCCCGCTTCTATAAAAAGATAGGCCGCATGGGGATTCTCCAAGAGATTCCGGTGAGTCAGCTTATGCGGCATGATGAACGCCACGGTCCCATCTTCCATGACATGGGGACGTGCAAAAACCGCCTGATTCAACAGCCCGGCGCCGCTGACAGTGGCAAGAAAACCGTGTCCCGACGACTTTTCAAAGTATTCCTTCAATTCTTTGGTATCCATGATGATCCTTTCGTTGTCAGTTGCCAGCAATCAGGCCGCCTGGGTCCGGTACTCCGCGATAAGCCGGTCAACCTTCTGGACCTGCGTCTGCTGCCCCTCCCAATAGTCCTGCCCGCGTTGCGCGTCGAGTTCCTCGACCCGCTTACCCTGCTGCTCAACCCAGGTAAAGTACTTCAAATTATGCCACTGGTTGCGGTTGCGGCGGGTACCCTCATCGATCCAGTCGAGCTTCTGGCGGTGGAAGATGCTGACCAGGCGCACTTCGGCCGCGGTGCGGTCCATGAGGCCGAAACAGTCGCTCAAGGATGCCATGACCGAGTGGTAGCGGTCAATGGCGTCGGTACAGATGGTGACGATGAGGTCGTTTTTGCCCATATCATAAAATTTGGCGGTCTTGATGGCGCCGAGGACGTTGCATACTCCCGAGATTCCGAAAATCTGCGAGAGCCGCTCCACCTTTTCTCCGGGGATGCCGTATCGGTGGGAAAGCACCTCCCAGCCTGGCTCCTCGGTCAGCAGCTGCAGGCCCAGTTTGGTTTCCATTTCGTCAATGCCCATGACCGCATCCAGGTTCATGACGTTATGGATCCAGGTGACGTGTTTGTCTCCGATACCCTGAATGTCGTGGCTGCCATAGCCGTTCCAATAGAGGGTCGGGCATTGGATGGGTTCAAGCCCGACGATCAGGTGGCGTCCGGGCCACTGTTGCTTAAGCCGGTCGCCGGCGGCGATGGTACCGGCAGACCCCATGGCGGTGACATAGGCCGACACCATCCCCCCGCCGACACCCTCTCTCGCGAGCACACCGGCCAGCTCAATGATGGTGTTTCCGGTGACATAATAATGAAAACGGTAATTGGCGAAATCGTCGAACTGATTCATGATCCGGATACGCTCGGGATCAGTGAGGTTCAACTCACGACACTTGTCATAAATCTCCTTGACACAGCTTTCGCATCCCGGCGTGAGCTCGAGTCGAGCCCCGTAGCGCTCAATGAGCTCAAACCGCTCCCTGCTCATCTGGGCGGGCAGAACCACCACCGAGTCGAACTGCATGCGGGATCCCACCCAGGCCCCACCGATGCCAAAATTTCCCGTAGACGGCCAAACAATGGTATGCCTCGCCGGATCCACCTCGCCCCTGATCAATTTCTCGATCAAGACGGCGTAGGTCGCGCCGACCTTGTGGCTGCCGGTGGGAAAGGCCTTGCCGTACAGGACCACGATGGGCGTTTCGACGCCGGTCAGCTCGCGCGGCAGGACTTCGTGATAGATGCGGCCGGAACCGTCTTTCCAGGAAATATTGTAAAGATTGATCGGGTCGAGCGGGTCTCGGTCCCTGGCAGCCAAAGCCTTTGCTCGCAGCTCCTGGTCGATCTTGGACGGGTCCAGCATTTCGGCGAAAGTGGGGCCGGTGATAAATCGGGGCTGAATCATGAGGTTGCTTCCTTTTTCTCAATCCGATAGGAGTATGGATGAGTCACAGGGTTGCCCTTCATAGCAGCAAGCGTCGGCACGGTCAAAGCCCGTGAAAAAGAGGCCTACTGACTCGCTTGGAGCAATGACGCCCGCGCTGCTCAGCTCGATCAGTCCGGCCAGCCCGGATGCCCCCGTCGGGCAGACGGGAATGCCGGTATGCTGGCGGGCCGCGGCATGGGCCTGTCGGATGGTCTCCTCCCGCACCACCACCGCCCTGCCGCCCGTTCGCACCAGGGCCTCCAACAAGTAATACCAGTCATAGGTGATATCATCCAGGATACCATGAGCCAGACTGCGGGGAGGGAGTCCGTCCCAGGGCCACATGAACCGTTCAGGGTGGTGCAGGAGCTCCTGCAGAACGGCCTGCACGGACGGAGCGTCGAAGTTGCGCCGGGCAAAGGCCGCCACCTCGCCTATCTGACCGGCACCACCCAGGATAAAGGCGGCAAGCTCGGTCAGTTGCCCTTGCGGGTCGGCCGTGCGATCATAGCTGAGATCAAAGGCAAGCCTGTGGCGGCGGGCGATTTCCCGCAACACGAGATGGTAGGCACGGACGAAGGGAAAACCGCCTTCCGGCTGACAGGCGTGCACCCGCGGCAGCGCCGCAAGCAGGCCCAGTTCCAGGGCCTCTTCAAAAGCCTGGGCAATCGCTCGCGCCAAAGCGCCTCCCCCGACCTGGATCACGATGCTGTCGATGGTCCGGGCTTCGGCCCGAAGCTGCATGACCAGTTCCCAGCCAAGCGTGGCACCGCCTTCGAGGTTTGACCAGTTTTCATTGCCGGCGCACGCAAACGGAATCCATCCTCGTTCGGTCACCGCCTCCCGAAACGCACAATAGCAGGGATCGCCTTCGCCCGTAGTGGCGCGCCGGATGCTCTCCACCACGGCGCCCCGGTCCCTGAGCATGGTCAGGATGGCGGGATCGACCTCGGCGGGAACGAAGGCATGGAGTTCGTAGCCGCCCGCGCGAGCCACGGCCGAGGCACCGACCGCTGCATTACCGCAGCTGTAAATGGCCAGAACCTTCCTGGCGCCGCTGCCATGCCGCCGCCGCAGTACCTCCAGGTAGAGCAGGGTAGCCATCAGATGCCGGCCCTTGTGCGAACCGGTCACGTTGGCGGTTTCATCCTTCACCCACAGGCACCCGGTCCGTCCCAGGGCTGAAGCCAATTCCGGCGCCTCGGTCAAAGGGGTCACCATGAAATCCCGGCCTTCGAACGGCAGCAGCCGGGCTGCTATTTCATCCAGAAGGCGGTCGTAGGGATCGGCCCCGAGCAGGTGAAAAGCGGAGATGGTGTGCCGGAGGACGGCGAAGGTCCGCCTCGCCCCGCCAGCCCACGACGCCCGGAGCCCGTCCGCCGCCGCAATCCCCGGAGACAACACCCGCCGGAGCGGATGCTCCTCCCGGGGGCGGCTCCCGGGGCACCGGAAGACGCCGGCTTCGATATCATACTCCCGCCGACAGGATGGACAAAAGAGGCTAATGTGAAGCAGCGCAGCCTCCCTTCTCAGGCCGATCAAATCTCAGGCTGATCAAATCCAATTGAGCAATTGCTGTCGGCTCATTCTGCGAAAAGTCATTCTTCTGTCATCAGCGAAGATAATCCGCGCCCTGGGCCAGCATCCGTTGAATCTGGCCCGAAGTCAGATTGGTGCCGGTTCGCATGTCATTGTCTCGATGCATCAAGTTCTCTGGGGGTGCACTTCCTTCGACCGTCCCGTCTGGCCCGTCAAACGAACAATGCCCGGCGCGCATGAGAAGATGACCCAGTTCATGGGCGAGGATATCTCGGCCCGTCCCATAACTGATGAAAATGCCCTCGTTCCAGCGCAAAACGCCAGGGTTGAACTCGGGCAGATACGTCAGGCCGTGGTAACCGCTGTTGAAACCAGGTATCCAGTAGGTTGCAATCTCTCCGGCGGCCCGGTTCAGGCGGAGCAAATCAAGGGCTTCTCTGCTCGCGGGACGGTCGGGCGTCCCTGATCCGGCAGCCGCACTCAGGGGGAAAGCTCGCAGCAGGAATCCGCCGTAATTGAAGGATCCCGTGGCGCCGCTTCTTGCCTGGTGGGTGTAGGCGTCCTGGCGTCGTTCCCGTTGAAAATAAGTGCTGGGACTGATTCCCTCGACCCGACTCTCCTGTCTCACGCTCTGCGTCAGCAGGGTCATACTGGCCGCATCGCTGAGGTGCGTCATGTTCGACAGCACGAAGTCAAGGTCGTGCCTTCTGAAGATGTCATTTACGCACCTGATGGCGCGGCGGATTTCGGCCTCCCACTGTCTCGCGGTCAACAAGGCGCCCTGGTACCTGATTTGAAAGGTTGTAGCACGGATGTATGCTTTAGGCATGTCGCTCCTCCCTGAGACTAAGACCTCGGCCAGAGCCAGGCTGCTCCGCGCACCCCGCTGGAATCGCCGTGGTGGCTGCGGACGATAAGCGTTTCCGCCTCGCCGCCGAACACGTACGCCGGCAACTGCGGCGGCACCAGCTCGTACAGCTCGTCCACGTTGCTCATGCCCCCGCCGAGAACGACCACATCAGGGTCAACCAGGTTAACGACATGGGCCAGGGAACGCGCCAAACGGTTGGCATATCGCTCCAGGGCGCCCCTGGCGGCGGCATCCCCGTTGCGGGCCAGGTCGATGATCTGCGCCCCGGTGGGCATATCAGACCCATAGTCCGAAAATTTCGCGGTTGCCCCGGCATAATCCCGCACGAATCCTGTCCCTGAGATCCATTTCTCGATACAGGACAATTTACCGCACCAGCACTCAGGGCCCGGGTGTTCCTCGGCGTTCATCCAGGGAAGCGGGTTGTGCCCCCATTCACCGGCCACCAGGTTGAACCCCGCCCACGGCCGGCCGTCGACTGCGATACCGGCCCCGCAACCCGTTCCGAGGATCACCGCGAACACCACCCGGTATCCCGTCCCCGCCCCATCGACCGCTTCGGACAGCGCGAGGCAGTTGGCGTCGTTCATGCACCGCACCTCGCGGTTGAGGATCCTGCCGAGGTCCCGGTCCAGAGGGTGCCCGTTCAAGACGCTCGTGTTGGCGTTTTTCACGCACCCCGTTCGAGCCGAGATCGTGCCGGGGATACCGACGCCCACCGTCCCCATCCGCCCCAGCGCAGATTCCGCTTCGGTGACCAAGCCCGTGATGGTGGCAACGATCGCTTCGTAGCTGCGCGGGTCGGTAGCAACCCGCTTCCGGTAAATTTCCGACCCGCTCTCGTCAAGCGCGATGATCTCGGTCTTGGTCCCTCCCAGATCGATTCCCAGTCGCATCGTTGCACCTCCGCCCCCAACCTGGGCATATCCCGTGACCGCCCTTGCGGCATCAACCGGGTTTCGGTAATGATCGTACCTCCTTTATTATGATGAACCTGTCTTAAAAAAGCTCCAGCTGCTACGAACCTATGTCTTCGGGCTGTAATGCCGTCTGAGCCACGCGCTCAATCCGTCCAGGCCGGGGAACAAAACCCGCTCGGTGATATTGCACTGATCGAGCTTGTCCCGGCACTCCCACTTCAAGCCGGCCGGGATGATGATTCGCCGGAAGAGGTCCGGGTGGGCCGCCAACCAATCGTCGATCTTTCGCTGGGGGTTGGGCATGACGGAGAACAAGGCAAACTGGTTCACGATGCGGTCATTGATCGAGGGTGGTTCAAAGAAGAGGAGGAATTCATCTTCCGCCCCCAGACCATCGAATTCGCTCAACGTCTGGACGAATTTTTGAAACATGCTTGCCTCCGGCGTCAATCCCTCTGCGCCCGGCCTGAGGCTTGTGAGCAGCTCCACCGTGAACGCCTGAGCCCCTGCGGACTCAAGCAGCCGATGCAGCTTCTCAGGCAGAAGTTCGTGTGCCTTATGGAAGTTGACAACCCAGATGACGCCATCGATATCGAACTTTTCGTGATCGGCCGTGGCAAAATGGAGAGCAACGTAAGGGGAGTAGGTCCAATCAAGCAGGCGAGTGGGGAATCCGTGGTGCTGGGCAACGGTGAGGAGATGCCAGATGGAATCGAGTTCTCTCGCCATCGACTGCGCATATTTCCGAAAGTTTCTCAGCATGTGCCGTTCGAGCTGCCAGTAGGCACCCCCGAGGCGCATCAGGGATGTTTCCAGCGGGTAGCCCTGGTCCGACAGTCCTCGATACACGAACGGCGACCGATATCTGCTGATTTCATCATTCCACGAATCCTGGAACAACACGTCCTGCAGTTGGCTCCACGTTGTGACCGTAACGTCTGTCATCAATCTCTCCACCCAATCGCGGCTCGACGACTTCAAAACCACGGTCCACGGCGTCGTGCCAGCAATCGACTCCAGGGAGTCAGTCGGATGTCCATTGGTTTTTCGATTGCCCTCACGGTACGAAGTCCACCTTTCGATCTTCTGAAAGCTCCATAAGGGGGAAAAACTGATCAGAAGGCTGCTGATTTCGCATCAGCGGCCCGTCTCCGCTGCGTTCACTGGCATCCTGTCACCCGACCCAGCAATTGCCTCAATAATAATTTTCGCACAGCGCTCAAGCGTCACTTTCGAATCGGCACTCATGGAAATCTCAAACCGAGCTTTCCTGAACCTGAGATTGAAGGGACCATCCTGGTGCAGGATGATGGGAGGAAACAAGTAGGCTTCGTCGCCAAGACCGTTGACTCGAAAGCTTTCCATGGCCGACTCGCCCTTCGAGGGTCGCTTGAACTGCGCCCTGGCAGCCTTCGAGCTGTTATGCATAATGACCGTTGCCCTCACCTCCTCCACACCGCTGCTCCAGACATAGCTGGCCTGGATGACTCCGCTCCTGTGTCGGAAAGGCTCATCGGCTTCGGCGAGGCGCCAGCCAACTTCCCTCCGGGGCAGGGACTGCTTGATCCGCTCAAAGACCGGATTCTGCTGCTGATCGGCTGCCACCGTCGAAAACCCGATTAGAATCAATAGAACAGCGGTGGCCCAGCACCAAGGTCTCCTGTCCCCGATTATACCGCTATCCTTCGGAGTGCATGTCCCTGTCATGAACCATCTCACCCATGCCCGGCGAAACTGTCCTTTACGCATCTTCTACCGTGTCTATAGAATCCTGTTGCGCTAGTAAACAGGCACTCATGACGACGGCATCCCTGGCCCTGCTGATTGGCAAGAGCAATATCGGGATCGGGCCACGCGATCCAAAGGTCCTCAGCGGGCTCATCGCGGCCGTCACCGGCGGAACGGAGCTCAGCGGAGGTCCCGCCCGAGGAGGCAGGCATTGCTCTGGAGCGGTCTACGCCCTCTTGGCGATCACTGCAAATTCCTTTGATCTTCGATCATAGGGGCTTCCCGCGACATCCGAATAAAGTCCTTCAACAGAAAAGCCCGCCTCCATGAACTCCTTCTCCAACTCCTCGGGCGAAAAATACTGAAGCCAGTTATAGAGCGTTCTGGTGCACTTCGCCTCAACGATGGTGTACTTGTCAAGAACAACCCGCTCTCGGTCATACTTGAAGACATTTAGAAAGCCATAGTACTTGTTTGGCGACCAGAAGCCATTGAGCAGATTTGTTTCGTAGGTCGCCAGCTCTTCCCTTTGCTCGAACGCCCACAGGGAATAAACATCAAGCAGGACTGAACCGCCCGGTTTCAGAATCCTGTGGAACTTCCTCAGAGTTCCCTATTATGCCCAAACACCGCACAAGCGTTTTCTGATAGTTTGAAAGCGCTTTCAGAATAGGATGCAGAATCAAGAATCTCCCTCAATGCGTTGATCCCAGCTGCCCAAGGTCCCTGCGGCTTTACCAGTGCAGGTCATAGGCGCCTTAAGCCGGAAGAACCTGCCGCAAATCCACTGCTACGCCGCAGGCGCCGCCGCTTTCAGCTATCAGGCCGCCGAGGACCTTCCCTTCCGAGTTTTCTTGGAGGATCTGAAACTCGCGAAAATGCCCGCCACCCCTCAATTCTTCATGAAAAGCCTGGGCGGGGAGTACTATCCGGTGACCGTGCTGGAAGCCAAAGCGGGCGAGAACAGCATTCTCTGTAAAGTGCAGCAGAAGGTTCCTCCAGGATCCTATGCGCTCTTCTTCCAGAAGAAAGACCGACTGTTTCAACTCAGAAAGACTTTGCGGATCCTGGCACCGGTGATCCAGCAGATTACGATCGACCATTCAAAGGTTGCGGATGGGAACATGGTAGTACTGGACGGCTTGTATTTAGGCCGGCAGCGCAAGGCGCTCCCGATAGCTCGCGGTGACCTCCAGGGTGCCCCCCCACGCCGTGCTGCAAACCAGCCACCCTGGCAAGACCAGCGTCCAGGCGGTGACTCCCCGCCGGGACGACCGGGCCATGGTTTGCCGCCATCCCGTAACAACCGCTTGCCTGCTCATCCAAGCTCTGAGCATTGACCCGCACTGATTCAAGATGGTGTAAGGATTTGCGCTACTGTTTCCCCTTAAGGGATGAAAGTGATCGTAATTTTGGGTGACCTGGCAGCCCCGATACTGCTATCCAGACGGTTCCTAGCCGAGTATATAAACAAGTCCAAAATGTCTTTGCAAAATAGAAATTGATTTCTATAATGCAAATCATGATCGATCGAAAAATTACCCCCATTCTGAAACATCGTCTAACCCAGTATGCCTCTGTGGTCCTGGTGGGACCGCGGCAGGCAGGCAAGACCACCTTGGCTCGATCCCTGGGGGGCCATTACTGTGATTTGGAGCAGGAATCCGAAAGACTTCGGCTGGACTTGCAGTTTCAGGAATTGATCCAGGGTGAGGAGCTGCTCATTCTTGATGAAGCCCAATCCTGGCCGGCCATCTTTCCCCGCATTCGGAGGGCGATCGACGAACGGCCTCAGAGCCGTGGGCGATTCCTGCTCCTGGGGTCGGTCTCACCTGCCCTCATGCGTGAGGTCTCCGAGTCCCTGGCAGGCAGGCTCTCACTTGTGGAGCTGAGCCCTTTCAGCGTGACTGAACTCCCTGCTGTTACGGTCCAAACTATGTGGCATGTGGGCGGCTACCCCGAAGGAGGCGTCCTGGAGGTCTCTCGATATCCGCAGTGGCAGTTAGATTATCTCACTATGCTCGCCTTGCGCGATTTTCCCGCCTGGGGGCTACCGGCAAAACCCCAAGTCCTCCAGCGGCTCCTCAAGATGGTAGCTGCCGTCCACGGCCAGGTCTGGAACGCCTCTCAACTTGGTTCAGCCCTTGGCCTTTCGTACCATACCGTTAACGACTATATGGACTATTTGGTTGGGGCTTTTTTGGTGAGGCGCCTCCCGCCCTACCAGGCCAACATTAAGAAACGCCTCATCAAGAGTCCCAAGTTCTATTGGCGAGACACGGGCTTGCTTCACGCCATATTGAACGGCCCATCAGCAGAAGAGCTTCTATCCAGTCCATGGGTTGGTGCAAGCTGGGAAGGGTTTGTCATCGAACAACTGCTCACTGCATTTTCGCATGAAGGGATCCGGGCAGAACCTTATTTTTTTAGGACCAGTGACCGGCGCGAATTGGATTTGGTCTTAGAAATCGGCGGCAGACTCTGGGCTTTGGAGATCAAGCTGACATCATCGCCGGATGTTGAAGACATGGTCCGACTCAACCGCGTTTCGGACCTGATCGGAGCGGACCTGCGCATATTGGTGTCCCATGCTGCAGAATGCTGGCGCGACGGCAGGCGCGTCTCCTGCAACCTGTCCTGGCTGTTGGCTCATCTTGAGGATCTCTGAGCAGGACCCGACATTGTGAAGCGGATGCGGCAGCGCTCCACCTGCTCCAGCGCCTGGCGCCACCGCTGCTGCTGGTCGAGGTTGTCGAGACAGGACATCCGGGTCAACGCCATCCCGTAACAACCACTTGTCTGCTCATCTCCCCTCTCCTTCTGGTGACACCCAACGGCAGCTCTGTTCGATGCCTCCTTTCCGCCTCACCAGGCAGGCTTTGGCCTCGAGGCATTGCGTCTTCTCGCGATCCATGAACACTGGGAAGGCGAGGCTTCGCCACATCACGAAGCCATTGCCGACAATCCATGGGGCGAGCTGACGGGCGCCATGCCGGTACATGGTTACGAGCACGCCCGGCTTGGCAGGCTCGACAGGCACCACGAGTTCCAAGCTTTCGCCTTCGGTCCGGTCAAGAACGACGAATATGAACACTCCCCCGTGACGGAGAATCCGAGCGGTTTCCCCAAAAACAGGGGATAGATCGACGAAGAACTGAAGCACTCCCAGGCAGATGGCGTGATCCAGGCTCTCTGAAGCGTAGGGGTAGGGCCGCTGGGTCAAGTCATGGCAGGTCAAATTGGTGAATCCCTTGCTGCGACAGCCGTCCAGCATCTCTTCCGAAACATCCATCCCGTACACCGTCAGGCCGGCCTTGCGAAATGGGATGGAACCCAGGCCGGTGCCGATGCCGATGTCGAGGATCGACTGGCCGGGCTGGATGTATTCCGCGGCAAGACTGAATGCCAGTTCCGGCCCCAGCCATCCGGTTGCTTCCGCTTCCTCGTCATAGGCTTCAACCATCGCGTGCGTCGGCTGGTGCTGGCGAGCCATACTTTACCTCACGACGTTCATGACATCGAATGCCATCAATCAGCGCTCCCTTAGTCTTCTGGTTTTTCTGTGTTTTTAAACATTTGCATATAGAAGTGCTTTCCCACCTCGATCGTGCCCAGGGGAGGCATGGGAACTACCTCCCTCAGCTCTTCCGGAGAAAATCTCAGATTCAAGGGAGGTCCAAAGGGGGTTTCTTTCTTTTCGATTTCGACAATTGCCAACACCCCATTTGGTTTGAGAAGACGTTTGACTTCCGCCAGGAAGGCTTGAAGCTGCTCTTTAGAAAATCCGTGAATTACCGTGGATATATAGATAAGGTCCGCGGAGGCTTGATCGATCGGGATCGACCTCGTTATATCGCACTCTATTGCCTCTACATTGGTCCCTTCAGTCTCTCTTTTAAGAATCCCCAAATAGTGCTTGTCATGATCAAGCGCGTACACTTTTCCAGAATAGGTAGCCTTATCTGCAAAGGCTTTGGACATGTATCCATTGCCGCAACCTGCGTCAATAATCTTCTGCCCTGGTTGTATATCGAGCGCATTCAGTATCAGTTCTTTATCCAACAGACCTTCTGAAAACTTTCCTCCATGATGGTGGTGCTTCTCTTCAGGATTGTCAGATTTGGCCGTTTTCACTTCATCACTCATTCCTCACTCCTCTTTTCAGGGAAACTCTCGCTCACATCTCTGAACGGTCAGCATCTGATCTCGGCGCTGAGCCGGTTATTGGGCGTTTGTCTTCTGCAACATCCAGATCATGACCGGACTCCGGTCTGCTTCGAATGGAGAGCGATCGTAGTTTCCATAGAGATCGAGGACCTGAAACCCGGCATCGCATGCCATGGACTCGAAGTGATCCCTTTCAATGAGCTCGAACTCCATCGGCAACAGCTTCTTCCAGCGCAGATCCCCGTCACTGCCGAAGAATTCGAAGAATTGGAGGCGGTTCACCACCGGGTGCCCTCCCGTTTCAAAACCTGAGACGACGAGGCTCCCGCCTTGAGTCGGAAACCGACCAACGATGCGTAAGGCACCATCTACTTGGAGGCGCCGAACGACAGGATTGTGCAGCGTGCAGATGAAGCGTCCGCCCGGAACCAGACACCCGAATACGGCCGTGAGTGCCTGCCGCTGGCGCGGCTCGCCGACAATCTCCATGAATGACTGAAACGGCAACAGCGCGAGCTGAAACCGTCTGTGGAACTCGAGTGAGCAGACCTCGGTGCATTTGAGCTCTGCGCTGAGACCGCGATCCTTCAACTTTCTCGACAGGACATCCAGCATCCCCCGGGAGCCATCGACACACGTCAATTGCACTCCCGCCCGAATCAGCGGAAGGGAGAGTCGGCCTGTTCCTGAGGTCAATTCCAGGACCCTTCCCGCAACATTCGCGGTTTCCTGCAGAAAGAACGGAATGTCGCAGTCGGCCGTCACGTAAAGATCATAGATCTCTGCGACCCTGTCGTAATCGATCTGACCATCGCTCACAGCTTGCCTTGGGATGCCCGGCGCGCCGCAAACCGACTGGCAAGGGCGCGGGGCGGATTTGCCAATCCGTGTCGATGCACCTCGTTAGCCGGCCCTCCGATGTTTTTCCAGATAAACCAGCATAAGATTTTCGTGCACAGGCTCAGTCTTGTACGCGCTGTATCCCAGTTTCCGGTAAAGATAAAGGTTGCGGCCGCTTCTGTGACCAGTAAACAGTTCATACCTCTCGGCGTTGTTGAAAAACGATTCTATCCCATTCATCAACTTCCTTCCAATTCCTTGATTCTGGAAGTCAGGATGAACAATGAGCCTTCCTATATGACAGGTACCATCAGCAAGGTATCCTCTCACAGAGCCGACGATTCTGCCGTTCACCAACGCTTTCAAGAATACTTGTTTTCTGAAGTCACGGGTCAGAGCATCCAGAGTCTGGGTCAACGGATCGATGTCGAAGTCGTTGTAGGCCTCCGCTTCGCTCACATATGCCAGCTTTTGTAGAGCCAGAATGGACTCCGCATCCTGTATGGTAGCCAGTTCCAGATTCATGACCCATATTCCGTAATGGTTTTCGAAACGTGCCAGCGCATGCTTGGCGGGCAGTGGCCCGCAAGGGACAAGAGACCGTTCATACGGCTATGCCCGCTTTTCGCTCTTCGGTTTCCTCTTCACAGCCAGAAGTAGCCGTACATCCTCGAATACTGTCTCAGAGTCAACGGTGAGACGAACCCACTTTCCGTCATGGTAGGTAACGGCCGACTCATATTCTTCCCGAGATTTGAGCGAGAGCATGTGCTTCATGGGTTCCACCTTCTCTCGTTCCTCTGAGCCAAAGACCATGACCAACGCGCACCGATTCTTCTCTGGAATCAGGGTGCAGAATGATCTTCCTTTCTTGTACCTGAGCGACCAACCATGCTTCTTGCCGCCGAAAAGCCATTCAGGGGCAAAAAGGTTTGGATAGTTCTTCGCAATCATTTCTTTAATACGGTTCCAGTACTGAAATCCTTCTTCACCCATCCATTCCGCAATTTCCGAATCATTTGGCGGTCCCTGAGGCGCTGTCATCCGGCTGCTGACTTCAGTCATCTATTCCTCTTGCATAACACCTGCGCTAACGCGCGCCCGCCTCTCATCGGTCGCCTTCGCCTGGTACTCCCGATCGTGGCCCGCACCGAACCTCTCCCAGTCCGGCTGGGCGCGCGACTTGCTTCCCTTGAGATAACGAGGTGTCCGCTTGAGCGCATACTCGAAGCGTGACAAGAACACGAAGAACTCCCCTGCCAACTCACGGTCTCGGCTGGCTGCCCTGCGCCATCTCGACGCCGGGAGGCGAGTCTTCACTCAATCCCCCTGCTGTGCCCAATGCGGTGATCAGCCGCGAGTGCAACGAGTCGCCTGGATTGTCTCGTTACCCCTTGCCTATGCCGCTATTTTGAGACTGACCCGCATGCCCGCTCTTGTTGCAAGAGTTATGAGCATTTCAAGGCTAAACCTCTCCCATTTACCTCTTGTAAGGTCTGAAACCCTGGACTGGCTCACACCAAGTATTTCAGCTGCCCTGGCCTGTGTCAGTCCCCTTGTTTTGATGAACTTTCGGAGATCGGAC
>Ga0302250_1000899_pt1 | contig 24810 bp, 21 predicted proteins | sample AAG_RA_Asp_MG_FD_193536 | JGI IMG/M metagenome (GOLD analysis project Ga0302250, IMG submission 193536) | Enriched activated sludge microbial communities from anaerobic digester in WTTP, New Holstein, Wisconsin, United States - AAG_RA_Asp | ecosystem: Engineered > Bioreactor > Anaerobic >... | reverse complement strand
CTCCGTAGAGTAGGTAAAAGCAAGGTATTTTATTACCGGTTGCACTCCCCCGGTCCTCTTGTCATAACACGGTATGGGACAATCGATATATCCAAAAGAAGAAGGTTTGATTACCGTTTCCTCTCCCCAAGGGCGTCGTATTTCAGAATAAACACCAGCATTGGTTAATTCTGCTTGTGCCATTGATCCGGGGAAGAACACGGTATCATAATTTGAATACACCCCTCCGTTAAGGACCGGGCTTTGCGTGTCACTGCCACCACGTTCTCCGGGGGCGGTCATATCTCTTCCCTCATCCTCTCCTTGAGAATCACCCATTACAGGCGTCATTGAGAGCATGATGATGAATAGTATAGGAACCGATAGCAATTTCCAATTCAATTCTCTTCCTCCTTTTACTCCAATCTTAACAAATTGAGATTATATAAACACGTGCCAAACAGGATCGAATCTCGTAACTTTTTTTCAGCTTTGAATGAAAAAAGAACCGTGAACGATCAGTTCGTTTGGATAGAGGGGGAGAGTCATCAGTCATCGCCTCTCATGCAGGAGCTGATCAGCCTCCGAAACAGGTGAAAAAAAGTGGCTATGAAAAAAGCGAGGAACTACCATTCAAACCTGGTCTCATACCCTTTGATTTTCCCGCGCCAGTATTTGTCGCTGACTGATTTGGAACAATACCCTCATTTCAGTCCATGATCAAATCTCTACCAGCCAACGACATCAATCATTTTACCTGGAGAGGCGACGGTGCTGGTAAGCGGAGGGTTAGTTTCAATAGATTTCACCCGGGTGAATCCATTGTAAATACTTACTTGATATATTTCTCATCTTCCCATGGTCTGATACTCCAAGCCAAAATATCTGAACCCTGGGTTGTATTCCTCCCTGCTTCACCCTCGAAAAAGAAGATGCCCCAGAGAGGATTCCAGGAACCCTGCAGCCCCCGGACGCGTCACAGAGAGCCGAGCAGGTCGCTCTTGGCGTTGTATCAAGGATGGCCTGGTAGTGCTCCGGCCTATGGAAAAATGTCGTTTCCAGAAATGAGACCTTGCGCTCTAAAAAAAGGAGGGAGAGTTACCACTCATACCGGGCGCCATACCCTCCGATATCGACCTGCCCGTACGATGTCGTTGACGGATTTCGAATCCATAAACACATATTCAATCCACGATTGAACCGTATGTACTCGCCCAGATCAATAACTTGAAGTGAGTAGTCGCCGGTGCTTTTGAGGGGTTGGCTGAAAATTTTCGCCATCCCAGAAGAGGCTCCATTATACACTTGCACTCCATAGATTTCCGCTTGATTAGAGGTCATATACTGCAAGCCAAGATATCTGACCGAGGGTAGTATTCCCCCCTGCTTCGAATCATAACTGAAATAGGGGCAGTTTACATAGACTTGGGAAGCAGATGCATTGAGTATGATTTCATGACAGTTGGCCCAATCGCCTTCCCTATACACCCCTAGTGAATTGATATGGTTCTCTGCCATCGACCCATGGAAAAAGACGGTATCATACTGCGAAAAAATCCCGCCATCAAGCACAGGGGTCTCGGTGTCAATACCACTTCCTCCTGAATTACTTGCAGCAGTGTCCCTATTCATTGACGTTCCCTCAGCCTCTGCCATTACCGGTATTGCCACGAGTAATGCGATGAATACCCCGAGGATTATTACTATCCCGTGTTTCAATTAACACACCTCTTTTCCGGATACCAGCTCCAGAGGCGTGGTGGGTTTTCAAGATACCATTCCCCCCTGGTTGAGTACCCAGAAGATCCCCTGTTTCAGATAAGAAGAAGAAGATTGTTGTTTGTATCGATACCTGCCGAGGAAAAAAACCACCGGACGGAATGGCCCGGTTCGAGGCACGCTCCAGCCCCCTTTTCCGGAACGGAGCCGTCTCTTTTTATAGGAATACTATTTATCCCCCTTATTCCTGATACTCATAGCATGGACGAACCCTCTGGCATCCTGCAGGAGACCGGGACGCACGGGACCAGCCCCGGGAGGTACCAGTATCTCCTCAGGGATGGGAGCGAGGCCTCCTTTGTTGCCGAAGGCACCCGCCTCTCCCGGAAGAACCGGCAGGAGGAGGCACTCTTCTGGTTTGACCAGGCCCTGCAGAAGTGTCCGGACTATCCCCCTGCCCTGCTTGGCAAGGCGTTTGCGTTTGGCAAGATGGGAAAATATAACGAGGAGATCCGATGCTGTGACCTGGTGCTGGCACAGGAGCCCGGCTCGGTCGAAGCCCTCCTCCTCAAAGCATATGCCCTCGGGAAACTGGGCCGGTTCGGAGAGAAGATCGCCTGCTGCGACCAGGCCCTCGAGGCTGATCCGGGATCTGCGGAGGCATGGAACAGCAAGGGCCAGGCCCTCGGGATGCTCGGGCGGTTCCAGGAGGAACTCGAATGCTGCACCAGGGCAACCGACCTTCGCCCCCGCTATATCGGGGCCTGGGTGAACGCCGGCCAGGCACAGATCCAGCTGAAGAATTACCCTGAAGCAGTCAAGGCGCTGAACCGGGCGATCCAGGTCTACCCCCGCTATACCGCCGCATGGGTGAACAAGGGGATCGCCCTCTGCGGGCTCCACGAGTACCATGCCGCAATCGAGTGCTTTGAGTACGCCGGGAGGGAATCGCCCGGGAGCCGGCGGATCCTGTACTGGAAGGGCCTTGCCCTCTCCCGGACCGGCCAGTACCAGGAGGCGGTCACGAGCCTCTCCCCCCTCGTCGCCCGGGACCCCGGCTATGCTGACGCATGGGTCATCCTCTCCAACTGCCACTTCATGCTCGGGAACCTGGACGAGTCGGTCCGCTGCTTCATGACCGCCTACGGCATCGACAAGAACGACATCAGGGATCTCGTCAAAAAGGGCATCATCAGCTGGCGTCAGGGGAACAGCCCCGAAGCCCTCCGGTGCATGTCGGGCGTCTTTGGGATCCTCCTGCGCTGAAATCCCCAAGAAGTCCCTGGCTGTCGCCGCTTTTTTCCCATCCATCAGCCGGGAACGGGTGCAGGGTGATATAGTTTTATGAGAAGGAGCTACAAATAGAAGAGGCAATCGACCACTGGATGACGGTCACGGTGAAGAGAGGAGCAGCACCGGAATCTGCACGGCACACGGCTTATCGGCGGTGCAGCCTGGTGCAGGGATGTTTGCCGTGCCGCCCAGGCGTGCGGTGAAAAGATCGGTACCGTTATGCGGACCACTCACCATAGCACGTTGAACAACGCTCCCTTTCTTTCGAATACCATACCCAGAATGATACCATGACATCGCGAATGCATGCCCCCCACACCACCTGCCCCGGATGCCGGGAGGAGGTCTACCTGGAAGAGCTCGTGAAAGGGCGCTGCCCCCTCTGCGGGTGTGAGTTCGAGGAGTTCGATACCCAGGAGACCGAGATCGAGGACTTCGTCGAGCGGTCCGACCTCCCCTGGCTCGTCTTCAACTACTTCCTCTTCAAACGCTTCCTCGAGATCGGGGCGAGCCCGGTCCAGATCATGCAGTTCGTTGCGACCTTCAACGACCAGGACCTGTCCGGGAACAACGGGAAGCCCGATACGACCTTCCAGCTCCAGGTCCCGATGCAGGTCCTCGACCGGATCCGGCCGAAACGGTGTGCCGGCTGCGGGAGGATCTTCTTTGCCCATGGCCGGAAGATGGCGACAGGCGACCTCGCTGCCCCCGGCCTCACGTACCGGTACTACTGCGACAAGTGCTGAAACGTTCCCCTTTTTTGGAAGGATTTTCCAGACTTTCTTTGAAGGAAAGGGAAAAAATCCTCATTAAAGACGCTTCTTCATTGTTAGTCTGGTAGACATGAGGAACAGGATTCGTGATGTGGGGGCTGCCGCCCCCACACCCCCACAGGTGATGCACGCCGCCGCCCCCGAAAGGCGCCCCGGCGGCGGCTCAGGGACGGTTCATCAGAGCGATGTAGTGGACGACGGTATCTTCTGAAATTTTCAAAACAGAAAGGAAGACCGCTCGAACGGGTTCATTGTGGGGGGCTGCCGCCCCCAGACCCCTGCAGGAGATGCATTCCGCCGCCCCCGTAGGGCGCCCTGGCGGCGGCTCATGACGGTTCACGTGAGATGCAAAGAACTAATGAATCGTTTTGAAAACCGCTGGAATAGGATCCCTTCTGTGGAGGGGGCTGCCGCCCCCAGACCCCTGCAGGAGATGCACACCGCCGCCCCCGTAGGGCGCCCCGGCAGCGGCTCATGACGGTTCATCAGAGCGATGTAGTGGACGACGGTATCTTCTGAAATGTACAACCGATGAGGAAAACCGCCCAGAAAGAACGATATGCCAAAGAGAACAGGATTACTCATCCTCTTCGGCAAAACAGAGGGTGGCGGCTCACCCCTCTAAAAAAATATCCTGACTCTAATACGACCGGCCCACGAGTGCCCCGGTCCCCGGCTTCCCGCAGGAGATGCAGGCACTGCCGCCGGCGCAGGAGAACCCTGCCTGCACCTCGGTGCCGAGCACGCTCGCGTTCACCGTCTCCTCGATGAAATCGGCACAGGTCCGCTCCCCGCACCAGGGGACGATCGCGACCCCCTTCTCGATCGCGACCGAGAGCTCCTCCATCGTGTCGACGACCCTGGCATGCGACAGGAGATGCTCCTCGCCCCTCCGTGTGAGCGTGCCGGTGAACCTGGCAAGGAGATCGGCCACCCCGAACCTGAGGGATGCCCTCGGCACCGTGGACTTGTCCCCAAGCCGGGTCACCGCCGTCACCTGCCCGGCATCGAGATCGCGGGGCCCGACCTCCAGCCGGAGCGGGACCCCCCGCATCTCCCAGTAGTAGTACTTGGCGCCCGGCCGGAGGTCGCGGCGGTCCACCTTCACCCGGAGCCCGGCGGCGGCCAGCTCCTCCTCGATCACCCGGGCAGCCACGAGCACCTCCTCCTTCCGCTTCCCGATCGTGATCGGCACGATCACCACCTGGACCGGTGCAACTGCCGGTGGGAGGACGAGCCCCTTCTCATCGCCGTGCATGCTGATCAGGGCGGCGATGCACCGCTCGGAGATCCCGTAGCAGGTCTGCTGGGCGAACTGCTGCTCCCCGTCCACGTCCTCGTACGTGATCGCAAACGTCTTTGAGAAGTGGTCCCCCAGGTGGTGCACCGTCCCGATCTGGAGCGTCCTCCCGTCGGGCATGATCGTGTCGACCGCTATGGTATAGTCAGCCCCCGGGAACTTGTCCCAGTCCGGCCGCTTCGAGACGATCACCGGCACGCAGAGCGTTGCATAGAACTGCCGGTAGAGCGCAAGGGCCGCATGCACCTGCGCCTCGGCATCCTCCCAGGTGGCATGAACCGTGTGCGCCTCCTTAAACGACGTGATCTCCCGGAGCCGGATCAGCGGACGGGTATGCTTTGTCTCGTACCGGAACGTGTTCACGATCTGGTAGACCCGGAGCGGGAGGTCGGCATGGGAGCGGACCCAGAGGTGGTACATCGGGTAAATGGCACACTCGCTCGTCGGCCGGAGCGCCAGTTTCACCTCGAGCGGGGACAACCCCCCGTGGGTCACCCAGTAGACCTCGTCCTCGAACCCCTTGATATGCTCCCCTTCCTTGGCGAGCTCGGTCTCGGGGATCAGGAGCGGGAAGAGTGTTTCTGCGTGGTCCACATCAAGGAGCGCCCTGAGCTCGCCGTACACGTTCCTTCGGAGGGCAAACCCGAACGGGTACCAGACATACAGCCCCTTGACCGGGTACCGCACGTCCATGATCTCGGCACGCCATAACAGCTCATTGTACCAGCCGCTGAAATCTTCCTTCGGCGGCAGTGCACCCAGATCGTCGTCCATGTTTTCAAAAACCTCAAGCTACCAGAGCTATGATTGCCGGTGTTATAAATGCCTCTGTGACCGCTGCAAGAAAGACGAGCGGGAGGACCGCGTAACAGAACAGCCGGCCGAACCGGACCGCCTCTGCTGCCGCATCCGCCTCCGCATGCCACTCCCTCCAGAGTGACCGGGCGAGGAGGAACCCGAGCGTCCCCGAGATGAGGAAGGCCGGGATCTCGAAGATCCCGTGCGGGAGGAGCCCGGCAGCGATGTACAGCGCCCCCTCCTCCTGGCGGACCACCTCCATGATCGAACCGATCACCACCCCGTTTGAGAGGATCACAAACGCCGTCACGAGCCCGAGCGACGCCCCGCCGAGGAACATCACCAGGCATGCCTGGAGGTTGTTCAAAAAGAGCGTTGCAGCAAGGAGCGGTGCCGAGGCGTCGATCACCTCCCCGAGGATCGCCTCCCGGAAGAGCTCGAGGAGCTGCTGCCCGGCGGCCGGGTCTGCCACCGTCAGCAGCACCCCGAGCATCACCGAGAAGGCAAAGAGGGCACAGGTGAGGATCGCTGCCCGCGACCCCTCAGACATAGAGCACCATCCGGACCATGTCCCGGATCCCCGGGGCAAGCCCGACCGTGATCATGGCAAGGACGATCAGGTGCCACAGGATCGCCGGCCCCTCGTCCCGGTACCGCTGGAGGATCCAGATACCCGGGAAGAGGACCGCGAGCTTGAGCGGGAACATCACAAACGCCGTACCGGTCAGTTCGATCAGGTTCGATCCGACGACATGCACCTCCATGTAGTCGATCTCGTGCAGGTCGATCCCGTAACTCGTGGCACTGGCATCGAGCATCTGCCCGAAGATCAGCGCAAGGTAGAGCGGGTCGGCGGCATACGTCCAGCCGAGGAGGTACCGCATCGCGGCATACACGAGGATCGTGCTCGCGATCCCCATCCCGAGGATCGTGGCGAGCACCGGGATCGAGATCATCCCGTTCTCCAGCCCGAAGGACACGAGCAGCCCGGCGATTACAATGCAGGCCGCCACCCCGATGCCGGCATACCATGCCGCGTAGTCCCGGACTACTCCCGCCCGCATGGCGTAAGCGGTCACCACCAGGACGGTGACCGTGAAGAAGAAGAGGACGAAGTAGATCAGTGGCGTGATCAGGAGATACTGCCAGGGGGGGCTGATCATCCCGGTATCCTCGACCACCCGCAGGAGCCCCCCGAGAACCACGTAGGGGAGCGTGGCGAGGATGAACCGGCGGTCCACCTGGACGATCTTCGAGCGGGAGAGCCACCGGTAGATCAGGTAGAGGGCGAGGATCAGGACAAGGGCGTAGGTGAGCGTATCGACAATATTGTATGGTTGTCCATAGACTATGGGATCAATGTAATATTTGTAGATGAAATCCCTAATCATTGCCTGATCTAAATGAGCGCGGATCGTATTAAAGTACTGAAGCAGAAAGGCACGGAGAAGTCCCGGTGGATGCAGCTCCCGCGGGACGTCGTGATAGGCCACGAGGTGCTGACCCATCTTTCGGCAGTCTGCTCCGACCTCCGCCTGGGCAAATCCGTGCTCGTCATCACCGGGACCCATACTCGTGACCTTGCCGGGGAGCAGGTGATCGCTCTCCTGTCCGGGCAGTACGACGTGACCCCGTTTGTTGCCGGGACCATCAGCATGGAGGTGATCCGGGAGGCGGAACTGGCCGCTGCAGGCAAAGACTTCGTCATAGGCGTCGGGGGTGGCAGGGTGATTGACACCGCAAAGATCGTCTCCTACAACCTCGACCGGCAGTTCATCAGCGTGCCCACGGCAGCCTCCCACGATGGGATCGCCTCTGCCCGGGCATCCGTGCCGATGGTCGAGGGGAGCGTCTCGCTCGAGGCCCACCCCCCGATCGCGATCGTCGCCGACACCGGCCTGATCGCACGGGCCCCCCACCGGCTTCTTGCCGCCGGCTGCGCCGACATCCTCTCGAACTACACCGCCTGCCTCGACTGGGAGTTAGCCCACCGGCTGCGCGGGGAGCCGGTCAGCGAGTACGCCATCGCTCTCTCGCGGATGACCGCCGAGCTCCTGATGAAGAACGCAAAGACGATCCGGCCATGCCAGGAGGAGAGCGCCTGGTTCGTGACAAAAGCCCTCGTCTCCTCAGGGGTGGCGATGAGCATCGCCGGCTCTTCCCGGCCGGGTTCCGGCGGGGAGCACAAGTTCGGGCACGCCCTGGAGCGGCTGGCGCCGGGAAAAGCCCTCCACGGGGAGGCGTGCGGGATCGGGACGATCATCACCATGTACCTGCATGGCGGGGACTGGCGGGAGATCCGGGAGGCCCTCCGCGAGGTCGGTGCCCCCACCACCCCGAAGGAGCTGGGCATCCCCGATGCGATCGCGGTCGAGGCGATCATCGCTGCAAAGGAGATCCGGCCCGAGCGGTTCACCATCCTTGACATGGGGATCTCCCGGGAATCGGCAGAACACCTGGTACGCATGCTGTATGCGGAGTGAAAGGCCAATGGTGGAAGGAAAACCGAAAGTGACCCTGATTGGGAAAGAACTGGCAAAGAACGGCCTCGAGTTCATCTACGAGGGATCGATCGCCGAATGCAGCGCATGCAAGCTGAAATCGGCCTGCAACAACCTGAAGAAAGGGCGCCGCTACCGGATCGTGGGGGTACGCTCCGTCGAACATACCTGCACCGTCCACCTCAACGGGGCACAGTCCGTGGAGGTCGTGGAATCGCCGATCCCAGCCCTCCTCCCTGCGGACATGAGCATAAAAAATACCAAGATCCAGTTCGAGTGCTCGTGCAACCGGGAACTCTGCCCCAACTATCCCTTCTGCCGGCCGGACGGGATCATCGAGCGGGAGAAATACATCGTCGTCAACGTGATCGGTGGCGCCCCTGAACAGTGCGAGAAGGGGCGAACCCTCCAGTTTGTCGAGCTGATCCCCGTCTGACCGGGATATCGCTTTCTCCAATGAAAATCACTTCGTAATTTTCATAATGGAGGGTATAGTGGCATATCATCCACCATTTTTTCACGCCATCACATGATTTCATACCTCTCTTGACGCTCCTGGGGGTTGCGCCCTTGGCTTACCCCCGCCGCCATGGCGTCCCCCAAGATGCGACAGGATGGTATCAACCGCATTATTCCTTCATTGTGAATTGCTATAGGGGATTTACCTTTTTTTCATCGATTTTTGGAACTGCAAAAATGGAATATTTTTAGAAGTACTATAATCGCAGGATTGGTGGTAAAAATAGTACTATACCCTCATGTATGCCCGTATCCCGAAATCGGGGCTCATAGGAGGTTTATATGAAAATGCCTCCGGCATTTTCATCTTTTCTGCTTGTGGCCCTCGAAGGAATCATGGTATTTTTCTGGATTACCCACGGGATCGTTTAAAAGGGAGCAGAAGAAACTGCTGCCCCATCTCACGGGCGGCTTTGCATTGACGTGGATTCGATCCTCTTTTACCCGCGGGCGACATGCCAGAGCTGCCACGCCGTTGAGAGGACCTCTGGAAGACCCTGCAGTGCGGCGAGCCAGCGGCGTGGGATCGCAGAAAGCCCGTACCGGGCTCCGGCAAGCGACCCGGCGATCGCCCCGACCGTGTCTGCATCGCCGCCGAGGTTCACGGCCGCGACCAGCGTCTCCTCGAAGGTGTCCTGCTCCATGAAGACCGAGAGCGAAGCATGGGTGGCGAGGAGGCAGTCAAGGCCGGAAACCGGGTCATGCTCCCGGAACGACCCGAGCATCCCGGCAACCTCCCGGTCCCTGCAGCGGGAGAGTGCACGCCGGAAGGCCTCCTCCCTCTCCCTCCCCCGGCAGAGGTCGCTCACCATCCGGTTCACAAACGATGAGCAGGCGCCCGCGACCGGGTCATAGTGGGTGAGGCGGGAGCATGCCATGCTGTACACCTCCACCTCGGGGCCGCCATACCAGATCCCGATCGGCGGCCCCCGCATCACGCTCCCGTTGCTCCGGCTTCCCCGGTTCATCTCGTGGGCTGCCCGGGCGGCATCCCTGGGATCCATGCCGAGGAGCACCAGGTCAAATACCCGCCGCGACGTCGGCCCGTACACGGCGGGATCAGAGCGGTACGCCTGCACCAGCTCCGCCATCATGTCCTGTGGTGAAAATCCCCGGGAGCGGACCAGGGAGCGGGCGACCGCAAGGGCCTGCTCCGTGTCATCCGTAAAAGTACCCGGTTTCCGCCCGTGGCGATACGAATACCCCATCTCCCTGACCCTTTCCGTCGGAGAGGCCAGCCCTTCAAGGGGCGCACCAAAAGCGTCCCCAACAGCGAGTCCTACGAGGGATCCGGCCGCATGCAAAAGCTGGATATAAACTTCACCAAAAAGGTATATCACGTTCCCACAATAAGAAGTGACGTGAAGAAAGGTGATAGTGTGCAAAAGGAAGAGTTACTCCATCTCCACATGCTGATGATCCACATCAAAAAGTACTACGAAAACATCACCAACGACGAAATTCCCACAAAACATTACTCCTCTCTTGCTGTTTCTCCCGTCCACATCCACAAGAACAAGAAGTGCCATAAGGAGGCCATCCTTGCCCTCGGAGAGGACATCGTCAGCCACCTTCATGCCCAGCGGCCCGCCGTCAAAGTCACGAGCGAGATGGTGCCCGGAACAGTTGCCGCCGAGCAATAACTCTTTTATGAGCGTTCCGGATATCCACCGGGAGATTATTGACCTCATCTTTTCCAAACACCCTTCTCCTGCCGACGTGACGCGGCTGAAGATCGAGGTCTGCCGGAATCACCACCTCGATTCCGTCCCCAGGAACTCTGCCCTCCTTGCCGCGGCCCTCCCGCACGAACGGTCTGCCCTGCGATCCCTCCTCCTCGTCAAGCCGACCCGGACGCTCTCAGGGGTCGCTCCCGTCGCCGTGATGACCTCCCCTGCCCCCTGCCCGCACGGGAAATGCCTCCCCTGCCCGGGAGGCCCGGAGCACCCGTATGCCTCCCCCCAGTCCTATACCGGGGAAGAGCCGGCTGCCCTCCGGGCACGGGAGCACGGCTATGACCCCTTTGCACAGGTCACCGCCCGGCTCGGGCAGTTCGAGCTCCTCGGCCACCACGTCGACAAGGTTGAGCTGATCGTCATGGGCGGGACCATGACGGCACGGCCGGAATCCTACCAGGAATGGTTCGTCGCCTCAGCGGTCCGGGCCATGAACCAGTACCGGGGCGGGCACGGGGGGAGTACAACCGCCGGGATCTTCCGCCAGAACGAGTACTCCCCCGTCCGGTGCATCGGCATCACCTTCGAGACCCGGCCTGACTGGTGCCGTGAGGAGCACGTCCGCCTGATGCTCTCGCTCGGGGTCACGAAGGTCGAGCTCGGCGTCCAGCAGCTGGACGATGATCTCCTCGCCTTCAACCGGAGGGGCTGCACCACGAAGGACACGATCGAGGCAAACCGGATCTGCCGGGACGCCGGCCTCAAGGTCGGGTTCCATGTCATGCCAAACCTCCCCGGGGCGACGATCGAGCAGGATCGCCGGATGTTCGAAGAGCTCTTCTCGGACCCCTCCTTCCGGCCCGACTTCCTGAAGATCTACCCCACCCTGGTCACTCCCGGCTCCGCGATCGAGCGGCTCTGGCAGGAGGGATCGTACTCACCGTACGACGAGGATGACCTGATCGACCTTGTCGCCTATGGAAAATCCCTCCTCCCCGAGTACGTCCGCCTCCAGCGGATCCAGCGGGATATCCCGGCAAAACTGATCGTGGCCGGTTCCCGGCACAGCAACTTCCGGCAGCTCTGCCAGAACAGGCTGATCAGCCAGGGGAAACGGTGCCGGTGCATCCGCTGCCGGGAGGCAGGCCGCCTCGCGGGAGAGGGTCCCCGGGAGCTGCGGGTGTTCCGGTATGACGCGGTAGGGGGCAGGGAACATTTCATCTCGGCGGTTTCCGGGGACTCCCTGGTCGGGTTTGCCCGGCTCCGGACCGGGGGAGAACGGTGGATGGAGGAGACTACCGATGCAGCCCTCCTCCGCGAGCTCCATGTCTACGGGAGCATCGTCCCGCTCGGGAGCCAGCCGGCACCGGACCAGCGGCAGCACCGGATGGTGGGCCGTGACCTGCTCGCCGCGGCAGAGGAGGAGGCAGCCGCGGAGGGATACCGTGAGATCGCCGTGATGAGCGGGATCGGCGTCCGGCCCTACTACCGCCGGCATGGCTATGAGCGGAGAGGCCCGTACATGGGAAAGGGACTCCCATGAAAGCGGCCACGGTCGGGTTTCTCAGGCAACGGTTTGCCGAGTACTACCGGACGGCACCGCTCAGTGCCCCCCCTTCTGTGGAGCAGCGGGAATGGGCCTTCGTCCTCTTCGATCCCGGGTATCCCGAGATCCGGATGAGGCGGCACATCGGGTACCCGGGAAAGACCGAGCTCTTCGAGTACATCCGGAGTGTCGCCCCGGCTCACCTCTACTACTCATCGGCCTACTACCTCATTCCCCATGCCCCCACGATGGGCGAGAAGGGATGGCGCGGAGCGGACCTGATCTTCGACCTCGATGCCGACCACATCGTCAGGGGGCCGTACGACGTCATGCTTGCCCGGGTCAGGGAGGAGACCCTGAAGCTGGTCGGGATGCTCACCGGCGAACTCGGGTTTGGTGAGCACGAGATCCACCTCGCCTTCTCAGGGGGAAGGGGCTACCATATCCATATCCGGGATATCGCAGTGAGGGGGTGGGGGAGTGCCGAGCGGCGGGAACTCGTGGACTATGTCTGCGGGATAGGGCTTGACCCCGGCATCATCCTCTCCCTCCCCTCACCTTCACCCCGCGGATGGCGCCAGCGATATATAGAGGCACTGACCGAGTACCTCATGATGCTGGAGACGATGGAGCCGAAGGATGCGGTCGCCGAGCTCTCTGCACTGGAAGGGGTGGGGAAGGTGACGGCCGAGGAATTTTTGAAGCGGAGCCCTGCCCTGCGATCGGGACTCCAGAAAAACCCGGCAGGGATCAACCTCAGGGATGTCGCCGTGGGCAGGGTGCTCCGCTCCCTCTCATCGGCAAAGGAAGGCCGGTTTGCAGCCCTCCTCCGGGAGAAGGCAGCCCTCGCCGATGAACCGGTCACCACCGACACCAAGCGTCTGATCCGGCTCCCCTCCTCCCTCCACGGAGGGAGCGGGCTCCGGGTCACCCCGGTCCCCGTGCGGGACCTGCCGGAGTTCGATCCCCTGACCGATGCGGTAGTCTTCGGGAACCGGTCCGTCAGGGTGGACTGCATCCGGCCGGTGACCATGCCGATCGCCGGGGCATCCTATCGGCTGGAGAAGGGTGAGAACACCGTCCCCGAGGCGCTCGCCGTCTTCCTCTGCTGCCGGGGGCTTGCCGAACTGGGAGGGGTGAGCGGACATGCACCTCGATGAGCTCCGGACGGTGCTGATCTCCGAGCGGGAGACCGGACGGCTCCTCCCGCTCCCCCCCGACCTGTACGAGTCCACCGGAAAAGAGCTCGGGTGCCTCCTCGCTGAGGTGTATACAAACGAGGACCCGTTCTCGGATGCGACCCGGATCCTGATCGAACGCATAGGAAGCATCAGGGAGACCCTCCAGGATCTCTTCAACCTCCGTGCCGAGAAGATCCTTGCGCTTGCCCGGAACCAGGAGGAGGGGCATTACATCGACCGCGACGACCTGAAACGGATGCTCGGAGCAGAGCGGGAGCTCTTCGATGAGATCGTCCTCTCGCTCGGCAAAGCCCGGTGCCGCCTCCTCCCCTCTCCCGGCACCACCCGCCCGGGCCAGCCTCCTGCCGCAGCTGAGGAGGCCTGCGCAGCCATCCTCGAAGAGGCGGCGGCTCCTCCCGAGATGGTCCTCTCGCGGGTGCTCACCGACATGGAGCCGTTCGTGGGCGTCGATGGAAGGATCTACCAGCTGCAGCAGGGCGACATCGTGACCCTCCCGGTGCGGAATGCCGAAGTCCTCTGTGACCGGCAGATCGTCCTTGCGATCGCAGCACCTCCCGCTGCACGGGAAGAATAACGCGGCATCCCTGCTGAACACAACTCCTCTTTTCGCCGGCAGGCAGCCCGGACTGCCAATGGCACCCCCTGCTCTTCCGGGTCCGTGCCCCTCCCCAAAGAACTATGTGCACTGGAGGGGGAGGATCTATACAATTTATGAACCCTCTCTTAACCTCCCTGCCTGGTACGCTCTCCAGGCACAGGGAAGTACAATACCATGCGGGAGCAGCAGGCAGGGGGGAACGGGCATGAAAGTCCTCTCGTTTGCCGACCTCGCCCTCCCAGAACCGATCGCAAAAGCGGTAAAAGACCTCGGTTTCGAGGAACCCACCCCCATCCAGTCCCTTGCAATCCCCCTGCTCCGGGACGGCAAGGATGTCATCGGGCAGGCCCATACCGGGACCGGCAAGACCGCTGCCTACGGGATCCCCATCGTGGAGCGGGTGGACCCGGCCGGAAAGACCCCCCGGGCGCTCGTGCTCTGCCCGACCCGCGAGCTGGCCATCCAGGTCTCCGAGGAGCTCCGGAAGCTTGCCCGGTACCGGAGAGGACTGATCATCCTCCCGGTATATGGCGGCCAGCCCATCGAGCGGCAGCTCCATGCCCTGAAGGCTGGCGTCCAGGTGGTGATCGCGACCCCGGGCCGGCTGCTCGACCATATCGACAGGAGGTCGATCACCCTCTCAGACGTCGGAACCGTGGTGCTCGACGAGGCGGATGAGATGCTCGACATGGGATTCCGGGACGACATCGAGGCGATCCTGAAAAAAACCCCTCCCGGTCGCCAGACCGTGCTCTTCTCTGCCACCATGTCAAAGGAGATCCTCGACCTCGCGGCCCGGTACCAGCACGACCCGCGGACCGTCCAGGTGATGCATGACAAGCTCTCGGTCCCGAAGATCGAACAGTCCTACTTCGAGGTGCGGGAGAGCGGAAAGATCGATGTCCTCTCAAAGCTCCTCGACCTCTACGACCCGCAGCTCACCCTCATCTTTGCCAACACCAAGCGCCGGGTGGACGAGATCGTCTCCCAACTCCAGGCACGGGGCTACCTTGCCGAGGGTCTCCATGGCGACATGAACCAGTCCCAGCGCGAACGGGTCATGGGCAAGTTCCGTGAAGGGAGGATCGACATCCTGATCGCAACCGACGTGGCAGCCCGTGGTATCGACGTCCCTGCCGTTGACCTCGTGGTGAACTTCGATGTCCCCCAGGACCCCGAGTACTACATCCACCGTATCGGGCGGACCGGCCGGGCCGGCAAGGAGGGGAGGTCGTTCACCTTCGTCTCCGGCAAAGAGATGTGGAAGCTCCGTGATATCCAGCGGTTTGCAAAGATTAAGATCGCCCTCCAGTCGGTGCCAAAGGAGCATGAGATCATATCCCGGAAGGCCGAGCTCATGGCCCGCAGGGTCCGCGACCTGATCGATACCGGCAGGCTTGATCCCGAGATCCTCCGGGTGCAGCAGATCATGGGGGAGGAGTATACCTCGCTCGAGGTTGCTGCAGCCCTCCTCTCCCTGTATGTCGGGAGCGGAAAACCCGAAAAATGAACATTTTCGGGCACAGCACGACAAAAGGACCGGGATTTTGCGGGCGATTGGTCATCCCGATTCAATAATTATTTATTCGATAACCCACCTACTCTATCTAGCCTGCGCCGTGGTGAAGAACGGATGGTGAAGAACAGAGGATGATCTCCGTACTCCTGGTCCATGACAACTCCGACCTGATCGAGGGCACCCGTGCCTCCCTTGAGAAGAGCGGAGAGGTCCGGGTCGACACCGTCCCGACCACCAAACAGGCGCTCGAGATCCTCAAGAGCAGGACCTACGATGTGATCGTCTCCTACTACCACCTCCCGGAAGTGAACGGGATCGAGTTCTTCCCCGAGATGAACGGGGTCGAGCTCCTCAAGTACCTCAAGTCCCATGGCAACCCGACCCCGTTTATTCTCTATGCACGGATGAAAGACACCCTGGTGCTCGAGGATGTGAACAACGCCACCGAGGTGAAGTTTTCCCGGGGGGAGGACCAGAAAAAGCCGGTCACCGAGCTCCGCGATCTCATCTACCAGGTGGTGATGAGAAAGAAGATGGAGCGGGACCAGGCCCTCCGGACCGAGCTCCTCGATTCGATCCTCACCCTCTCCCCCCTCTGGATCTGCCAGATCCGGGGCGGGGTGATCGACTGGGCAAACCGGACGATGACCGCCGGGCTCGGCCACCCGGAGGGCGGGCTTGTCGGGAAGAACGCCTCCGCCTTTTTTGCCAGCCGGGAGGCCTTTGACCGGGCATCCCGGGAACTCTCTCTCGATGTCGACCAGGAGGGATGGGGGCATGCAACCACCCAGCTGAAGCGGTGCGATGGCACCCTCGTCCACTGCAGCCTCATGGTCCATGCCCTTGACCCGAAGGATCCCTCCCGGGGCCAGGTCCTCGTCTGCGAGGACATCACCGAGAAGGTCCGGCTCACCGAAACGGTCAGGGAGAGCGATCTCCGGGTCCGCGAACTCCTCCTCCATGCCAGCAGCCTGATCATCAAGCTCGATCCCGATGGCACGATCACCTTCTTCAACACCTTTGCCCAGGTCTTCTTCGGCTACTCCGAGACCGAGATCATGGGAAAGAAGATCATCGGGACCCTGATCCCGCACCGGAAGGGGGAGGGCCACCAGCTGACCAGCTTTGTCTCTGACATGGGATCCAACGGGGATGGCTTTGCCATCCGCATCACCGAGATGCTGCTCCGCGACGGTCAGCCTGCCTGGGTGGCATGGACCAACAAGGCGCTCCGGGATGAAGACGGGCATATCCTGGAGATCGTCTGCATCGGCCATGACATCACCGACCACGAGCACCGGGACCGGAGCCGGATCAGCACCGCCCTCTGGAAGGACCGGGTGATCGCGGACTCCGACGTGACCGATGACGTATTCGAGACGGTCTTCAACATCTGCCTCGAGATCGCCAAAGAGGGACGGGAGGGGAAGAAGGTCGGCACCGCGTTCGTGATCGGGGATACCGAAAACGTCCTCTCCAAGTCAAGGCAGCTGATCCTCAACCCGTTTGCCGGGCACCGGATCGAGGACCGGATGGTCACGAACCACGATATCCGCGAGAATCTCAAGGAGCTGGCCCAGCTGGACGGGGCGTTTGTGATCCGGGGTGACGGGCTGATCGAGGCAGCCGCCCGGTACATCACGGTCGATACGAGCGCTGTCGGCATCGCCAAGGGGCTTGGCACCCGGCATTCATCGGTTGCCGGGATCACGCTCGTCACGAAAGCGATCGGGATCGTGGTCTCCCAGAGCGGGGGGAAGATCTCGATCTTCCGGAACGGCCGGATGCTCCAGGAGATTGGGTGAAATGGGGGGACCGTGCCATCCACACCTATTAATATCACCCCCTACAAACACCACATTGCAGAGAATCATCACTGCATGAGTAGGAATGAATAATCAGAGGAAGTATGGCGGCCCGTCATCGTCCGGACCGCGGACCATGACCAAGACGGTATGTTCAGATTGTGGAAAAGAGTGCGAGGTTCCGTTCACCCCCACCCAGGGAAGGCCGGTATACTGCAGGGACTGTCTCCCTAAGCACAGGAAGCCCCGCTATTAATCATCTCTTTTTTTTCTGATCCTGGGCAAGCGTCGATCGATTCATCCCGGTTCCAGGGTACGGCAGGATCCGCCGGGTAAACCGAGGGTTGTATCATCCGGGATCCCGTGAGAGCGATCCACTCCTGCAGGCATGAGAGCCGGGCACCAGGTCTGCTGGGGGAGCATCCCCGCCCGGATCACCCGAATAGTCTATTTCTGTGCGGGACCCATCATTCAACCATGGGAAACAGCCAGCCAGAGGAGATCCGGCTCTCCCGTTCGCTCGGGCTTACCGAGATCACCCTCTCGGGGATCGGGATCATCCTCGGCGCCGGGATCTACGCCCTGATCGGGACCGCAGCAGCCGGTGCAGGAAACGCCGTCTGGCTTGCCTTTGCGATCTCGGCCATCGTCGCCCTCTTCTCCGCGCTCTCCTATGCTGAGCTCTCCTCCATGTTCCCGAAGGCCGGTGCCGAGTATGAATACACAACGGCCGCGGTCGGCGGGTACATCGCGTTCATCGTCGGCTGGCTGATCATCTTCTCCGGGATCATCGGCGCAGCCACCGTTGCCCTCGGATTCGGCGGATACTTCGCCGGCCTGTTCGGGACAGGCCGGATCATTGCGGCCATCGGCCTGATCGCGATCCTTACCCTCATCCTGATCGCGGGGATAAAGGAGAGTGCCGCGGTTGCCGGGATCTTCACCCTCGTCGAAGCGGTCGGTCTCATCCTGATCATCATTGCCGGCCTCCCCCGGCTTGGGAGCGTCAACTACCTCGAGATGCCGTTCGGGATCACCGGGGTCTTTACCGCTGCCGCACTCGTCTTCTTTGCCTACCAGGGATTCGAGGAGATGGTCAAGTTCTCGGAAGAGACCCGTGAGCCGGAGAAGACCGTCCCGAAAGCCCTGATGATCGCCCTTGCCGTCTGCACCCTTCTCTACATCCTCGTCTGCATCTCGGCCGTCAGCGTTGTCGGGTGGGAAGGCCTTGCCGGGTCCGAAGCGCCGTTTGCGGAGGTGGCGACGGTGGCATGGGGGCCCTGGGGGGCAGACGTCCTCTCGGTCATCGCCCTGTTTGCCACCGCAAACACGGTCCTTCTGATGCTCCTTGCCGCGTCCCGGATCAGCTATGGAATGGCCCGGTCAGGAAGCCTTCCCGGGCCGCTCGCCCGTGTTCACGTGACCCGGAGGACCCCCTACCTCGCGATCCTTGTCGCGGCGATCGGGGCAGTCCTCTTCCTCTTTGCCGGGGACATCGGATTTGTGGCCAACGTCACGAACTTCACCATCTTTGTCACGTTCATGATCGTCAACCTCTCCGTGATCCTCCTCCGCTACCGGTCCCCGGACCAGAAGAGGCCGTTTCTCGTCCCCGGCAGGATCGGGCGGATGCCGGTCCTCCCACTCTTTGGGATCCTGACGAGTGTCTTCCTCTTTCTCCAGCTCACCCCGGATATCATCGCGATCGGCACCCTTCTCGTTATCATCGGGGGGATCATAGCCCTCTTCATGGGAAGGGAGGGTCGGGACCAGGCTTCCGGATGAGGAGCGTTCAGCCCGGGGCAGGTGGCCAGCCCGGGTGCCGGGATGGCAATCTCTATCGTCTCTCATGACCGTGATCGGACCATGCATATCAGGACCCCCGCACTCATCCTGCTGGTCGCCCTCCTCCTGGTCATCCCGTCCGGTGCCCATGCTCCCCGGATCAGCACCGGTGATGTGGTGGTCGTCCCGGACGCGGAGAAGTCGTATGCCTGGTATGGTCTCCTGGGTGAACCCGGGGAAACAGATCTCTATCTGATCAGCGCAGAAGCAGGGACCGACCTCCGCATCTCGACCTCCTCCCCTGATCCCGGCACTGCTCTCCCCTTCGCCCTGATCGGCCCCGGGATCACCACCAGGGATCTCCCGCCTGCCGATGCCGGCATCCCGGAGGGAGACGGCAGCATCGTTGTCCCTCTCCTGGATACCCGGCAGCCCCCCGCCTATGAGCCGTTCACCCCGATGGCACTGTTCGAAGGGGCCTCGCTCTCCCTTCCTGCACCCGCCTCCGGTACCTACACCATCGCCGTAACCGGGGCGGAGGGCAGGTACCTCCTTGCGACCGGCTTTTCCGAGGAGTTCAGTCCTGCCGAATGGGTGCTGATCCCGGTCTCGATCCTCTCCGTCCGTCTGTGGCAGGGCCAAAACCTCTTCGCAAACCTCCTGCCGATCCTCGCTGCTGTCCTGATCGGTGCCTGGTGGTTCCGGAGACACCACCCAGCTCCCCCCTGGCCTTGGGCATGGCTGCCGGCCATCGCCGGTTTTTCTTTTCTCGGGAGCGGCATGCTCGTGGTCATCCAGATGGTGGCCGCCGCCCAGGTCACCGGCCTCTCCCCCTCCATGCTCCTCACCGTCTTCTTTGCCGCCGTCCCGGTCATCCTCGGGCTGCTCCTTGTCCGGACCGCGGCAGGGACCGGACCCTCCCCCTCGTACCGGGAACGGGCGGTGATGATGATCCTCGGATTAGGTGGTCTTATCTTCTGGGCCGGCCTGATCGCAGGCCCGGTCCTCGCGATGGCGGCATCGCTGATGCCAGGTGCCGGGACCCCCGGGGCATCCTGACCGGGATCCCTGGGCATCCTGGTATTCCGGATCCCGGAAGGGAGCATTCACGCTGCAGGAACAGCAGTCAGAAACAGGTGATAAGAGCAGGATCAGGAATATTCCGGTCACCATCCCGATCCTGTACCCGCATAAAAGCGCCCGTGCCACGAGGAATTCTGTGGTGCTGCACAGAACCGGCCGTCGGTCGGCCTGCGGCAGGTGGCGGGGATGTACCCCCTTCCCGGACCTGGGCAAACTATATCAGACGTCCCTCCTGATACTGCAGCTGGAGTGACATTTCCGTGGACGGCGAATTGCTGATTGAACTTACCGACCTGAACTGGGAACAGGAAGTGGAGCGATCGGACCGGCCGGTGCTCGTCATGTTTTACAGCCCCACCTGCCCGTTCTGCCATACGATGGAGCCCTCCTTCAGGCAGTATGCCAGCGAATATGAAGGGGTTGTGTCCTTCGCCCGCCTTGATATCACGACCGCCCGGTGGACCGCAGAGCGGTACGGGATCCGGAGCACCCCGACCTTCAAGATGTTCTGTTCCGGTAAACCATTCCTCGAGCTCGTGGGTGCCATATACCCTGCCCTCCTGAAGCGGATGGTGGATGACGGACTGGCGTCCGGTAACGAATGCGTCGCACAATCCACTGCCATCAACTATGACATCACGGGATACGGGTGAACAGCGGGAGGGAAGGATTGAACATGCCGGTTCTGGTCAATTAATGAGGGGCAGGGACAGTACGCTCTAAGCAAGCATGCACACGACCTCCGCGATCGCGATCACCCTGCTCATCATCATCATCACGGCCGGGATAGGTGCCACCGCAGCGGCAGAGACCGGGAATCCCGACCTGGTGGTGGAAGGGGTCTCTGCTCCTTCCGAGGCGGTTCCGGGAGGACGGGTCTCCCTCCAGGCCACGGTGAGAAATACCGGGGATGATACCGCTCCCCTCTTCACGGCCTGTTTCTTTCTCTCGGAGGACACCGTGTATGATGCCTCGGATATCTCCCTTGGGCGGGCTCAGGGCGCCTCCCTCAGACCCGGGAGCGGGAAGAGTATCACGCTCTCTGCCCCGATCCCCTCCCGTTCCGGGGGTCCCTGTTATATCCTCGTGAAGGCAGACTGCACCGACCAGGTGCGCGAAGAGGATGAGACGAACAACCTCGGTACCAGCAGCCTCATCATCGTCGGCTCCCCCTCCTCTTCCGGGAAGATTCCCGTGACCCTCCCGACACCCGTCCCCGGGACACCAGCAATCGTTCCCACCAAGAACCCCATCCTCCTCCCAACTACCATACCCGGGATCCCAGCACCCATTCCCACCAAGAACCCCATCCTCCTCCCCACTACCATACCCGGGATCCCAGCACCCGTTCCCACCAAGAACCCCATCCTCCTCCCCACTACCATACCCGGGACACCAGCACCCGTTCCCACCAAGAACCCTATCCTCCTCCCCACTACCATACCCGGGAATGAACGTACCCCCTCGCCAGAGCCCGACCTTGTCATCACCGGGATCTCGGTGCCCGCTTCGGTTGCACCGGGAACAAGGGCAGGGGTATCGGTCACCCTTCAGAACCAGGGGAATGCCTCGGCCTCCTCCTCATCGCTCTCCCTCTCCCTCTCGGGTGACAGGACCCTCGATCCCGGGGACACGTCTGCTGGACAGGTCATGGTCTCACCGATCGCCCCTGGTGCCACCCGGACCGTGTCGTCTTCGGTCAGGATCCCTGACGGGGCAACCGGCACCTGCTCTCTCTGTGCCCGTGCTGATGCAAACAGCCGGATCAGGGAGTCGGACGAGGAGAACAATACTGCCTGCAGCATGGCAATCCTCATTTACGCGGGATCTTCCCCGACCCCTGATCAGACCCCTCCCCTTACCCTCACCTCCGACCTGGTCGCCGCATCGGTGACGAGCGCGGGAACCGGGACCGCAGGCGGAATCCTTGATATCTGGATGCTCGTCCGGAACGATGGCACTTCGTATACCCGGACCACGGACGCAGCAGTGTACCTCTCGCCCGAGCAGGCCATCAGCCCGGCCGACACCTATCTCGGTCTGGTGCAGGTTCCCTCCCTCAACGGAGGATCATCGGTCACCCTCAACAGGACCCTCTCGATCCCATCGACGGTGCCAGCCGGTACCTACTATTGTGGGATCATCCTTGATCATGCCAACATCCTTGTCGAGGCAGATGAAGTCAACAACATCGCCTGTTCCCCTGCCCCCGTCATCATCACCCCCGCACAACCCGGTGACTCCGTGGAGGCACAGGTCGAGGATGCCATCCTCCGCTACACCAACCAGGAGCGGGTCGCTGCCGGGGTCGCCCCCCTCGTCCGGAACGGCCTCCTGACCACGGTCGCCCGGGCCCACAGCCTTGACATGAAGGAGCGGGACTTCTTCAGCCATACCAATCCTGACCGGCTCACCCCGTTCCAGCGGATGGATGCTGCCGGGTACGTGTACCGGTCTGCAGCAGAGAACATCGCAGCCTCGTCATCGTACACCCTCGCCAGCAGCCCTGATGAGGTGGGCAGGCACCTCGTGCAGGACCTCTGGATGAACAGCCGGGGGCACCGGGAGACCCTCATCAGCCCGAAGTATACCGAGATAGGGATCGGGGTGGTCTATGACCCGGACAAGAGTGCCAGCCCGTACGGCTTCATCGCCACCCAGGACTTTGGCCGGCCGCTCTAATCCCTCCTTTTTCCAGGGACATGAGTATGACGCCGGATCATAAGCCGCCCTTATGAAACCGTGGGATACCGTTTTTATGCCAGACTGCCCCTGGCCGTTTCCTCCCTGGTGCCCGACAAGACAGCAGGAAGCGATGGATTATACGAACTATCCCCGGTGTCTTCATTGGGGCTGATTCTGTCTTACGGGAATCGTGGAATTTTTTTCGGATCCGGGAACCGGACAAGATATTTATCCGAGAAACGTGCTACATTGTTGTTATCATAATGACAACAAAGGGAATTTTGGGCCGGATACTCCTTTTCCTCATTCTTTCTGCCCTGATTCCGGGGATATGCGCAGCGGCAGGCAGCACCTACCTCTCCGGGACCCCCGACCTTTCCGCGGTCATCAATGGCACCAATGACTTCGCACCCGGTTCGGAACAGACTCTCGTCATCCATGTCAGGAACACCGGCATCGACGAGATCAAGATCATCCAACCGGGAGCGGGTGCCTCAGGGGAACCCCCGAGCACTGCCCGGATGGTCACCCTCACGCTGCTCCCGGGCGATGCCCCGATCATGGTAAAGACCGGCACCCAGATGGTCGGCGACATCGCATCGGGGCGATCGGTCTTCTCCCCCTTCTCGGTCAAGGTGCTCGATGACGCCCGTGGCGGGACCTATCACCTCCCCCTGCTCGTGAACTACACCGCTCTTGTCTCCGAGGCCCTGATCGGAGAGGGGAGCGTCACCTTCCAGTATGCGACCAGGACCGAGCAGATCGATCTCCCCTTCAACGTGAAGGACGAGGTGATCATCGCGGTGGATGAGATCACCGCCCCGGACCTGAATGCAGGCGGTGACGGGTATATCACCCTCACCCTGCGGAATACCGGCACCCTTTGGGGGAACAACACGATCGCACGGATCTTCCATGAAGAGGGGAGCCCCCTGACTCCCCTTGACGGGAGGGTGTATGTCGGGGACTTCCCTCCCGGGGGGATCGCGACCGCCCGCTTCAAGGTGGCGGTCGATGAGAAGGCAGGGCCCGAACAGTATCCCCTGGTTGTCGCGGTTGAATACCAGGACGCCTCCAACGCGACCCGCCTCTCTCCTGAAGTGAGCATCGGAATACCGGTGGTGGGGAAGGCGCAGTTTTCGGTGATCGGGACCCCGGTCTGGATGTACCGTGGCGACAAGAAGACCATCGAGGTCGGCTACGAAAATACCGGGCCGATTACCGCATACAGTGCACAGGCCAGGATCAGCGCCGCGGACCCCTTTGACGCAAGCGACGGCACTTCATTCCTCGGCGACCTCGCACCGGGTGATACGGCCGTCGCCCGGTATACGATCGGGGTGGATAAAGCCGCGACGGTCAAGGAGTACGGTCTTGACACCGAGATTCGGTACCGTGACAGCCTCGATGCGAACCGCATCTCCGACCCGATGAGCGTCAAAATCCAGGTCCGTGAGCGGGGCGGGCTCACCCGGGTCCTGTACAATCCGGTGCTGATGAGCATCATCATCGCCCTCCTCATCGGCTGCGGGTACTTCTTCTTCGTGCACCGGAAGCAGAAACCGGAATAATCGGAGAGAAGCAAATGCTCTCCCTGACAGAGCAACACCATTTTTCGTGTGGAGGAGGCCGGATTATGTCACCTGGAAAAATGCCACCTTCAGAAGGGAACTCCCCCAAGAATTTAAGCCTTCAGGGGGTGTTGACCCTCCCTGTAAAGGATATTGACTGCCACGTATGCGCAGAATCCGGTATATCCTGATCGTTGGTTATTCTCTTCTTTTGGAATGGGAGATTGCTGCAGGAAAAAAAAGAGAAGGTAATGAACAGATCCTCCGACATTAGAGAGAAAAAAATAAGAAGGATCTCTTCTGTTGAACCTGCCTTGTTCCTCCGGTATTCCTCTTCATCACCCTGGAGCACTGATAATAAAGAAACCATCACTCGTATCGGTGCATCCAGGATAGGTGGTGCTGGTGATCCTGATCCGGTAATCGTTCCCGAGCGGCGTATAGGCAGGGAAGGTCAG
>Ga0302250_1000898_pt1 | contig 24835 bp, 9 predicted proteins | sample AAG_RA_Asp_MG_FD_193536 | JGI IMG/M metagenome (GOLD analysis project Ga0302250, IMG submission 193536) | Enriched activated sludge microbial communities from anaerobic digester in WTTP, New Holstein, Wisconsin, United States - AAG_RA_Asp | ecosystem: Engineered > Bioreactor > Anaerobic >... | reverse complement strand
GCCTGGGTGTTTTCCAATAATGCCGGACAGGCCAAGATCTATGCCCAAAGCACCAGCCCTACAGAGACGGCCTTTACTTTGGACATTCCGCTGCTGATTCCGGGAGGGACAAGCTCAGATTCGCTGATGGCAATCGCTACTCCCGAGACCACGGTTAACTACTGCAACTACAATCCTGCCAATCAAATAGAGGGCATCCAACTTGATCCTCACAACTGGGTTATCACCCGCCAGAAAGAACTGGTTAGGCTTCCGTTGGTTTCCTGTTTGCCATATAATTCTGCAGTTTCCCTTAGCTGGGCTGCCTTAGCGTCCAATATCCCGGTTATTGGCTATAAAGTATTCCGAAAGCAGCTTCCCTATGGCGAGTATAGTTGCCTGAATCCCGAACCCATAAACGGGCTTAACTGGACTGACACCGGGGTTGCCAATGGACAGACCTATCAGTATTACGTTTGCGCCGTGGACAGCGAAGGCTTTCTTTCCCTGCCTTCCAACCTGTTGGAAGCTACCCCCATCGCCTTTCCCTTTGATTCCGGCTTTCTGGTGGTGGACGAAACCCGCAATGGAAACGGAACTGCCATATCGCCGGACGACAATATGGTTGATGCTTTTTACGCCGCCGCCCTGGAAGGACTCGACTACAGCCAGTGGGATACCAGCCTTCAGGGTTTGCCACAATTGGCTGACCTAAGCCATTATCCCCTGGTTTTCTGGCATTGCGACGATTTTGGCGAGATGCTCTTGCAGGATGATCTCGATCTGATCGGCTCCTACATCCTCAGCGGAGGAAAGCTGTTGATCAGCGGTTGGAAATACCCCAGCGTATTCACCCAGGGCTTTCTGAACCGGTTTCTACCCGGTATTTCGCCGGTATGCTACAATTCTGCGGTGCTGGTTTCGCTGCAGTCCGAGCTTTACCCCGACCTCTATCCCGACCCTAATAAGCTTGCCGCCGTGTGGAACGGCATGTTGCCCATGAGCTATACCTTTGCAGGGGCGGGAAATAGCCTTTACACAGCGGAAATGCTGAATGGCGGAAGCGGACAGGGAGAGCCGGCTGCGATCCGGATCGAGGAAACGGGAACCCTGATTCTGCTGGGAGTTCCGCTTTACTACATGCAAGCTGAGGGAGTGCACGATTTTCTGCAACAGGTTCTACCCCAGCTTTATCCGGCGGTAGCTGTATCCGACGAAACAGACATTACCCCGGCTGTTTCGCTAAGCCAATATCCCAATCCCTTTGGCCGAAACGGTTCGCTGAAACTGCAGTTAAAAGGCGGCCAACCCCTTGCCATTGCCCTCTATAACCTTAAAGGACAGAAAGTGGTCTCGTCAAGTGGCTTTGTGGTAAACACCAAGGGACTCAGTAGCGATATCAGCCTTAACCCCTTGGAAATGCTAAAGCTTAGCTCAGGATGCTATTTCCTGAAGCTAGAAACCGGCCAGGGCAGCCTTATCCGCAAACTGGTCTATCTGAAATAGCCCTGGCTCCTTCCTTCCTCGCCTCCGGGATGCCACCCGAAAGCCACCCGAATGCCTCGCCTATCGCAATCGGGAGGGTAAGGGGTGGGTTTCGCCTGGCATAGCGGTGCCCCGCTAGCAGGGATGCAGCATAGCATGCCGTTGCTGTTGGGAATAGTATAGCATACCGTCATCATCACCTATTCCTCATCCCGGGCTTGACCCGGGATCTCCTTGGGTTGCAAGAGATTCCTGCCCAACCGCTCCGCTACGCGGATAAGCTGTGAAACCTGATCCTCTGCCGGCAGCCCAGGATAGCTGTAGGTGCTGTAATCCAGTTTTTGTAGAATTTGCAGTGCGGCTGGTTCAACCGGTTTATTTAACATAGTACTAATACTATCCCATCATATTTCAAGTCTTGCTCCTAGCATTCTGCCTGGTTTTGTAAAGCTTTTCTGTAAAGCCTCCCTCTTGGGTAAAGGCATCTGCCTGTGCCTGTATCTGTCTGTCCAATAACGAACATGCCACCCCAATCAGCACCAGAGCTGCATTTGCTGCAATTTCGGAATACTTGTGTGGATAAGTGGAGTGTGCAGGAGTATCTGCACTGGACGTTTTGGACTTCATGGACGATATGGACTCGTTAAACAAACTTCCCAGCCCATCCTGTCCATTTTGTCCATTATGTCCATTTAGTCTATTCTGCCCAACTTGTCTACCCCATCCGTTTCGCACTTCCCTAACCCATTCTGCCACATCATCAGCCGTGCGGCACCTCCGCTTTACCAAAGCCTTTCGCAGTGGTTCATCCTCTGCCCACATCCTAAATCCCCCTTGCCTTAAAAAGTCCTCATAATCCAGCTTCAGCTCTTCCAGACTGGCTCTTGCTACATTGGTTAGCTTTAGCTCCGTTTTCTTGGATGTCCCGCTGGCTTGGCTGCCCTCTGCAATATTTTGCACACCTGAACGTGCAGCCTGTACCATCTGATCCCTTGTCCTGCTGAATTTGCTGATATACCGCTCACAAAACCGCACCGTGACATCATAAACCAGTTGCGCCAGTTGAAAGCTCTTAAGTTTGCGGTAACCCCCATGCTTGGGTATCAGTTGCTCCGGCACCTGAGATGTTTTAGTACCTTGCGTCATGTCAGATAATCTGCCTTTACTCCAGTTAGCTTTGTTCATTTACATGTTAATCTGTTTTTGTCCCCTTAAACCCTACTTCTTTCTTCTTATGCTTAGGCGGTTCCATAAGCTGCCTAATGGCATTCACAATCTCCATGATGGCAGTGTCATGCTCGCTCAGGCGATCCTCAATCGTGCTAAGCTTTTCTGTGAGTTCCTTGTATTGCAGTGCCAAAGTTTGTAGCTTGATGAAGGCTCGCACTACATACACGCTCATTTCCACAGCTTTGGGGCTGTTCAGCACTGAGGCAGCCATGATGGCTCCATGCTCTGTGAATACATAAGGCAGGGTTCTGCGCCCACCCCATCTTGAGGTTGCATTTTGCAACTTCAAGATTGTATATTCTTTATTTATAAGTTGAAACATGAAGTCCTGCGGGAATCTTTCGATGTTGCGTGAAACTTGTTGATTTAATCTTTTGGTATCCACTTCATACAAAGCAGCCAGGTCGCTATCCGGAATAACTTTGTGCCCTCTGATTTCCAGGATCAGGTTAAGACTGTTGAATTATTCGCTTTCAATGCTATCTGGAAGCCAATAAAAGTGCATCACTCAAATCCCGATAGGGATGAAATACTATAGCCAGGGGTGTTAACCCCTGGAAAATATGCAGTTATGATCATGAACCCCGCAAGGGGTGACACCAAACTGGTCTCATTCAATAAAAGTGCCACCCCTAACGGGGTTCTGAGGCTTTAACTGACAGCATACCTGGGACTTACGTCCCAGGCTATAGTATTTCACCCCTGGCGGGGTTTAATTGAACACCTGGTTGTGATTGTGAAAGGAATTCGATTTGTTACTATGTGCAATGGTCTTCCTCATTTCTTTGTCGCATAAAACTCATGTTTTGCAATTAGCTTTTATTGTCAATCACAAATACATAATAATTGCCGAAAACTTCTAGGGATCGTTTCATTAGTTGTACCCTTACAACAAAACACCTCAGAATAGAAAAGCGGATGCTTTGAACAGGATATATAAGTGCCTTCCATGCAAGGATGTAGTATAGCATGCCGATGCTGTTGTGAATAGTATAGCATACCGTCATCATCACCTTTCCTTATCCCGGGCTTGACCAGGGATCTCCTTCTGTTGCAAGAGATTCCTGCTTTCGCAGGAATGAGGTCTGGAGGTTTGGCAACCTATACTACGGATTATTTTTATTCTGACCGAAATCCGTGTCATTCCTTGTCAATCCGCGAACATCCGTGTATACTTTTCTTTCTATCTCCTTATTTGCTCGGAAGATGCGCTAACTTTGTAGAAATACATACCGGCAGTTTCGCTGTCCTCCCAATGGGTTTGGTCTGTTTGGGCAAAGGGAGTTCCCCAGTTTTCGCCATAGGGATCCAAACTGCGATAGATGTAATAGCTGTTTGCGTTGGGCACAACATCCCAGCTAAGCTGAAACTCACCGGCCAAAAAGCCGATTTGCAGGTTTTGAGGGGTGTCCAAAAAGCCCAGCAGGGTTTGGAAGCTGATCTCGTTGCCGTAGGAAGTACCCGCAGCGTTAGTGGCGTAGGAACGAACAAAATATTCAGTATCCGGTTGCAGGGTATCCAAATGCACAAAGAAATCCCCACTTTCCACCAAATCCAGGGTGTGAGAACCGTTCAGATCGGGATTTTGGGAAGTGCCAAAGCAGAACCCACAAGCGGTTACAGCGCCAAATCCATCATGATCAATACTTCCGTTTAGCGTTACACTGATGGAACCAATATCCGTGGCCTCACCTGTGGAAAGGGTTGGCGCAACCACTCCAATTCCGTTCAGAATAGTTTGCGCCGGTTGCAAAGAGCTGCTTTCGGATAGTAGATAATCGGACAGGTTGCCCCCCACGGTTGGCGCAAAACACACATAAACCATAGTGGGCGATATGTTTCCGGCAACAGGAACCAGGCTGAGCTGAGAATTAAAATCCCTTCCCAAGGGGTTTAGCGAAAGCCCGAAGCCACTCGGTGCGGTGATCAGCAAGTTATCCGTAAGCTGCTGAGCCGATACGATCAGGGTATCAGCCAGCGAGCTCTGACCCACCACAATGCTGCCAAAGGGATCGAGCAAACTGGCGTCCAGGGTGATCTGTGGAATTGGCAAGGTGTTGAACTGCAGCTGGTTACCATAAGCCAGGCCGGCCACGTTGACCGCGAAACTGCGCACGTAATAGGTGTTGTTGGCAACAAGATTTGTCAGTTCTGCGGCAAACCAGCCGGTTTGCGCCCCCAGATCCACAACATTATCGTCGATACTGGGATCAGGATAGAGACCATAGACAACTCCCGAATAATCAACCGGATCGCCGCCATCGTCCAGAATGTGGCAATTCACGGTAGCGCTTTCTGAAGTAATGAAAACTACAGTTGCAGTTTCCACGCTTGCGAATTCGACGCCCATGCCGTTCATCTGAACATACACATTCTCAAGACCTTCACATTGGATTAGCAAAGCTCCCGGCCAGGGACCGCGCACCAAGGGACTGAATTTTACGTAAATGGTCGTTGGCGCAAGGATGTAATCCACTGGATTGAGCTCTATTTGCATGCTATAACCGCTGTTCTCTTGCAGAGATATCTGGTAACCTTGGGGACAATCTATGGTAACCGGACCAGCCAGGCTTTCACCTGATATGCTTAGGGTTTGCGGTGCAGAAGTTTCTCCCAGGGCAACCGCTCCAAAATCGGGCAGAGTGTCCAGGTTAGCCACTATCGAAGGCCCGGGAGTATCAAAGCTTACCTGGGTTCCGTAGGCTATGCCCAAAGCGTTTATGGCATAGGCCCGCACCCGGTAGTTATAACCCGGCAGCAGATCAGCCATATCCACTGTGTAGGAACCTGTGGAGCCCGGCGCTGTGCCATGATAATAATCGATGGTGGGATCGTCCATATAATACCAGCAAATACCCCGTTCCGTGATCGGCAGATTGCCTGTGGAGCTAACGTTTCCGCCTCCTGTGGCGGTGGTAACCGCTATATTGGTTACCGCAGCAGTTGTCAGTTCAGGCAGGCTTGCCCCCTTGCCAATGAGGGCAATGTATTGATCAGCTCCGGCATTTGATGAAATGACCAACTGGCCGTTGTAGTCTATCGCGTCGGTGGGTGAAAAACAAACCGTGAATTCTGCTGCTATGCCAGGATAGGCATAAAATTCCACAGTGTTGCGGTTGTCCTCACGGTTTCGGGGCCCCGAACTAAGGAAAATGGAATAGCCTGAGGGAACCGAAACTGAACCGCTGAGCCCGATCTGGCCGGTGTTTACGATCTGCAAATCAAGCGAATCGCTTTGCCCGGCCTCCACCCAATCGAAATCAAGCTGAGCCGGATCAAAGCTGTAAGCAGGATTGCCGACTCTTACATAAAGCCAGACTACGGCTTCCGGATTGGCGGGATCATTGGTCATTAACCTGAGTTGGTTATAATACCAGCCGCTTGGCAAACCTGTGGCGTCCACTGCGATATCCACAGATGCCGGAGTAGCCTGGGGCCAAACATAGCCTGAAACGCTTTGCTCCCCGTTCAGGGTAATCCAGTCGGTGGGCATCTGATAGTTGCCGGTCAGGTTTACCGCATCGATGTGGATATCGTTGCCATAAGCGCTTTTTCCCAGGAAACCAATCCTTAAATTTGAGCTGCGGTCATAGGCTGAAAGGTCGATTGTGTGTTCACGCCAGCCATAGGGCATGGTGGGACGCATGATGCAGAAACCAGCATCCACCCAGGCACCGCCATTTACCGAAACCTGCACCTGCAGAGTATCGTAATAGCTGGGATAAGCCCCGTCGTGGAACATCCAGAAGGACAGATTAAGGCCGGTATAGTCGGAAGCGTCGATCGCCGGGCTTTCCAGGCGGCTGCGGTTCCCAGCAACTGCTGAGTAGGAATTGAAATAGCCCAGGCGGCTGCCTTCATAGGGTGCCGTGCCGGATGGGTGGACAGTCGAAGTGCTGCTATTCCAATAACCGTACAAACCCAGGGTTTGTTGCTGAGTCCAGCCCGTAGGCGGACAACCTTCTTCAAAGCCTGTGGAGAGCAAGGTGCTTCGGCTGCTGCGGGAATATGATACCCAACCGCTGTAACTTAGTGAATCCACCCCGGTATTGGAGATGGAAAGCAGCTTGTGGACGGTTTGTCCAGGCTGTACATCGATATTGAAGAAGCTGTGGTCAAGCTGGATCCTGGAACCGCTCCCATTACCACTAACGGTAATATTTGCAGGAGAATCTTCAGCGTTATGGGTGATTATAATAGTTCCCGCATAGGGGATAGGCTCGCTGGGAGAGAAGGTTATCCCAAAAACCTGGTTACCCCCTATGGGGACAGAAAAATCTAGGCTATTGCGGCAATACTCCTGTTCCGGCTTTCCAGTAGGAACAAGCTGCGAACCAAGGGTTTGCGCTGTTCTGATAAGCGCTACGCTAAAGTTAGCTGGGGTAGATATATTGCCCACCAAAAGCGCAGAGCCGGGATTGGAAATCATCATATACTGGGTGCTGCTTTGGGTGTAGGGAACATCCCCAAAGGGGAAGTCCGTCTGATAAGTTACAAACTGCGGAACATCCGTAGACCAGTTAATACGCTGATACACATCATTTTCATAGATGGTTCCGGCAAAAACTCCGGTCTCTCCCATGAAAGCCACAGTGCCCTGGTTGAGGGTCTTGGTCACGTTCTTGGCTCCACTGCCGGCATTGGTGGGGAAGGATGCATTAGTGATGGTGAATTGCTGGTTATTGTCTATTTTTAGTAGAGTTCCACCCGCCTGGCCATACTGGAAAGTGCAGTTATTCAGAGAATTAGTCGGATTTACTGTTGCCCCTGATTGTATATATATACCGCTGGTATTTAAGTATTCAAAGATGGCGTAGTTTGCGCTGATAACCCCGCCTGAAGCCACAGTCAGGCCATAGTTCCCGCTTACTCTGGTCAGTTTGGCTTTCTGGGAGGAGGTTCCAAGCAGCGATAGCTCTCCACCGCTGTTCACGGTTAAAGTATAGCCGGATGCCATCTTCAGGATAGCTCCTGCCCCCAGGCTCAGCTTGGCGTCGGAATTTACGTTTACCGCGCCGTTGGTTTGCAGAGTGAAGGAGCCCAGATTGAAGATACCTCCCTCCACGTCTATGGTCCCAGCGGTTGTAAGGTTGGAATTCAGAGATACGCTTGCCCCGTCTATTCTTTGCGGGGTTTTGTCGATAATCAGATTCTTGAAACTGGCAACGCCGGAATTGGTAAGCATGGCGCTATCTGCGCCGTTAAAGACAAGATACCCGGTATTATCGCTCCAGATTCCCCCTGCACCTATCGACAAATCACCATGCAGATAGTGGATAAGCCCGCTTATACCATAACCCCAGGTTCCGTTTTGCACAGATATATCCCCGCTGCAAGCCACTGATTTGGCTGGCTGGAAAGAACCGCTGGGCTTATCCAAAGTAATGCTTCCCAAGTAGATCTGGCCAGCAGCCACATTAATGACCTGGGTCGAGGTTCCGTTTAGAGTAAGCAATGAGCCCTGGGGTGCGTAGAAGCCTCTAACGCTGTTCACGATGCCATTATCATCGGTCAGATTCCCTTTCAGTTTCAGCTCGCCTTGCAGGTAGAGCAGAGCGGTGTTTACCACGCTCACATTCCCATTTACCTGTAGGACGCTGGAGCCGTCAAGAGCAAATCTTCCGCTACTAACCGTCAGATCATTGGACACAGTGGAAATAGAGCCATTCATAGCAATACCCTTGGCCGGATCAGTATGGTTGAAGCCAAGCTTGTAAAAGGTCTGGTTGCCGGTGATGGTTGCACTGTAGATGGCAGTGTCAAAGATCACTTCGCTGGTTCCGCAGCTGTAACCGGAAGCGCCAACATTGTTAATCCAGTTTCCTTTCACCGTTAGCTGGTAGTTATTGGAATTGAAGTTCCCGCTTTGGACAATCAGGTCCCTGCAGATCACCGCATTGGTGGAGAGCACTATGGAGGTTCCGGTCTTGTTTATCTTGACTGCTGGAAGGGAATTACCACCTCCCAGGTTTATATTTGCCTGGTTAGTTCCGATGAATTCAAAGGTTCCATCATCGTCTGCAAACACTCCCGAAGCGGTAGCATAAAGCCCTCTGCCCAGCTTGATCACAGTGTAGCTATTGTTGTCCAGGGAAGCCCCGCTGATAAACTGCAAGCCTTTGTTTGGGAATTCGATAGAGTTACCCCAGGTAGTCCAGGGGCAGTTTACGTACTGCCAGGCACCTGTATAAGGAGCGTCGTTTACAAAGTTTCCTCCTCTGGTCACCAGGTATGAAGCGGCTGTGGTGCTGAAGTTTCCATGCACAGTTATGTCTGCATCAAGGGTATTCAATACGCCGTCGTTCAGGCTTAACTCGCCATCTATTGTAATAATATCAAGGGGAATACTACCATTAGTATCTATCGACAGCAGCCTGCCACCAGTAATAAAACAATCGCCAAACACGTGGACATTGGTATTGCCCGTTTCCCGGCGGAAATTCTGATCGAGATAGCTGCCTACCCCTGTTATGATCAGATCCCCTGAAACATTCAACTGGGTTGAATCCAGGGGTCTGAATTTGCCGGAGAGGATTTCCAGATTCCCTGCTACAGCTATGGTATTTCCCGCTGTTACATATACATATTCGTTATTGGTATCAAGGCTGAGGTTATTGAAGCTTTCGTTGCTTTTAATCTGTTTAGTATAGACCGAAGAAATGAACTTCACCAAGCCGCTTCCCTCTATAAAATAAGCGCTTCCCCCATAATTAGTCCAGCTTCCGCCCACCTGGATCTCATCGTTGGCATTGTCGCCATAGAGGTAGCCGGAATTAAAAGAAATGTCTTTCTGAACGCTGAGGATGTGCTGGTTTACATATAGCTTGCCGCCATTCAGACTGAGGTTATATTTGATGCTTACGTCGGTTCCCAGATACACGCTGCCCGACGTCCCGCTTTTATTTATGGTAACAGCCGGAAAGTAATTCCCCGAGCCCAGTGATACAGTTGCTGATGAAGTTCCAATAAACTCAACCGAACCGTTGTTTGCCTGAAAAGTGTTGGGACTGTTAGCCTGAAATCCCCAGCCGAGTTTGATGGTTCCACCACTAAAGTTAAAGCCGGATGTGCCGATTTGCATGCCATTATTAGTGATCTGCAAGGTTCCGCCGCTCATGGAAGTGGTTCCTCCAAAGCTGAACATAGCACCTCCATAGGCTTTGTCGAGCTTCAAGGTTCCGCCATGCAAACCCAGGCTGCCGTTTGAGTATTGTAAGAAGGTGTTGGCAATCGCCAGTTCTCCCACAAAGTCTGAGTTCAGAATTAGCTGACCGCTGTTGTAGAGATTGTAAGTGCTAACATAGCAAACCCCTTTTATGATAAGGGTTCCCAGGTTCCAGATATCGATCTTACCGCTTACGTGAAGGACAAGCCCATGTGCTACTTGCAAGGTTGCACCTGGCTTGATCACCAGATCACCATTCAGGTTTATATCAGCGGATCCATAGAAGTAATTTACATCAGTAGCAGTTTCCAGAATTACGGTTCCCAACTCCGCGGTTGGCTCATCATTGCGAATGGTATAACTACCATACATGCGAATGGTTACGGCAGCCGGCATCTGAACATCACAACCCTCATCCAGTTTTATGTTACCCCGGCTGATGATCACGCCGCCAGTAAGGCCGGCTCCATTGGAACCTGAATACCATTGAACTCCATTATTGGCTTCCAGAATATCGGTAGGAGAGTCCATTTTCAGGGCACCCAAAACACTGAGTGTGCCATTCATAAACAAACGGCAGTTGTTTATCTCCAATATTCCCGAATTGATCTCGCAATAGCGCAAGATATTCGTATTGCCATCCACGGTAACCATGTTGGTGCGATCAGTGCCGGATTCTCGACCATTTTTATATACACTGAGGATGTTCAGAGCGCTGGGAGAAGAAACATGCAAAATGGAATTGCCGCTCCCATATAGCATAACCGTCCCGCCTGTGGGATTGAAGCCGGGGCGTTCCACCTTAAAGTCTTTACTGGTTTGGATCTCACCTCCACTGATGTCTATACCCAGGTAGTGACCTGTATTGCTTAGATAAATCCCGTTATCTGCGAAGTTCAGGGTTCCTCCTGACATGGTAACCTGACAGTCTTCGGTATAAGCCCATTCACTGGGTGCATTATTACCTCCATGAATAGTGAAGGTTCCGCCGCTGATATACAAATCGGCATTCAAGTCCACATATTGCGCGCTATCCTGAGTGAGATCGATGATCCCTGATTCCAGGATATATGAACCTTTTATATTGAAGTAGGCCAGATCTCCAGCCGTCAGCGAGCCGCCGCAAACCCGTATCACACCTTCAGTCCAGTCCAAGGAAGCGCATTGCACTTGTTTATCTGTGCCTATAACCACTTCCGCGGAATAAGACTTGTTGATCACCAGCTTTTTAAAGTTCACGCCGTTGCAGGTGGAATTCTGATCGCCCACAAACATTACGCTGCCGGCGGCATCGGCAATATAACTATTGAAGTAGGGGCTCTGCTCCCAATCGCCGTATACCTTGATCGAAAAAGAATGAGCGCTTATAATCCCGGAATTGAGATACAATGATCCTCGGACAGTGAGATTGTTACATAAATCAAGCGTGGTCCCGTTAACTGGCTCCAGATCGTTAATAATATCGATCCCACTAACCGTGATATATTGAGTTGACCCACTCGTAAAGCGCAGTTTGCCCTGAATAAGGGTAAGACCCCCGTTGGAAACAAGATTTCCCTCGAGGTCAATATTCCCGCTACAATGGGTATAGAAACTGGATCCGCTCATAACTGTGAAGTTGCCTTCGATGTTCAGGCTGGCCAGTGATTCGCTGGAATAACTCGTAGATTTCGATATACTCTTGGAGATAATCAGATTGCCAAAGTGATTCCCCGAATCCTCCGTGTAGATTACCGAGTCTTCAGCTCCCACAAAGAATAACGACGTGAGGTTTATCTCTACCGTACTGCCATCTTTAGCTTCCCAGTTTCCGCCCAGGTAGATGGTTCCCGCTGCAGTTTCCTCAAAAACCGAGCCAGCATTCCAAACCAGATGACCGTTCAATTCCAAAACTGCCGAGGCACTGCTAACCTTGATCTTTCCATAAACCCTGGTATAGCCTCCATGTACGCTCAAGGTTCCCTGGGCCACTTCCAGAATTGCCCCGCTTTGAATGGTAACGCTGCGGCAATCTGCCGTAATACCTCCTGAAACAAGGGGATAGTTATACAATCCGCCGGGAATCACGATTTTGCTCGTGGAACCAGGTACCTGATTATTGCTCCAGTTACCGGCTACATTCCAGACCCTGCTCACGGAACCGGTCCACAGGCCCGGAGTCCCAATATTTATCGAGAAAACAGTATTCGAACCTGTAATGATATTGTCGCGGCAATACACACAAAGCCCATAACGGTCGGCTGTCGGTATCTCAACCACCATGGCTTCTTCACCTCCGGCCGGACTACTGTCACTATTGGCCAAAGCCTGGTTTAGCGTCCGGATATAGTTCGCCCCGGAAGAGGAAAACAGCGCAAATCCCAGATTATGGTAGCTGGGGTTAGAATCAAGAGTTATGGTATATGAACCAGGGTTAAGCTGCACGTCGTACATCTTCACAGAGTGCGTGTCCGACCAGATAAGGCCGCTGTTCATTCCAGAATCAAGCTGGTGGTTTCCGCCTTCAAATTCTGCGTATCCTCCCGTGGAACCATCTGCGTTATTTACTTTTAAGCCATATTCAGTGTCGGGCAGATGGTTGCGGTCGATAGCGATTACATTCATCATCCCAGAATATGCTGAGCTGGCCAGAACAGTGTTGAAATCCACACTGTCAAAAAGCTGCAAACCCATTACTGTAGAATCATTACGTCTTAGGGTTCCCAAAGCAACCCAGGAATTTTCGTTATCCGGAACCTTGAAGTACATCGGATTGCTTTGTTGCAACTGAGGTGTTCCGCTGGTCAGAGTTGGAAGCCCGGCTCCGGCGTTGATGCTAAAATTGCCATAGCTTCCATCCGAACCTATCAGTTGATTGGAGGAGTTATATATTTCCACCCTCACCCTGCACTGCGCGGACGATATTCCGGGTGGTACATGCCAGTCAAAAGAACCGTCATTGGGGGTGTTTGCCGTTATCAAAGTCCAGCCGGATCCACTATAGCCACCCCCCAGATGATACCACAGCTTGGCATAGCTATCGTCGCTGAAGTCCCCAACCCATTTTATCTCATGCCAGGCGTTGGCTGTCAGGGCTTCACCGGTTCCATTGTAATACCATCCCTGGCCCCCATCCGGAGAAACCAGTTCTACTGCCTTTCCCGAACCCCCTGATGGGTGAATATAGGCAATCATGTCAAATTCAGTTTGATACCAGCTTTCAATTTCGCTGGAATTGGGGTCGTGCAGCAACAGATTGTGGTTGGAGGTATTGAATCCCATCCCGGTAATCGAGTGTCCGGGAATGCTTAGCATCAGAGGTTTGCCAGACCTCAGTTCTCTTCTTGCCGCATAGAACAGGTCATCGTAATCCCACATAAATTCCCACCAGAGATCGTCATTGTCGCCCCAGCAGGAATAACCTCTTGACTCAAAGAACTCCACCACCCCCGTATCCACATTCCAGGACATAGTGGTTCCGCTTTCGTCAGTATCCATGTAGTAAGCCATTCCGGTTGCGGCGTCGGGTATGTGATAATTCTGTTCATCCTCTATGGAATCATAGTTTTCGTAGTGGTATTTGATCAAATTAGGATAGTCGTTGTTCACATTTTTGGAGTTATAATCCCACCAGGCGGCAAGCATGCAACCAGAAGTGGGGGTGCAACCCAGAATCCATTGGTAGAATGGCATCAAATCATGGTTCGGAATGTATTCCCAAGCCCGCTGATCGGTTCGGCCGTTCAGGTATTCAGTCCACAAAGAAGTAAAATCCTGGGGAATTCTCGGGGTTTCCAAACTGTCCGTCAGCGCCAGAAACTTTTCGTAGTCTACCACTTGAGGAGCAGAAGTGGCCTTGATGTATTGCTCCCTGCCGCCATTTGTAACCACAAACCAGCGGCTGCCCATATTAACCTGCACCATTTTGCTAAGTTTGAAGTTCTTGCCCAGAGCTTTCTCAGCCAGTTGTTCCATCTTCGTCAGGTAGCGGTAATCGTAGGATAGCCCTTTGGAAGAGGCGATAACCACTGGCCTATCGGTTCGTGAGCCCATCAGCAGATTGGCAAAGCCTTCGCTGTTCCAGCTTTCGTCCCAGAGCTTGGAGGCGGAATTGCGGCATTTCCGTTGCAGTTCTTCCTTGCCGGGAAAAGGCTTGCCCAGAGAGAAATTAAACTGCCAGGCTGCCAGATTGCCCAGCCTGTCATAATAGGGAATCGGTTCAGCGGCATAGACCTTGCCCCAAAAGGCTTCGGCCTGGCGCAAAGCTATCCCCTGAATATCCCTTAGGGGAATTTGCGCAGCCTCGCCGGCCACTAAAAAGCTAAAAAACATCAGGCTGACACAGATAAAAAACATCACTTTCATGGGTTCCTCCCCGTGATTTTCACTAATATTTACAACTTATTCTCAAACTCCTGACTCTAGCGCTGATTGCGATTTTTCCTGATTGAAGGGCATGCTGAACTTATCTACCTTGGATACAAACAGCGTACACACTATCGATTCTACTCCTGTGTTCTCTTTTCCTGAATGTCAAGATAATTGTGAGATAAATATGCTAAAAAATGAAAGTATTTTGAGGATTTTTATCCACATAAGGATGGAAAGAGCCGCGTAATGATGGGCTGAGGTAGCTCTGCCTTCCAAGCGGAGCATAAATTGATAGGGATCTTGGAGGCGGTGGAAAAGTGGAAAGGTGGAATAAGAAATGATTCCGGAGAGCGGTTGGAATGATAACTTAAAAAGGAGAGGCCCAGGTTAACCCGGTGAATCCGCAAAATCCGTATGACTGCTTATTCTTCTACATAGAGAGAAGCAGGGAGGAATGATATCGTATTTGTTTATAGTTAATTAACTTCGCTGCCTTCGGTATCCTCAGTGGTAAACTCTTCGGTGTTCTCAGTGGTAAAAAAAACAAATCCGAGTTCCGACTCCATTCAATCCTCGAAGTTATCCAGGTTGCCCACATCTCCGTAATTATCTACATACTCCCTGAGCTGAGCTACCAGATCGTCAAAATCGTCGAAGTATCCGTCTTTGAATTGCGAGCGAATCTCGCTGATCGGGATCGAAACCACAAAATCCTGGTAATCGGTGGGCCAGGCAGCAGCTACCCCATCCACGGAACCAAGGCGGGATACGTAGCTCGATTCGAACCAGTTTTCCATCACGCAAAGAATCAATGCCGAATTCCAAGCCACATATTCATAAGCTTCGCTCTCTGAAACCAGATAGTCGTTTGCCAGAAGGAAATTCAGGCTATTGTGCTCCACCTGTGAGCACTGGCCAAACATATTTGCCAGGGCGGTATCAAGGTCATTTGCCATTAACCCCTGAAGGATAAAACCAATCACAATCAATAACAGAATTCTTTTCATCTTGAGCTCCTGATTATAAATCTGCGCCAATAATGACAAGGCGGATTAGGTGTCCAGCCATTTTATCGGCAGCTTTGAAATTCCTTGCTTGCATCGCTTTTGCATTGCGATTGAAATACGAATGAGATTCGTATTTCATCCGTATTGCTAAGGCAATTCAAGCAGGGCGTCGCCAGATCTGCAAGAACAAACCGGACGATATCAGGTGCCTCAAAATTTCGCAGTAAAGCGGCAATAGCTAGCAGAAAAAGCTGATACCCTGTTTAATCCTCCTCCCCCCAACGGGCTATCACCTGATAAAATTTTCGGCTGGCCACGGAATCATCACGCCACAGAGTGGTGTTGCTGATTCCACATAAGCTCCAAGGGCCGGAAGGGGCGTCGGAACAAAGAATCCGGTAATGAGAAGCTCCCGGCACTACAGACCACTGCAAAGAGGGTTTGTTGCCCTCCGGGGTTTCCACCACGCTGATCTGAAGGTTTTCCGGAGTAGAAAGAGGTCCCACCACAAATACGTATTCACCGCCAATAGGAATGTCTTCGGCAGTGAAGGTATGCTCAGAAGTAGAATAGCTGAAGCCGCCAGAATAGAGCTGCCAGGCGCTTTGCCCCAAAAGGCGGTAATAAAGCTCCAGGCTTTCCTCGACAACCCGGTAGGGATCGGGACTATGGGTAAAGCAAAGGCTGCCGTTCTGGATTTGGCTTTGTCCATGCGGTGTTACAGACCAGTATTCCAAATAGCTGTCCTGGATGCCATCCGGGCTTTCACTATAAACGTGCGACGCATCGACAGCCGTATAATCCCCTGCCAGAGCCACGCTGGGGATAAGCCTTACTCCATAATAATCCAAGGGGTTGAGCCCATTCACAAAGCGCATATTGGATAGATAGCCATGATCGACGACACTGCCATATCCGCTTTGATTGGCTGTGTAGAAATCATCCGGATTTGCCAGGGATAATCCTGCTCCCGAACCTACTGTAAGAACTGCTCCGGAAAACCTTCAGATTGGCAGTGGTGGAGCCGTGATTGCTGAAGCCCTGACCTAAAGTGAGGTAAAGCTCTCCCCCCCAACCAGGAGATATGGTGCCATAATTATAAAACAGGCCATGGACAATCGTACTGCAAACATCTGCAGTGCTGCCTGTTAGGCTTCCGTTTACACAGGTGCTGCCGTTGAACACCGTAGCGCTGTTCATAAGCTGGCAAAATCCTGCCAGAAAAAGCTCTCCATATATATCCACAGTAGCCAGACTGCAGGTATCCAGAGTTCCGCCATCGCCATTCAAATGCCCGTTTATCAAAGCTGCGTTGTGCAAACAGTGCCCGTTCAGGTTTAACACTCCGGTATATAGCGTATTGCCGGTTTGAAGAGAAAGGTCGCTGAGCAAAGTCAAACCCGGTGACATGTTTACCCAATTTCCATTGGTTTGCGAACCACCTCCTTCCGTCCAGGTATGCAGCACTTCCGCCGTCCAGACCAGATCGGAAAGCAGTGTATGGTTGTTTATAATATCACCATGGCAGAAAATGTTCAGCGTTCCGTTCCAGCCACATTGGATAATGCCGTTATTATACATGTCCCAACATTCAAATGAGCCATTCATGGAAATCGGGCCGTTGAAAGTGCCATTATTGATAAAATCGCCGTTAAACACACATTGGTTGTTCAGCAGATCGGTGGTACCAAGGTTTGTAAGCTGGATCCAGGATTGCACATTGGACAACTTGCAATCTTCAACTGAGCCGGCAATGCAGCTTGGGCTGCTGAGGAAGTAGCAATTGATCAGCGTGCTGTGGGAAATACTAAATCCATTAAGATATATCTCGCTACCGGTAAGCGATCCATTAACCAGATGGCCATCATTGGAATCCAGGGATAGATCACTGAGCAGCTTGATTCCCGGAAAGGGCATGGCTACTGATATGGCTGTATGAATGGTTGCACCAGGGCTCTGAGCTATTGAGACCTGGTCAACAACCGACAAACTGCTGCCCTTAAGAAGCAAGGTAGTGGGCTTAAAGAGGTTGGTAACGGTCAGGTTCCCCCATAGCTCCACATCATAGGTTCCACCCCCTGAACCAGGCATCAGATAGCCGTCGCAAACCAGATCGCCCCTTACCCGGCAACCATCATAACCAACATGATGCCCGTTCAGCCTGCCCGGAAGTCCTCCACTAAACTCAATCGTGAGGTTATGGCAATCTCCACCTCCGATCACTTCGGTTCCGGCTGTGATAAATACATCGTCCTCCGACCCGGGAATGGGGCCATGAATGTTTCCCCACCATGTTACGGGATCACTCCATTCACCTCCGCTGAAAGAATGAAACTCCAAAGCCCCAATACCAGATGAAAAACAAAGAAACAGGAATAACACAAATAATGAACCTTGTTTCATTATACACCTCGATCTTAGCCATTATTATGATGTTATGCTCTTTTGTATTTGAACTGCTGTCAAGTTTTAAATACATAATTATTACCATCAAGAATATCGAATTGTTCATTTATTTCCACACGGAAGGGTGAATTTCCCAACACGCACACACTAATCCAAACTGCTTGAATTGATTCCAGCTTGACACAATCCTGCCTCTTTCCCAAGCTGCCAAACATGAATACTAAGCTTTCTGCAAGGAGGAAAGATGAAAAGATCGCTTATTCTGCTTGGCCTGCTGATGCTGCTTCTGATGGCCTGCAACCCCAAATCCCAGTCCAGCCCGGAAACAAACATGGCCAATCCTACCGAAGCCAACGAAACAGCCCTTCAGGCTGAAATAAACACCCTGATGTCAGAGCTTACCGCCAGTGCAGAAAAAATGAGCACCGAAGCCCTGGAAAAATACCTCAGCGATGAACCCTGGGATTCATTCTATATGGGAGCCAAGGAATACTCCAAAGCCGAACTGCTGCTGGAAGTGAAAAAAGCTTACGAACCCTTTACCAAACAAAGCCTGAAAACCACCAAATCCACAAATCGCGTTCTCAGCCCAGACTACGTTCTCTGGAAAGGTATCATGGAAAGCACCGCAACCCAAAAGGACGGCAAAACGGCCGATATGAAACTAAGCGAAACCTGGCTCTGGCACAAAACCGATAAAGGCTGGAAGGTTATCCACTACGACGAATCGTGGTGATAGCCCTTCAAACTTGATAATCCTGAGGAAAGCTGGAAGTATAGGATTATTCTTTCAGTTTTACTACTTTTTGGGTTAGCTGCGTTTTTGTTCCCTGCGTTCGCAGCAGATAAATACCAGCGGCACAGCGATTTTGATGGCTGTCCATGCCGTCCCAGGTCAGGCTGTGAAGCCCTGCAGATTTGCTGCTGCTGTGTAAGGTACGCACTAACTGACCTTTCAGGTTATAGATATTTACCTTCAAGTTTGCCGGTTCGATGGTTTCGCAGCTTATTTTCAGTTCGTTTTCAAAGGGATTGGGATAAGCACTTAGCAAGCTTGGCACAGGGCTGATAAGCGGCTCTTCCGGAGTTTCGCTGGTGTAGTTTAGCTCTGCCAGAAAGCTGTCGTATTGGCTCATAGGTTCCAGCCAGTAATTTCCCAAGCCGATTCTGCCGTCAAACCTGCCAACCACACTGCATAAGCCATTCTGTTTCAGTGCTATGCCAGTGGCGCAGTCGTCCAAAGTTGAGCCATTGGTTTTTGCCCAAGTCCAGGCTCCGCTGCTGTTCAGTTTGGCTACAAAGATATCGTTTTCGCCCCAGCCATTCACGCTGATGCTGCCGAACCAGCCTCCTTCCTTTATGCTGCCGGCAATGTAGCAGTTTCCGTTGTCGTCGGCAGTTATGGCTTTGGGAAGAACCGGATTCCAGGATGTGGCGTTATTTGCCCAAAGGGTTTGCAGGTTGCTGTTTATGCCCATAACAAAGGCACTTATATTGGGTTGTTGGGTAAGGCTATGGCTGCCAAAATTTAGTTCATCGCGATAGGTTCCCATTAGATAGCAGTTATTGGAGTTATCCAGGGCAAGTCCGCTAAGGCAAAGGTCTTCTGCTGTGTTGGAGCTAAGGGAATCCAGGGTATCAAGACTAAGGCTCAGTCTATTTATTGTAATGCGTTGGGCTTCCGGAAAGTTGCTTTCTGGAACTTCATTGTTGCCCAGCCAAAGGCGGTCAAGATTGTCTATGACAAGGGCTGTGGCTTGGTCTTCCCCTTCTGCGTTGGATTGAACTGCGTTTATACATGTGCCGATGCTGTTTAGCTTTACCACAAAGCCATCTGTGGCACCCTGGGCTTCCAAATCATCTATGCCGAAGTTTGCTGCTCCGGTAAAATAGCCACAGGCATATACATTTCCTGCATTGTCGGCAACAACATCCAAACCTGCATCGTTACCTTGTCCACCTGCTGCAAAAGCCCACAGCCAGTTTCCCTGCTCATCCAGCTTTGCTACATACATATCCTCGGCTCCGCTGCTTTGAATTGTGATATCGCCAAACTGCATTGAGCCGCTAAATTTTCCGGTTACATAGCTGCACAAATAGCTATCTGTATAGATGGCAGATACTTCCTGGTTTCCTTCGCCACCTGCACAGGCTGTCCACAGGATTTGATTGGCGGAGTCAAAACGGGTAACAAAGATATCTGTGCTGCTGCTGCCGCGGTTTTTTAGATAGGTGTTGCCCCAAAAGCTGTCGCCTTCGAAGTTTCCGCAAACAAAGGCATCGCCGGAAGTGGTTCGCCAGATATCTGTTGCTTCAGTGCCGATGGTGTTTATCCAATTGGAGCACATCCACACAGGTGTTCCGGTATCCGAGAACTTTAATACATAAGTTCCAACTCCGGGATAGGCTTGAAAGGGTGGAATCGGTAATCCTCCATAGGCGTAAACCCGATAATACAAAGCACCCTGGTTGGAAACACAAAGGCTAACATCCCAAGGCAGGAAAATATCTGAGCTTCCTTCTCCCTGATCATAAATCCAAGAGACATCAGCCATATAGTCGTAAATGATGTCTAATTTTATCACAAAACAGCCCCTTTCCCATACAAAGCTATAATCTCCCAAAATAAACGGATCATAATAATAACCAGTTAGGTAGAGGTCTCCTTCATCGTCTATAATCATTTGCCCTCTTCGCACATCGTTAGCAGTTGGAAAACTGTATATATCAAAACCCCACGTTTCGGAAACATCATACCTGACTACAACTATTGTCCTTTCATCCGGTGGATTGTAGTAAACACCTCTTTGGTAATGAATGTACAGGACATTGGGATCATTGGAGGCTATTGAGCATTCATAGAATTCATAATTTGAATCGGGATAAAAATCATAAACCTTTCTTATCCATATGCATGTTCCATTGTTATCAAGCTTTGCAACAAAAATCGCTGCCCCCCCATTCGGAGGTACAAGCATTCCATCAAAATCACAACCTACACCAACTCTACCGCATATGAAGGTTTCTCCATTGTCCAGACAAATCGTATGATAACAACAATCATTAGTAGAAGTTCCATAGCTTTTTGCCCATAACAAAACCCCGTCTGGAGAGATTTTACTGATGTACATATCTTGTCTGCCTTCACTTTGAAATGTGTAGTTGCCTATGGTAAGAGTTCCTTCAAAGCTTCCGCCAATTACGCAATAGCCAGACTCGTTTACCGAAAGCCTTCCCCAAAAATGTTCAAGCACCCAGATAATGTTGCCCAAAGGATCAAGTTTGATGAGCAGGTAACAATACTGACCAGAGTACTCAATGCCTTCAAAAATCGTTGTTCCCAACTTTTCCACCCAAAGATATATATTGTTATTGGCATCGCAAGAGATTGAAAAAGGGGTTAAACCCATGCTCTCGAACTGCCTGACAAATATTGTATTGGAGGATGGATCCTGCTTCCAAAGGTATAGATATGGTGGTGGGTAGAGATTAGGTGATGGACCAAGTATGGTGTCGTCTAAAAACACCCTGCTGTTGCTTCGTCCTGCGAAAATAAGATTGCTCTGGCTATCAGTTCCGATTACGCATCGATCGTTGCCGAAATTATAGACACTGGGATCTCCTGCTGATTGCGTAGCCCAGTTCCAACCAGGTTGCTGAGCCATCAGCCAGGATGTAAGTATGCCCAATAGAGCCATTATCAGTAAAAGTTTAGACTTCATTTCTTTCACCTCCATACCTGATGTGTGCAAATAAACAATGCACGTTTTATTCCGTTTCGCCAAAAATATGAGATTAACAAAACCAATCGATCACGATTGCTATAGGTGTAATCATGGTTCGTCAAGCCTACCTAAGGTTCCGCTCCGTCCCAGGCTAATGGATTTCGTCCCTCCAGGACTTTTGCTAACCCGGTTTTCAATAACTCGGTTACCGAACTGATGGAGTTCAGCCTTCTAGTGTCTTGTCAAGTGTGGCCTTACGAGTCTATTTTTAACAAGTAGGAACAGGAAGCTATACAGAGGCATTCCGTTGACAAGCCGACCCCTAGAATTCCCGTCTCTGACGGGAAAGGTGATACTGGCGTCCCGCCGGTTCTGCATCCGGCCAGAGGCTGGATGCAGAACCGGCGGGACGCAGGCATTCTGAAAGTTAGGCCACACTTGACAAGGCACTAGTGATTTGGCTGCCCAAGGCTCTTGTAGATCATACCATCGCGGTAATCCTACGACATAGCGAGCCATATCTGAAGAAATGTCTTGACATAATCCAAGTGTAATATAAAAAAGGCACCACAAATTTATATCAGAATAGAAGAATGATGATATCCAGGACTCTTTATCAGCTCATTAAGCCCTATTTTTTCCAAGGGAAAGCCATTATCATAAGCGGTCCCAGGCAAACCGGCAAGACCACTTTGCTAAAAACGATTCTTTCAGATCATCCGAATGCTTTGTATCTGAATTGCGACGAACCGGATGTCCGGCACAACCTGCAGAATGTAAGCTCCACCCATTTGCAGGCATATATAGGAAACAGCAGCATGATTCTGATAGATGAAGGGCAAAGAATCGAAAATATTGAGATCACAATTAAGCTGATGGTAGATAATATCCCGGGAATTCAATTGATCGTTACCGGATCCTCAGTCATCGGGCTGTTGGACAAGATCCAGGAAACCCTGGCAGGCAGGAAATTTACCTTTCATTTATATCCGTTTTCCTGCCGGGAAATGGTGGATCATCATGGTTTGATAGCTGAAAAACGGCTGCTGGCTCAACGCCTGATCTATGGCATGTATCCTGATGCAGTGCTTAAGGCTGGTTTTCAGAAAGAAATTCTCACAGACATTATCGATAGCTGCCTGTATAAAGACCTGCTAGTATTCAACGAAATCCGCAAGCCAGATCTGATTTCCAAACTTCTGATCGCCCTTGCCCTGCAGCTTGGCAAGGAAGTATCCTACCTGGAACTGGCAAATACGCTGAAGGTGTCCTCACTGACGGTGGAGAAATATATCGATTTGCTGGAAAAGGTATTTGTGCTGTTCAGATTATCATCTTACTCCCAAAACCTGAGGAACGAGCTGAAGAAAAGCAAGAAGATTTACTTTTGGGATAATGGGATCCGCAATGCCCTTCTGGGTTCGTTTCAACCCGTGGATTTGAGGACAGACACTGGAGCTCTCTGGGAGAACTACGTTATATCTGAGCGACTTAAATACAACCACTATGCCCATAACTACCGGAAAAACTATTTCTGGCGAACCCGGACCCAGCAGGAAATTGACCTGATAGAAACCACGGATGAGGGCATTTCGGGATATGAGATCAAATGGAAATCTGCCAGAAAAACAGCGATACCTCCAGGCTTTGCCGCTCTCTATCCGCAAGCGGGGTTTGCCACCATTACTCCTGAGAACTTCTATTCCTTCGTTATGCCATAGTTTTGTCTTTTACCAAAGAACTGAGCCCTCACTACTGCCCAAGTCAGGGGGCCTTCCTGGCGTCTGGAAGCGCTAAGACTTACCAGGGTAAAGCGGTCAATATCCTTTACTGCGATCACCCGGTAAAACATCTTGTTGCGATAATGTGCTACCCGGTTGTGAGTGTAGTTAGTGTCTTCCGTGAAATCCAGGTAGAAGTAGTTATCGGTGAGCACATCGGCATTTTCACTATAGAGCACAATGTAGCCGTCGGGAGTGTAAGGGTTTCCCAAGGAGTCGGATAACACAGGATTCCAGCTTAGCTGCACATCATCACCAACCACATTCAGGCTCAGGCTGCCCGGGGTGCTGGTGCTGGCATCGATCCCGGTCCCGCTGACGGGGATGATGAGCCCTGCCTGGTTCAGGGAGTTGTTGTTGATGATCAGGTTGTTGCTGTAGCTGCCAATTGCCGGTGGCAGGAAATTGAGGGTAATGCTAACGCAGTTTCCGGGCAGGATGTCCTGATTAAAGCCTGCGAACTCATAAGTGAACACGCTGGGATTGTTCTCCCATGTTAGGCTATGTATCTGCAAAGGTTGATTGCCGGTGTTGGTGAGGCTCAGCCCCAGGCTTTGCTGCACTCCGTTGATGTTCAGCCTGCCAAAGCTGATTTGCTGTGGGTTTGCCGCTATCCTGGGTCCATAATAGAAGATGTGCTCATAAGCCCCGATGTCGATGCGGTTATTGTCAATCCTGGCATTGCCCTCCAAGTCCAAGGGAAAGAGGCTGATGCCGGTATTGGGATCGCCGGTATCTATGCAGGGAGAACTTTCCTGCAGATCGAAATCTCCGGTGTCATAGTAGTATCCTGCGCCCATGGGCAGTTCCACAAAATGTGGTTCACTATCCAGATTGTTCTCCCAGGTTCCATTGTAGCTGTTTCCGGGACTGGTTATTATGCCACCTTGTCCGTCCTGGACATCGCAATAGCTTACGTTCGGATCGGCTGCTTCGCCAAAGAGGTATAGCTGATTTGGGATGCTACCGCTTTGGTTACTCCAGAGAATGCTATTGCTGATACTTGGTGCAGCACCATTCAAATACAGCCCTCCCCCTTGCAGATTGGCTTTGTTACAGGCAATGGTGTTGTTTATGATCTGGGGAGAAGAATAGCAGTATAGCGCTCCCCCGCGCTGGCTGGCAGTGTTGCCAGAAATCAGGTTATTTGTGATCAGCCCGGTAGTAGTGTTTACAAAGATCCCGCCCCCATTGAAGTCTGCCAGGTTGTTCCGGATCTGGTTGCGATCCAGGCTGAGCTCGCTATTGCCCTGCAGGTATAGCCCGGCTCCGTTATCGGCTTTGTTGTGCTTGATCCGGTTATTGCGGATCAGGGCACTTACGGTGTTGGAAACTGCCAGGCCTCCCCCTTTGCTCTGATAGCCGGTAGCCTGGTTATTGGCTATGCTGCAGCCCTGGATGCTGAGCAGTCCTGAGTCTGCCGAGATTCCGGCACCGTTCTTGTTCACCGAGTTCTCTTCGATAATGCTATTGGCAAGGGTCAGCTCGCTCTGCACGGAAGCAAAGCCACCTCCTGAGCCCAAAGCGGAGTTATATGCCACATTCAGGCTGTCGGCACTTAAGCTGGAGTCATAGACATAGATGCCTGCTCCGTCGCCGGCGGAAGAACAATTGGCGATCAGCGCATGGTGCAGGCTAAGGCTTGATTCGATCACCCCGATGCCGCCTCCGTTATAGTTCTTGGCGAGGGTTACGAAGCCGCCCATC
>Ga0302250_1000896_pt1 | contig 24845 bp, 22 predicted proteins | sample AAG_RA_Asp_MG_FD_193536 | JGI IMG/M metagenome (GOLD analysis project Ga0302250, IMG submission 193536) | Enriched activated sludge microbial communities from anaerobic digester in WTTP, New Holstein, Wisconsin, United States - AAG_RA_Asp | ecosystem: Engineered > Bioreactor > Anaerobic >... | reverse complement strand
AACTCCCTGAGGAGGCAGCATGGGTTTCCTGCAGCGCACGGTGTCGTTCTTCACCTGGGAGGTCCTCGACGGCCCCTTGCCGGACCATCGACAGGACCTGCTGGATTCCCTGGTGCGGGGTCGCATCGGCCCCATCGACGTGGATCTGGGCCGGGATCAGGCCGCGGGGTTCTCCCTGTTCGAGGACCCCCTGGACACCGAGTTCACCGAGGCGAACGTCTTCTTCGACCCCCTGGTGGCCTTCTCCTTCCGGATGGACCGGCTCTCGGTACCCCCTTCCACCTATCGCCTGTACTTCCGCCGCCGCCTGGCCGAGACGCTGGCCGCGGGACAGAGGTCCCGGCTCCGGAAGGAGGAGCGCGAGGAACTGGCCGACCGGGTCCGGATGGAACTGCTCCGGCGATGCCTTCCGGCCATCACGGCCCACGAGGTGGTCTGGGACGTTCCGAAACGTCGGATCCGCCTGTTCACGACCGCCGCCCGGGCCCGGGAGGAATTCGCCGACCGGGCCCGGAAGGACCTGGGCCTGACCCTGCGGCCGCTGCACCTCCAGGGGGTGCTGGAACACGGCCTGGCGCCGGAGGAATACGAGCGGGTGCTGGGCCTGCTGCCCTCGCGCTTCGGAGGGGGCCTCTGGTTCGACCCCGCGACCGAGGAGGAATCGCGATGACGGAAATCCACCGATCGGAACACGTCCGGCGGACCGAGTTCCTGGGAAGGGAGTTTCTGACCTGGATGATGGCCCGTTCGGCCCGGGACCGGGAGTCCTTCACGCTGCCATCCGGGGAGACCTTCGACGTGGTGTTCGAACGAGTGGTGACGCTGGACGGCCAGAATCCCGCGAAGGACCGGTCCGTGCTGAAGGTGGACGAGCCGACCGAAAGCGAGGAGGTCCGCCTTTCCCTGCGCCTGGGCAAGCAGGTGAGCGTCGCCCGGGTGAACCTGATCCACGAAGGACGGGAATTCCACCTGACCATCCACGGCGCCGACCTGGGCCTCCGGGGGATCCGGCTGCCCGAGACCGAGGGCGACGATCCGGGCGCGACGATGTCCTTCCGGATGGACCTCTGCGATCAGGTGGAAGCCCTCCTGCAGGGCCTGTTTCTGTCCTTCATCCGGATCCGGCTGGACCCGGAGGCATGGGAACGGGAGATGGCCTCCATCGGTCGATGGGTGGACAACCTCCCCGGAACGGACCCCGGGGACGACGGGGGCTGATTGGGAGAGGGCGTTTGGCAGGCATCTCTGGGGAGCAGGTGATGGAAGGAACCCGACTGCGACTTCCCCGGGGCCGGTTGCCGCTGCCGCCCCTGGACCGCCTCTGGTGGCCCGACCGGCCATCCCTCGTCCCCGACGGGCACCCCGGCCGGGTCGTCCTGCTCTTCTTCTGGGATTTCGCCCAGGTGGATTCCCTGCGGGTCCTGCCATACCTCCGGGCCTGGCACGGGCGCTACACCTCCCACGGGCTGTCGGTCCTGGGAGTGCTGCTGCCCCGCCTGGGCTTCGGCAAGGACCCCTCCTGGACCCGGAGGATCCTGGACCAGATGGGACTGCCCTTTCCCGTCGCGACCGACCTGGATCTCGACCTCTGGGAGGCCCTGGGGACCCCGCCGATCCCCTCGGCCTACCTGGCGGATCGGAGAGGCTTCCTGGCGGACTGCCTGGTCGAACAGGGGCCCTGGCCCCCCTTCGAACTGTCCATCCAGACCCTGCTGCGCGAGGGCCAGCCGGCCCCGGTGTTCCCCCCCGTGATCGAGCCCCTGCGTCCCGAGGACCAGGAGGGATTCGTTCCTCGGGTGGTCACCCCGCCGGCGCCCTTCGGCTATCTCCAGGGACGCCTGGGCAACCCCGAGGGCTTCGCGCCGGACCGGGTGGTCCGGTACCTGAGCGGGGAACCGGACCACCGGGGTTCAGCCTTCCTGGAGGGCGCCTTCCTGAACCTTCCCGACGCCCAGGAGCACGCCGGGGGGGAACCGGCCCTGGTCCGGATCGACTACGAGGCCCGGGTCGTCTGGCTGGTGGCCTCCCCGTCCCGCGCCGGAACGACCGGCCGGGTCCAGATCTTCCAGGACGGGACCCCCCTGGGGAAGGAACTCCGGGGAGAGGACCTGCCGGCCTCGGGCGAGGAGGCCCTCCTGACCATCGCCCTCCCCGGGGTCTTCCAGATCGTCCGCAACCCCGAGGTCGGTCCTCACCGGCTCACCCTCCGGAGTCTGGACCCGGGACTCCGGTTCCACCGCCTGGAGTTCACCGAGCACCCGTAGCATGCGGGTTCAGGATTCGGGACGCCGCAGGCGCTGGAGCGAGACCCAGGTCTGCAGGGCGAAGCGGGCCAGGTGGCCGGCCCGGACGGACCCCGGCCCCTTCGTGGCCATCAGGGCCGCGAAGGCGATGCGCGGGCGATCCGCCGGGAAGAATCCCACCATCCAGGTGTCGAAGAGTCCCGACCCGTCCCGGCTGGTCAGGGTCCCGGACTTCACGGCCACCGCACCGCCGCCCGGCTGGGCCGCAAGCCCCGCGAAGAAGCGGGTGCCCGTCCCTTCCGTGGAGGTGGCCTTCATCATCCCCCGCAGTTCCCGGCAGAGACCCTCGGGGAGGACCTGCGGATCCTCGACCGGCCGCCCGTTCCGAAGGACGCCCGAGGGCCAGCGCCCCCCCGACGCGATCACGGCAGCCATCACCGCCCCGGCCAGGGGGGACAGGTTACTCCGGACGAAGCCCGCGGCCATCCGGGCCAGGTCCAGGTCCCCGGCGGGCAGGGAGGCGGTGGGCCGGGTCTCCAAGCCCCCGACCCGAAGGACCTGGTTGAATCCCAGGGTCTCGGCCATCTCCAGCAGGTTCCGGGGCGACAGGTGGCGCACCGCCAGTTTCCCGAAGATGGCGTTGGTGCTGTGGGCGAAGGCCCCCCGAAGGGTCCGGCAGGACCGGTCCTGGCGGCTGTCCACGAGGTGCCCCGGGTCCAGGCGGGAGGCCCCCCCGTGGTAGCAGACCGAGGTGGACGAGGAGACCTTCCCCGATCGGATCAGGGCCGCAGAGGTGACGATCTTGAAGACCGACGCCGCGGGAAACGCCGCGCTGACCGCAGGCCTGGGCTTCCCGACACCCCGGGTGGACCAGTCGCTCAACGCCAGCACCTCCCCGGTTTCCGGGTCCAGGGCCACGAAGGCTCCCGCGGCCGGTCGCACCTGGCGGAACCACTGGTCCAGGTGCCGGGTCCAGACGGTCTCCAGCGGAAGGGAGGGATCGTCCGAGACCGGCACGAAGGAGGCCGGCACCCGGCGAGGGGCGGACCGGGGACGATCCCGTTTCGGTTCCGCAGGGGCGACGGCCTTCCGTTCCCCCTCGACCGCCCGGGACCGCTTCACCGCCCCGGCCTTTCGAGGCGGGGATCCCAGGGCCCCGGACTCCCCGGCAAGCAGCAGCACGAATGCCGCTGCGAGGCATCTCCAGGCAGACGTCATCTTCCGGCCACCTCGCTGAAGAGCCACCCCGAGTGCGCATTGTAGACCGGCGGGGCGGAGGCTCCCAAACCCGGGACATGCCGGGGGTCCCCTACTGCACCGAGACGATGATGGTCTGGTAGGGATCCCAGGGGGCATCCCTGGGTTCCCCGAGCATCCCGTACTGGAAGCGGTCTCCCCCGTCCACCGACACCCGGAAGGCCACCAGGTAGTTGCCCCTTGCCGAGGGGACGATCGACGCCCGGTACTCGTACACCCCGAGCCGGGGGCAGTCCTGGCAGTCGGGGTTGTAGGCCGCGGGCCACCACGTCCAGCCCGGATCCCGGAAGGGATCGGTCTCCAGGAACCCCTTGGGACCGATCCCGATCTCCGCGATCAGCGTCGCGGGGTCCGCGGGATTCGGCCCGCTGGTCACCCCGGCGGCCTGCACCCTCCCGTGGATCGGCGGGGTCGAGGCTCCCAGCGCGACGACGAGGTCGCTGGTGGGACGGTCGATGCCCGCCAGGACCCCCGAGGCCAGTCCGATCACCCGGACGGCCTGGGTCAGCCTCGCCTCCACGACCCCGTCCCAGGCCGACACCGTCACGAACCCGACCCCGGGCAACGACGGCGAGTCGAAGTCGATGCGCTGGTCGTTGACCAGCCTCCAGAGGCAGTCCACATCGCCCATGCGCACCTTCCGGACGGTGTTCAGGGCATCGCCGACCAGGGCCAGGCTCCACCCGCCCGTATTGGGGACCACCCCGGGGGAGACCCGGGTCACCACGAAGCGGCACTGGAGGTCCTGCCCGTCGGAGAAGCCGTCGCAGTCGTCATCGACGCCGTTGGAACAGCGGGGATCGCCCGCCGGGCCCTCCACCGCCTCGGGGTTCCAGGGGTTCCTGCAGAGGTCGGCCTCCTCGTCGCAGAGGTCCAGCGTGCAGGCCGACACCGGCCCGGCGTCTCGACAGTCCCGGGGAAGGGAATTCCCGCACTCCCCGGACCGGCAAGTCTCCCCGACGGTGCAGAACAGGCCGTCGTCGCAGGCACCGCCGTCGGGAATCGCCGCGATCCGGCACCGGCCCAGCGCCGGGTCGCAGGCCCGGACCTCGCAGGCCGTCAGGGTCTCCCAGGGCCAGCGACCGGCGCAGTCGGCGTCGGTCGCACAGAGGGGGATGTCCGAGTTCGGCCCCCGGGGGGTCCCCAGGTTCATTGCCTGCCGGGGATCCCCGTCGAATCCGTCGGCCACCCGGGCCGACATCCAGTCCCCGTCCAGGAGGCCCGTCCCCGGCGTGGCCCGACGTTCCATCGTTCGCTCGGGTTGCAGCAGCAGGGGATTGCCGTCCACCCCGGCGGTCCCGGTGAACCGCGCCTGGTCCACCACCAGTCCTCCAGGGGTCACCAGTTGCCACGTCTTCGGGGGACTGTTGGGGATGGACATGCCCCGGAGGGGAGAAGTACCCGGCACCACCGCGATGTCCGGGAGCACCGCCAGGGCCGATCGCCCGGCCTCGTACTGGGAGACCAGGAAGTACCCTTCCGGTTCCAGCACCGTGGAACGGACGACCTGCCCCTCCCCGCCCAGCACCAGGTCCCCTGATGGATACCGGATGCCCGTGATCTTCCAGCCCGCGATCTCGAAAGGCGCCGGGGTCATGTTGCGCAGTTCGATCCACTCGTCGGTGATGTCGTCGCTGGACCCCATCCAGCAGACTTCGTTGATCACCACCGCACCCGCCCGGGGAACTCCCATCACCGTGAACGGCAGCGCGCCAGCCGGGTCGTAGGTTCCCCGGGTCGGCACGGTGTCCCGGTAGATCCACGACTGGCCCCCGTCCAGGCTGAAGCGCACCGCCAGGTCGAAGTAGCCCCCCGTCTGGGGCACCGTGTAGGACGAGAATCGCAGCGCCCCGTCCCCCGTCGGCGTCCCCGCGGCGGGCCCGAACCACCTCCACCCCGTGGACGCCCAGGGCAGACTCCCCCGGGGCCCGTACCCGAACCGCCCGATCACCGCCGAGGGATCCGGCGAGGGGCCGTCGGTGATCCCGGGGATCCTCACGGTGGCTTCCAACGGAGGAGTGCTTTCCCCTTCCCGGATCACGACCGGCGCGGTGGGCGACGTCAGGGCCCCGATCACCGAGGGATCCTCGACCCGGGACACGTACCGGAACGCGCCGCGCAACGTGAAGACGAACTTCGCCGACTCGATCGAGACGTCCACCAGCCCTGGATCATGAGGCGGCATCGTCACCTGGAGGGACATCGAGGACTTCACCACGAAGGGCACCGGCGTCCCGTCCACCCGGGCCCCGACGACCTGGTCCAGGGTCTGGCCGGTCCAGGTCGTGGTGAACCCGCCCACCTCCGGGCCGTCGGCCGGGTCCACGGCGCTGAGCCCGAACCGGCAGTCCGGGTCCAGAAAGTCCTTCAGCCCGTCGCAATCGTCGTCCACGCCGTTCAGGCACCGGGGGTCGTCGGCCGGCCCCTCGCTGGCATCGGGAAGCCATTCGTGGACGCATCCCCCGGCCGCCGGATCGCACGAATCGGAGGTGCAGGCGTTCCGGTCGTTGCAGTCCAGGGGGGTCCCGGGAACGCACCCCTCGGAGCGGTCACAGGACTCGATGCCGTTGCAGGGATCCCCGTCGTCGCACGGGGCCGGGCGGCCGGACCGGCACGTTCCCCGGCTGCACCGGTCCTCGACGGTGCAGGGGTCCCCGTCCTCGCAGACCTCCTCGTTGTCCACATGGGTGCATCCCAGGCCCGGATCGCAGCCGTCCGTGGTGCAGAGGTTTCCGTCCTCGCAGTCCCGGCGCTCCCGGGCCGTGCACTCCCCCTGGAGGCACTCCGCGCGGGTCACGCAGGGATCGGGCAGCAGGCAGGACTCGCCCTCCGGCACGGAGGTCATCTGGCAGAGGCCCAGGGCGGGGTCGCAGCGATTGACCCGGCAGGCCGTATCCTCGGCGGAAGAGCACTGGACCACCGAGGCCGGATCCAGCACGCAGGTGAACGGGAACCGGCGCCTGTCGCAGACCATCCGCCCGTTGCAGAGGTCCTCGTCGTCGAAGAGACGGCAGTCGTCGTCCCGGGAACACTGGCAGAGCGCCTCCCCCGGCACGCAGGCGCCGTCCTGGCAGCGATCGGGGTCCGTGCAGGGGTCCCCGTCGTCGCAGGCCGACTGGTCCGGCCGGGAGATCACCTTGCAGGTGCCCCCCTGGTCGTTCAGATCGCAGATGCACTGCTGGCACGGGCCCAGGTCGCGACAGGTCTGCTGGCAGTCCGTCCGGACGGTCGCGGGCGTGCACTCCGGAGTCGGCAGGTCCCCCGGGGGACTCGCCTCCCAGAGGTCCTGGCCTGGATCCCGCCCGGGGTCCGGGATCCCCATTCCCGGGTCCCCGGCGTCTTCCGGGTACTGGATGTCCATCCGCGCCGGGAGTTCCTCTCCCCCGCCCCCGCCGCAGGCCGCGATCAGCAGGCATCCGATCCACCACCAACTCGACCTGCGGGCATCCATCGGTTTCCTGAACCCCTTTCCAAGCGCTCGAAAGGATAGCCGAGCCACCGGGGCCTTTCCAGCCCCGGCGTCCCCCTGCGCCCGGGAACGTTCACCGGTACAGCAGGAGGGTCAGGAAGTAGTCGCTCACAAGGATCAGGATCGACGACAGCACCACGCTCTGGGTGGTCGCGACGCCGACCCCCCGGGCTCCCTGGGTCGCTCCGAGCCCCTTGTGGCAGCCCACCAGGGCCAGAATCAGGCCGAAGACCGCCGCCTTGATCAGCCCGGAGACCACGTCCCAGGAGTCGGCATACAACCGGATCTTGTCCAGGAACATCCCCCCGTCCACTCCCATCAAGTACACGCTGACGTAGTAGGCGCCCCCGATGCCCACCAGGTCGCAGAACGCCGTCAGCACCGGGAGCATCACCACCGCCGCCAGCAGGCGCGGCGTCACCAGGTACTGCACCGGGTGCACCGCCATCGCCGAGAGGGCATCCACCTGCTCCGTGACCACCATCGTCCCGATCTCGGTGGCAATCGCCGATCCCACGCGCCCCGTCACCATCAGGGCCGTGAGCACCGGCGCCAGTTCCCGCATCAAGGCCAGGGAGACCACCGACCCCACCAGGGTCTCCGCGTTGAAGAGCCGGAAGGTGTGGATGGTCTGGACCGCGAAGACCATCCCCGTGAAGACGCCTGTCAGCAGCACGATGAAGAGGGATCCCGCCCCGATGAACTCCATCTGCTGGAGCAGCAGGCGCCAGCGCCAGGGCGGCCGGAACGCCAGGAACAGCCCCTCCCACAGCAGGATCAGGGCCTTCCCGAAGCCTTCGACCCCTGCCAGGAGTGCCGCCAGCAACCGCATCGTCGCCCCCGGAAGGGCGGATTGTATCAGAGTCGCGTCCGACCGGGGCGACGGATGCGGTTGACGGAGCGGCCCGGAAGTCGTATAAGACGCCGCCCTTGGTCTAGGAGGATCCGATGGCCCGCTGCGCAATCACCGGAAAGCGACGGCTCTCCGCGATGAACATCTCCCACGCCCACAACCGGACGAAGCGCTGGCAGCACCCCAACGTCCAGAACAAGCGCATCTGGGTTCCGGAACTGGAGCGGTACGTCCGCCTCTCGCTTTCCACGCGCGCCCTGCGTACAATCTCGAAAGTCGGCCTGGTCGCCTATGCCCGCAAGAAGGGGCTGGACCTCTCCGCGCTGGTGGATTGAGCGTCCCGGCACCCTCGGGTCCACCGGGTATCCAGGCCGGCCGGGCACCTACAGGAGGTCAGGTCATGGACACCCGCCGTCTTCGCCGCCTGCTCTTCCCTGTCATGGCGCTGGTCGTCGTCGCGGTCGGCCTGGGATGCGCCGATGAGAAACGCAAGAAGCGGGTCGGGGACTCCTGCTCGGACGACACCGACTGCGAGTCGGGAATCTGCTATGACAACCTGTGCCTGGACCCCGACGGGGACCTGGACGGGGACGGCCTGAAGAACGGGGTGGAAAAGAACCTCGCCCGGACGGACCCGGGCAAGGCGGACAGCGACGGCGACGGCGTTCCCGACGGCCTGGAGGTCGGACCCGACCCCCGCATCCCCCTGGACCGGGACAATGACGGTCGCATCGACGCCCTGGAGTCGCGCCTGCCACAGGCGGACGGGGACGGGGACTGCATCCCCGACGAGTACGACCCCCGCAACGACGTGCCGGACGAGGACAACGCGGTGCTGGTGCAACTGGGCTGCCTCTCCGAGGGGGTCTGCGGCACCGGATCGGCGTCGATCCTGGCCCGTTGCGTGGAGGCCCGGATCGTCTGCGACTATGCCGGGGTGACCGGCTGGCAGGCGGCGGAGACCTCCTGCGATGGCCTGGACAACGACTGCGACGGGCGGACCGACGCCGGGACGCTGGTGGACCCGACCCCCGATGCCTGCCCCTCCGAAGGGGTCTGCGGCGGATCGACGCCCCCGAGGCGGGAGTGCATCGGCGGCGAATTCGTCTGCGTCTTCGACGCCGTGCCGGACTGGCAGGCCTCCGAGACCCTCTGCGACGGCCAGGACAACGACTGCGACGGGCAGACCGACGAGGACCTGCTGGACAAGGCCTGTTTCGTCGAGAACGAGTTCGGGAAGTGCCCCGGAACCACCCGCTGTGCCGAGGACGGGGGCGGAGTGGCCTGCGAGGGCCCCGTTCCGGCCCCGGAGACCTGCAACGGCCTCGACGACGACTGCGACGAGCAGACCGACGAAGGCCTGGCGGGAGAGGTCTGCGCCATCGAGAACGAGTTCGGGTCCTGCCCGGGCGTGACGGCCTGCGACGGCGAGGGCGGAACGGTCTGCACGGGCCGCGTGCCGACCGGCGAGACCTGCAACCAGGTGGACGACGACTGCGACGGACAGACCGACGAGGACAACATCTGCCTTCGGACGGTCCGCGTCGGGGGACTGGTGATCCGGGCGGAACCTCTGACGGCAGCCCGGTTGCCCGGGGCTGGGGTGCCCCTCGTCCAGGCCAGGGCCGCAGGGGAATCCCCGGTGCAGGGAGCCCGGGTCCGGGTCGGCGTGGGGGCCGCCTGCGAGGGAGACGTCCCCCCGGGTCCCTTCTACGAGGTCATCACAGGACCCGAGGGTCTCTTCGACCTCGCCGTAGAGCCGGGCGACGTCTGCCTGCTGGTCGACGCGGACCAGTTCCAGTCCATCCGGTCGGACTTCCTTCCCCTCGTCGGAGGGGACGTGCTGCCGGTCCGGGTGACGATGTACCCGGTGGATCAGGGGAACACCGGCGGAACGGTCTGCGGCCGGGTCCGGGACAGCGATGGAGCCGTCCGCTCCGTGAACCCCCTTGGTGGCGTGCTCGTCCTGGCCACCGACCCCCAGGGAACGGACCTCGGACAGACCACCACCACCGAACAGGGGCTCTTCTGCCTGACCGGTCTCCCGCCGAACCCGCCCGACTCGGGCAACGTCCTGCTGCAGTTCGTCCGATCGGGCTGGTTCCGCGCCCGGGCGGTGCCCCTGGTGCTGCCGAACCGGGTGACTTTCCTGGAACAGGTCCTGGAACCCCTGCCGGCCGAGCCGACGCCCTGCTTCGCCGACGATTTCGAGGGGACCCCTCTCCCGGGAACCGACAACGGGCAGACGCCCCCTCCCTGGGACATCGATCCCCTGGAAACCGACGTCCGCTGGCAGTGGCTCCAGTGGACCCCGACCAACTCCGCCGGGGGCGAGTGCGTCCTGACCCCCGACGAGGAGGCCTGCCAGGTCGGCGCCACCTGCTCCCTGTGCTCCGGCGACCAGACCTGGCAGTGCATTCCCTACGCCAACGCGCTCCCCTATGCCTACAGCGGCCAGGGTTCGTTCTGGTTCGGGAACGCGGAACTGGGAAACTACCTGCCCTTCGGCCAGGCCTGCGACCAGGCCGGCAAGCCCGTGGCCGGAACCCTGACTTCCCCCTGGATCTTCGTCGGGGACGCGGTGGACCTGACCCTCTCCTTCGCGACTGCCTGGGAGGTGGAATCCCGGGACCTGGACCGGGATCGCATGTGGGTCGAGGCCCAGACGTCGTCCCAGTCGGAGCAGGGGCTGTGGGTGCCAGTCCGGGACGTCAAGAAGGGGGCCGACAACGGGGGCGCGGTTTCCGCGAAGCAGGGGCTGTCGTCGGGCGGACTGGGAAGGTCCCCCGCGTGGGTCCTCCACTCGGTCGACCTCTCGTCCTGGCAGCAGGCCGGCTGGATGCGGATCCGGTTCGTGTTCGATTCGGTGGACGGCGTGGACAACGCCTTCCGGGGCTGGATGATCGATGACGTGCAGGTCTGGGGGCGGGGCTGCGTCGCCTCGGTCGCGGGAACCATCCGCTGATGGCAGGCCCGCGATCCGCGATTCTCTCGTTCGCACGCCGGGAAAGGAGCGGAACCTGATCCCTCGCAAGAACCTTCCTTCCCCGACAGGGCGACCGGACGGGGCGGGCTGGCGCCGGGACCCGGTGCCGAGCCTGGGAGACCTGCTGGCGGTCAACCCCTTCGTGGCGGCGCCCCTGGACGGGTACTCCGACTGGCCCTTCCGTTTGCTCTGCCGGTCCCAGGGCGCGGGCCTCTGCTTCAGCGAGATGGTGCCGGCCATGGCGCTGGTCCGGGGTGCCGAGGACGCCCGGAGACGCCTGGACATCCCTCCGGACGATCACCCGCTGGTGGTGCAGGTGGAGGGGGCCGACCCGGCCACGATGGCCGAGGCGGCGGTCCAGGCCGAAGAGGCCGGAGCCGACGCGGTGGACGTCAATGCCGGTTGTCCCTCCAGACGGGTCACCAACGGCCGGGCAGGGGCCGCGTTGCTGTCGGACCTGCCCCGCCTCGAGGCCATCGTGAAGGCCGTCCGCCAGGCGGTCCGGGTCCCGGTCACCCTGAAGATCCGGACCGGTGCCGCGCCGGGCCACTCGGTGCTGGAGGAGGTCGCGGCGATGGCCGCGGACCACGGATTGGCCCTGGTGACGCTCCATGCCCGGACCCGGTCCCAGGGATTCCGGGGCAGTTCCGACTGGGCCCAGATCACCCGTCTGCGGGGCCTGCTTTCCTGTCCCCTGATCGGCAACGGGGACATCCTGACCGCCGAGGACGGCATCCGGATGCTTCGCCAGACCGGCTGCCACGGGGCGATGGTGGGACGGGCGTCCATCGGTAACCCCTGGATCTTCCGGGAACTGGTTGCCCGCTGGCGGGGACTTGCCGCCCCACCCCGACCCGATCTCCCGGAGTGGCGATCGGTGGTCGTGCGGCACTTCGAACTCCTCTGCGAGGCCCACCAGGGGGACGACCGCCTGGCGGCACGGCTCTTCCGGAAGCACCTGAGCCGATACAGCCGAGGAATGGCGGGCGCGGTGGCTCTGCGTCGCTTCCTGCCGATGATCCAGAGTCGAAGCAGCCTCCTCGGGGCCGTCGAGACGCTGCTGGAGCAGGAGCGGGCGTCGCCCCCGGGTCCGCCGCCGCCGGAAGAGGACTTTCCCTGGGACGCCCCATGAACCGGACACGACACCTGGAACCGGTTTCCCTGGTCGGGAGCAGTCCTCCCGGACCCGAGGCGGCGATGGATCGCGAGGTGGGATCGTGAAGCCGGAAGCCCCTCTGACCGTCGGCGAGACGGTTCGCCTGGCCGTCGGGTGGCTGGCCGGAAAGGGAATCCCCACGGCCCGCCTGGATGCCGAGTTGCTGGCGGCCGAGGCCTGCGGCATTCGCCGCCTGGACCTCTTCCTGTCCCCCGAACGACCCATGACCCCCGGGGAGAGGGACCGCCTGCGGGAACTGGTGCGGCGTCGGGCCCGGGGGGAGCCGGTGGCCTACCTCCTGGGCCGGAAGGAGTTCTACGGGCTGGAAATCCGGGTCAACCCGGCGGTGTTGATCCCCAGGCCGGAAACGGAGTCGCTGGTGGACGCCGTGCTGGACCGGATCCGATCCGAAGCCTCCCCCCGTCCCCGCATCGTGGACGTGGGCACCGGCAGCGGCGCCATCGCCTGCGCCCTCGCATCCCGGATCCCCGATGCGGAGATCCTGGGGGTGGACCTGTCCGAGGCCGCTCTCGAGACCGCCAGGGAGAACGGCCGGCTTCTCGGGATGGGGGACCGGGTGCGGTGGGTCCGGTCGGACCTCCTGGAAGCGGTGCCTTGGGATCCGCCCTGGGACGTGATCGTCAGCAATCCCCCGTACGTCGCGGAAACGGAGCGGGTGGAACTGGACCCGGGAGTCCGGGACTTCGAGCCGCCGGAGGCCCTGTTCTCGGGGCCCGAGGGGGTCGATCACCTGCGCCGCCTGCTGCCCCAGGCCCTGCGCTGCCTCCGGCCCGGGGGCCACCTGGTCGTCGAGACCGGTTCCGCCACACAGCGGGCCCGGGCCAGGACCCTGATGGCATCATCGTTCCCTCCGGAGACGGTCGTGGAGGTCCGGGATCCCTCGGGCCAACCCGTGGGCCTGGCGGCCCGATCCCCCCTGCAGGAGTCGCTCCATGGCCGGTGAATCTCGCTGCGGAGTCGTCGCCATCGCCGGTCGCCCCAACGTCGGCAAGTCCACGCTGCTGAACCGGATGCTGGGGGCCAAGATCGCCATCGTGACACCCAAGCCCCAGACGACCCGGGACCGGATCCTGGGAATCCTGACCCTCCCGGGGGCGCAGATCCTCTTCCACGACACCCCGGGGATCCACGTCCCGTCCAAGGCCCTGAACCGGCGCATGGTCCGGCTGGCCGAGGAGGCCCTGGCCGATGCGGACCTGGTCCTGCTGGTCAGCGATGCCCACGACCCGTCGACGTGCCTGGAACAGGAGGCCCTGGTCCTGGACCGGGTCCGGGAATCGGGACGGCCGACCCTGCTGGTGCTGAACAAGATCGACCTCCTGAAGAAGTCGGACCTGCTTCCCTGCATGGATCGCTGGCGGAACGCCGGCTTCGAGGACCAGGTGCCGGTCAGCGCACGGACCGGGGACGGGGTGGACCGGCTGATCGAGGAGGTCCGGCGACGCCTGCCGGTGGGTCCGCCGTTGTACCCGGAGGACGACCTCAGCGATCGCCCGATGCGCTACCTCGCATCGGAGATCATCCGGGAGAAGGTCTTCCTCTCCACCCGGCAGGAGATCCCGTACTCGATCGCGGTCACGATCGATCAGTTCCAGGAGCCCGAACCGCCCCGGGCGGTGCAGATCGATGCGACCATCCACGTGGAAAAGGAATCCCAGAAGCCGATCGTCATCGGGCGGAACGGCGCGATGATCAAGCGGATCGGCACGGAGGCCCGGAGGGAACTGGAGGCGATCCTGGGCAGGAGCGTGATGCTGCGGATCTTCGTCCGGGTGGACGAGGAGTGGACGCGGTCGGACCGCATGGTGCGGTCCCTGCTGGACGAGGGGACATGACCCACCCGAAGACCTCCTTCCACGCACCCGCGCCCCCCGGCCCCTGGAAGCGGGCCAGGTGGCTCGTAGCGGGCGCCTGGGTGATGACGAGCCTGGCACTGGGCGCCGTGGCCCTCGGCCTGTGGCGGCTGTCCGGGGTCACGGACGAGAGGTCCGTCTCCTGGCTCCTGAAACTGACGGCGCTGGCCTTCCTGCCGGTCACCTGGGCCTGCTTCCGCCTCTGGCGCATCGTCTCGTCCCTGCTGGTCCAGGCCCGGGAACTCCGGGTGCTGGAGGAAGCCGGGCGGGCCGCCGCGTCGACGCTGGACCTGGAAGACATGGGCAGGCGGATCGGACAGGTGATGCTGGACGCCTTTCCGGACATCGTGGGAGTCGTCCTGACCGTGGTCTCCAGCGATGCGGGCCCACATCGGGACCTGGTCCGGGTCCGGGATCGATCGCTGAAACCCCTCCTGGTGGGGCTGGTTCACCGGACCCTCCGGCTGGAGCCGACCCTTTCCGACGCCCCCTGGCTGCGGGACCCGCCGGCCCCCGAATCCCAGGCACCGGCGCTCCGGGTCCTGTCGTCCCCCCTCTTCTCCCCTGCCCAGGGAACCGTCCTGGGATTCATCTCCCTGGTGATCCGGGACGCCAGGCGCCCGGCCACGGAGGTCCTTCCGCTGCTGGATCCCCTGAGTCGCCACGTCTCCCTCGCCATCGAGAACTGGCGCCTGTACACGCTGGCCACCGAGGACGGCCTGACGGGCCTCTATGTCCGCCGCTACCTGGACGCCCGTCTCCGGGAGGAGTTCGACCGTAGCGCCCGGTCGGGGAAGCATTTCTGCCTGGTGATGATCGATGTGGACAACCTGAAGACCGTCAACGACCGATGGGGCCACGGAGCGGGAGACCGGCTGCTCCGGGCGGTCGGCGAGGCGTTGCGCCAGAGCGTCCGGGCGATGGACGTCCCGGGCAGGATCGGGGGCGACGAGTTCCTGGTCCTGCTGCCGGACATGGACCTCGCCGAGGGGTTGCAGACGGCCCGGCGCATCCACGACGAGGTGGCGCGCCGATCGTTCCAGGAACAGGGAGCCTCGATCCGCCCCGGGGTCAGCATCGGCATCGCGTCCACCGAGTCGTCCCCACCGCCCGGGACCGCCGCGGAACTCCAGGCCCGGGCCGACGAGGCCCTCTATGTGGCGAAGCGGGGAAACGACAAGATCGTCCTCTGGGATCCCGGGATCGGAGGCGAGGCTCCCGGGGGTCAGGTCAACTCCGGGCGATGAGACTCCGGACCCGCTGGCCCTGCGTGCACTTGAAGCAGGTGGATTCCTTGAAGGAGAAGGCGTTCGCCTCCACGAAGGAATCCAGGCACTTCTGCACGGTCACCTCGATGCGCCGGGTCTTGCAGTAGAAGGGGGCTTCCAGACGAACCTGCACCTTCTGCGGCATGTCCCCCCCATTCGGACGGGAAGAAAAGGCTGGGGCCCTGGCCCAACTGGTGGCATTATTCTGGGCGGATCCCCCTCTGTCAAGCAGGGGGGCCCGCAGTTCGTTGACGGAGGCCGACAAATGGTGCTGGGCATCACAGGAAGGAACGCCGCAGGCAAGGGAGAGGTCGCGGCCTTCCTGAAGGGGTCCGGGTTCGAGTACTTCTCGCTGTCGGACGAGTTGCGGCGGGGGCTGGCCGACCGCGGCATCGAGCCCTCCCGGGCCGCGTTGATCGACGAGGGCAGGCGGGTCCGGGAGGAGCAGGGACGGGATGCCCTGGCGCGTCGCGCGATGGCTCGCTTCACCCAGGGGTTGAACCAGGTCGTGGACTCGATCCGCAATCCCGACGAGGTCCGGGCTCTCCGGGAGGCGCCGGACTTCTTCCTGATCGCGGTGGACGCGCCCATCGAACTGCGATTCCAGAGGGCCCAGGCCCGCGCCAGGCCCGGGGACCCCCTGGATTTCGAGGCCTTCCGGGACGCGGAACAACGGGAACTGGCCAGCGGGAACCCCGCGGCCCAGCAACTGGTCGCGACGATCGGCCTGGCGGACTTCACGATCGTGAACGACCGGGACCTGGGGCACCTCCACGACCAGGTGCGGGACGTCTTCCGGCAGGCCGCCGCCCGGATCCACCGCCCCTCCTGGGACGACTACTTCCTGCGGATCGCCGAGGTCGTGTCCACCCGGTCCACCTGCGTGAAGCGGCGGGTGGCGGCGGTGGTCGTGAAGGACCACCGGATCGTCTCCACGGGCTACAACGGGACCCCCCGGGGCACCCGGAACTGCAACGAGGGCGGATGCCCCCGCTGCCTCTCCCTGGCCCCGTCGGGTTCGGGCCTGACCGACTGCCTGTGCAGCCATGCCGAGGAAAATGCCATCGTCCAGGCGGCCTTCCACGGAGTCGGCCTGGACGGGGCCACCCTCTATTGCACCTTCCAACCCTGCGTGCTGTGCAGCAAGATGATCATCAACGCGGGCATCCGGGAAGTCGTCTACCGCGACCCCTACCCGCTGCCCGAGGCAGCGCGCCACCTCTTCGAGGAGGCCGGCGTGGTGGCCCGCCAGGGCCGGCGGAGCCCCGAAGCAGCCGCCGGGGGAAACACTACTCCGTGAACGCCGGGTTCTCCTCGAAGACCTCCGGTTTCCCGTCCCCGTCCCGGTCCCATCCGACCCGGGCCAGCTTGTTGCCGACGAAGTACTGGAACTCGTCGAAATGGCCGTTCCGGGCCGTGTCCACCTGCTTCACCACCAGGACCCCTTCCTCGTAGAACTTCCGGATGTCGATGCGACCGTCAAAGCGGGATGCCACGTCCTCCCGCTCCGGCTTCCCCTTCCGGTAGTGCCGAACCACGTCGGCGCGGCCGTCGAAGTCCAGATCCAGTTCCTCCCGGACCAGGTCCCCCTGGTCGTCATAGGCCATCTGGATGTCCACCCGCCCGTCCCGGTTCAGGTCCACCGCCTTGCGAACCATCAGGCGGCGCACCTGGTCCTTGCCAGCCTTCACCTCCCGGAAGGAGGTCCAGACGTCCACCTGCCCGTCCCCGTCCAGGTCCGTCGTCTGCTCGACGGTCCCGTCGGGCCCCTTCTGGGTCATCACCGGAGTGACGAAATCCCCGTGGACGACCTGGGATCCCCCGCAGGCGAAACCCGCCAGGACCAGCGGCAACAGCCCCTTCCATCCACCGGCCATGATCCCCTCCTGCGTCACGAGCCCAAGGTACTGAAGCGCTGCAGGGCTTGTCAAGAAACGCCAGACCGCACGAAGACCAGGTTCGGGTGGGTGTTCAGCAGCCGTGCCAGCCCGATGGCCTCCTCCTCCGAACCGCGCAGCAGGTAGAAGACCCAGGTCACCCCGCCTTCCTGCGGCACCGTCTCGTCGATGAACTCGATCCGGTCGGCATCACCCGTCGAGATGCGGGCGGCCAGGTGGACGTCCCGGCAGGACTTCAGCAGCCAGAGGTCCGGGCCCAGGCCGATCAGCCCGTTGGCCAGCGGCACGTAGATCCGGTTCGCCAGCAGGCGGAAGTCGGCCAGGGGAACCGACACCACCCGGTCCTCCACCAGGGCCGGGGTGTACCGCAGCACCCCGTCGGCCAGCGGAATCCCCAGCGTCACGGTCCGCTTCGCCCGGTCCTCGCCCCCGGGGTCGTCGCTGGGCCCGATCGTCAGTTCCCCCCGGAAGACGCGACCGTCGTCGGCCCAGGTCCACGCGGCGGTCCGTCCGGGAGCCTCGGTCTCGATGGCGACCGGCAGGTCCTCCGGCGGGGTGGGCGCCAGCTGGAACTGGGGTTCGAAGGTCCCGTCGGGCTTCGCCTCCCCCGCGTCGAGGTCCAGGATCACGTGGTCCCGACCGAGGAGGTCCAGCAGGCCGTCCACGGCCCTCGTACAGGCCCCCTGGGAGGACTCGTTGTAGCGGAAGCCGTACACCCACTCCCCCAGCCAGGGGTTGATGCCGGTGGCGTCGGACACCTCGGCCCGCACCAGGTCCCGGTACCCCTCAACAATGAGGGCCCTTTCCTGGCGGACGTCCTTCCCGTCCCGGGCCGCTAGGTCCGCCAGCAACGCCGCTCCCGCCAGGCAGAGGGAGGCCTGGTAGTTGCCGGTCCGGATCCGGTTGTCGTTCTCGTGGAAGGAGTATCCCAGGGTTCCCATCCGGCCCATCCATCGGGAGATCCCCTCGGTGCTCGGAGGCTGCCAGGTGCTGTCGGCGATGGGGAGGAGCGAGCGGGGTTCGATTCCCAGCCGTTCGAGCCGGGCGACGTAGTCGGTGATCGTGGTGTGCAGGTAGCCCTGGTCCGCCAGTTGCTGAAGGGACTGTTCGAAGTCCTTCACGGCGTTCCTGTCCGGCTCGGGCTGGACCGGGGCCAGATAGGGATTCCCCGGCGTGGCCAGCACCTCTCCGTCGTCGAAGAAGGTCCATTTCACGTCGATCCCCGCCGACGGGTCCACTCCGCCGCTGACCACCACCCGGACCGCCTCGGCCGCCCCGGGACCCTGGCTCCGGTACACCGGCCAGACGCCGTCATCGACGTCCTCCCGCTGGTGGTAGCGGTACAGGTTCCGGTGCATCACGTCGATCGTGTATCCCGTCTCGGCCATCACCCGGTGCTTGCCGACCCCGGACTGCCCCTCCTGGTTGAAGACCACCCCGGACAGCGGCAGGCCCGCTTCTTCGAAGATCCGGCGGTTGTGCGCGATGGACCAGAGGAGGTCCCGGGACGGGAAGGCCAGGAACAACTGGTCGGACCAGTGGAAACTGACGATCTCGATCTGCCCGCTGTTGGCGGCGCACTGGAGCCTGGCCAGGACGTCCGGGTGCCGATCGATCATCGCCTCGACCATCAGGCCGGGCATCTCGAAGGTGGCCCGCCAGTCCGGGTGGGCCAGGTAGAGGTCCAGGATCGGCAGGAAGGAGACCCGGATGATCCAGTCGTTCAGCACGTCGTCGGTCCAACCCTCGCACAGTTCCGGGCTGCCGAACATCTCCTCGCAGATGCTGATCGGGCGACCGTTCCACTCCCCCACCAGGCCGCCGGCCACGTACTGGATGTTCCAGTGGAACATCGTCAGGCCGAACTTCCTGTGGCCGTCCTCGATGGAAGGCCACGGGCCGCGGGAGGGGCACGTGAACCCCCCGTCCCCGTCGCCTCCCGGGTCCCCGGGGAGTTCTTCCGGGCCATCGGCCGGGACATCTGGCCGAACGAGATCCTCCTCGGCCTGGTCCGTACCCGGATCTCCGGACAGATCCGGGGTTCCGGGGTCCCCGGGCGTCTCCCGGACATCCCGGACGTCCGCGAGGTCCGCAGCCACCACGTCCCCGGTCCCTCCCGAGGAACCGCATCCGGCCCCTGCCCAGGCCAGCAGCAGTCCTGTGGCCATCCAGATCGCCGACGTCCTGTGTGTCACACTCCACCTCGCAGCCCGGACTCGACGCCGATGATAGTCGATCCGCGATTCTCCCGCATCGCCACGCCGCCGAGGCGTTCCCGGTCGCCGTCCCCGGCCCACGCCCGGCGGTCACCTTCCCTCCGGGGACAGTCACCTGTCTGTTGCGACTCGCCTTCCTCTTCGAACAGGTGCCTGTCCCCCGTTCCTCATCAAGTAATCGCTGAAGGTCCGGGCGGTTCGGTGCGACAAACAGGTGACTGTCCCCCGGTTGTCCGTTGACTTTCCTCGGGATCTTCCCCATCATTCGCCCCCGGAGGTGACGCCATGGCACGGGTGACCATCGAGGACTGCCTCGACGCGGTGGACAATCGCTTCGCCCTCTCCCTGCTCGCCGCCAAGCGGGCCAGGATGCTCCTGGACGAACACCAGCCCCTGGTGGAGTCGGGCAACAAGGAAACCGTGACGGCCCTGCGGGAAATCGCCGCCGGAAAGGTCGGGTTCCGCCGGGACGTCCGGGAAATCCTGAAGCTCCCGAAGAAGGGCGAATGACCCGGCTCCTCCCGTCCCTGGGGGGGATCCTCCTGCCCTTCGCGACGGGAGGCGTCCTGCTGGCGGGATGCGCTCCCACCCTCCACCCGATTCCCGAAGTCGTCGAAACGGACCCCCAGTCGCTGCTGGAACGGGCCGATGCGGCCGTCCGGCCACGGGAGTCCCTTGCGGCCGAGGCCCGCGTCGAGGGACGGGTCCGGGGTTCCCGACTCGCGGGGCGGGCCACGCTGCTGGTGCGGCGGGAAGGGCGCCTTCGGATCGACGCCTGGACCGTCACCGACCTCTGGGTCGCCACGCTACTGGCCGATTCCCGGGAAGTCCTGTGGAAGCAGCGGGGCGAACCCTGCCACCGGGGTCCTTCGTGCCCTCGCAACCTGGGAATGCTGATCCCGCCGGGATGGGACCTCCGATCCACCTGCGAGGCCCTGCTGGGAAGACCTCCCGTGGGGGCGCCGGAAGGGGGCTGGGACCTGGAATTCGACCGCCGGGTGGGTGCCTGGCGCCTCCACGCTTCGACCGGGCCGGGATCGTTCCAGCGGGTCTGGATCGACCCCGGGGGCCGCTACCGGCGGTTCGAGGATCACCGGCGGGGCGCCCGGCCCCTGGAATGGGAGGCCGAGCAGTCGGAGAACGGGCCGGACTCCATCCGGATCCGGTCGGGCGACGACTGGGTCCGGTTGCGGCTCCGTGACGTAGAATGGAACCCCGAGATCGCCCCAGAGGACTTCCAGGTGGAATGCCCCGGATCGGCGGTCCCGATGCCCTGCACGGAGGACCCGGAATGACGACGGCAGAGGGCCGCTTCCTGGTGCTGGAGGGAATCGACGGGGCGGGGACCACGACCCAGTTGCGCATCCTGGCCGAGGGGATCGCCCGGCACCGGCCGGACCTCCGGGTGCACCAGACCGCAGAACCCAGTTCGGGACCGGTGGGCCTGTGCATCCGCCAGGTCCTCCGGGGCCGGATCACGGGCCAGGACGTCCTGGGCCGTCCCAGGCCCTTCGATGCCGCCTCCCTGGCCCTGCTCTTCGCCGCAGACCGGATGGACCACCTGGCGACGGAAATTCTTCCCCTGGTCCGGGAGGGATGGGTGGTCGTCTCGGATCGCTACCTGTGGTCTTCCCTGGCCTACCAGTCCCTGAAGACCCCCTGGCCGTTCATCCGGCACGCCAATTCCCTGGCCCCCGACCCGGACCTGGTGGTGATGATCCACGTCCCGCCGGAGGTGGCGATGTCCCGCCTGCGGAACTCGCGGCCGGGGTTCGACGTCTTCGAGGACCTGGAGACCCTCCGGAAGGTGGAGAAGGGCTACCGGCAGGCCCTCGAGATGCGGCCTCCGAAGCGCCTCCTGGAGGTGGACGGGACGCTCGCCGTCGGGGAGGTCGCGTCCCGGATCCTCGAGGGGGTTCTTCCGCTGCTGGGCTAGGACCGCGAACCACCCCCTCGACGGAGGGATTTCACCGGCAACGGGAATCCAGGAGGCCCGGAACACCTCACCGGGTCTCCTGGCCGAACCGGGTCACGGCTCCAGGGGAGGCGAGGACCCCTCCACCCTGCCGATCTCCAGGTCCCGGGAGTCCCACTGTCCGAAGCGAAGCCACCGGACCTCTCCCTGGAGGTATCCGATGCAGCGCCCCCCCCCGGGACCGGCCTCCATCACCACGCAGGCCCCGATCCCGTCGGCCTCCATCGGTCCGCAACGCCCCTCGCAGGGAAAGAACAGCAGGTGACCGGGAACCGCCCGGTCGACGGCGCCCAGGGTCCCCGACTCCCGGGCCCTCTTCAGGGACATCCCGGCGGTCCAGTCCTGGCTCCCCGCACCGGCAGGCAGGAGGTCGCAGACCCGCAGCAGATGCCCCAGGAAGGATCGCTGGTCGAAGGACCCCCGGATGCCCAGCAGGCGCCTCGCCGAGGACATCAGGGAGGCCGCCGCATCCCCGCCCGCCGGAGCCGTCGCCGAGAGGGAGGGAGGCGCGGAACCACGCGATTCCTCCTGCCCCCCCGCTCGCCGCGTCCGCCCCGATTCGGAAGACCGGTCCCCGGACGCCGGCCCCTGGAGGTCCCCGTGGACGGCGACTGCCAGGCCCTCCCGGGGCGCAGCCAACGGGTGACCGAGGGCCGTTTCCCGCCGCACCGCTTCCCGCGGCGGGGCACAGGCGCCGACCATCCCGGCAAGCACGATGCATCGGACCATCCGGCCGGCCCTTCGCACCGAAGGACGAAACCGGGACGACCCGATGCCGTGTTCCGCAGGAGCCCGTCCCCCACCGAACCGGCCGGGGACGGTCCCGCAACCGCCATCCCCGGAGAGTCCCCCAGGATCGGGACGTTCCCCGGGGACATGCCGTTCCGGGAACAAAGGGATCCTCACCGCCTCGTGCCTCCCTGGAGGGCCGGTCAGGTGTCCAAGCCGCCGGGCCGATTCCCCGCAGACATGATATCCTAGGTACGCCGGTCAGGGCGGTCCTGGCGGTCGCCGGGAACCCTTCGGGGTTCCTGGAGGAAAGTCCGGGCTCCGCAGGGCAGGGTGCCGGGCCAATCCCGGCGGGGGCAACCCCAGGGACAGTGCCACAGAAACCGGACCGCCGGTCCCCTTCGGGGCGGCCGGCAAGGGTGAAACCGTGGGGTAAGAGCCCACGGGCGTCCCCGGTGACGGGGACGCCGGCAAACCCCACCCGGAGCAAGGCCGAACAGGGGAAGGATGGCCCGTCCGAGACCCCGGGTCAGGCCGCTGGAGGCGAGGCGGAAGCCTCGCCCGAGAGGAATGATCGCCACGAGGTTCCCGGCGACGGGACCCTCGGACAGAACCCGGCTTACGGGCCGCCCTGACCGGCCCCATGCGGGATGAGACGATGGCTCCGACGGTCCTCTGGTCCCGGAATCGAGGCGTGCAGGCGATGGTCCGGGTCGTCCTGGCCCGGAGGGGCGACCGGCCCCAGGTCGTGGAGACCCTGGCGGCGCTTCGGGCCGCGGTCGCGGATCGCCTTCCCGGAGCCGTGATCACCACCGACGAGGACCTCGAGGGCAGCGGCCTCGACGCGGCCTCCCTGGACCGCCTGTTGCCCGGCATTCCGGCCCTGGTCGTCTGTTCCGGCAGGCGGCCCCTTCCCGCCCCGGCGGGGCCCCGGATGCGGATGGTTCCCCTCCCCTTCTCCGCCACGGACCTCCTGGAGGCCCTCCCTCCCCTGGGGCCCGCTTCCCGGGACGGAGCGGCGTCCGTTGCCCCGGGTCCGACCCGTCCCGGCGCGGTTCCCGCCCGGGAGATCCCACCGGTGCCCTCCGACCCGTCGCCGCCGGTGGGCGACCTCCAGGCCCTGGTCCGCGGCGAGGTCCGGACCCTGCTGGAGACCACCCTTCGGGAGTGGATTCAGCGGACGGTCCGGGAGGTGGTCCCCGAACTGGCCGAGAGCCTGATCCGGGAGGAACTGGAACGCCTGCTGCGGGAATCGGAGGAGTCGGCCCTCCAGGGTCCCGCCGTCGAAGACCCCGAGGCCCGGTCTAGGAACTGATCCCCCGGGTCACCAGGGACCCGAGGCTCCCGCTGAGGACCAGCGACGCGCCCCACGCGACCAGGAAGGCCAGTCCCTGCCAGAAGGAGTGGGAGGTCGCCGCGTGGATCACTCCCCCCGCGACCAGGATGACCAGGACGCTTGCCCCCACCTGGGCCCCGGGGCTCCCCATGAAGGGCCAGGCCGCGGTCGCCATGCCCATGCCCATGGCAATCCCGAAGCCCAGCACCGTCAGCACTCCGGAAAAGATCACCGCACCGAAAATCCCCAGGCGCTCGCCGGGAAGCAGCACGGAGGCGAAAATCAGCAGCGCCGGAACCAGCACCAGGATCCCCACCATCAGGGCCATCATCGACTTGACCTGGGCCACGAAGGTCCCGATGGCCGTGGCCCGGACGATGTTCGCCTGGAACACCTGGAAGATCCGGAAGAAGAGGTTGTACCGGAAGAGGGCCGGGAAGCGGTCGGCCGCCACGCCGTCCACCCGGGCGACGGCCTGGATGGGGATCCGGCGGGCCTCCACCTGGTGCCCCTGGGCCTGGAAGGCGAAGTCCCCCTTCTGTTTCCGGACCTCCTCGGGCTGGTCCTTGGACTTCTGCCAGAGAAAGATCAGGTCCTCCCCCTCCACCTGTTCCACGACCCCTGTCCATTTCTCGCCGCCGAGTGTTTCCAGCGTCGCCGCCCCTGCGGAAAACCCGATCCCCAGGACTACCAGGAACACCATGCGGTTCATCCAACGCATCCGCCCGCCTCCGCCAGAAGGTGACCCTACTGTTGCAGAACGGCGCCAAGCCTGCAAGCCAGACGGGCGCGGAGCCCCTGGCGGCCTACCCTGATGCCTTTCATCTGGACCGGCTCCGCGGGCTCCACCGGTACCCCCCCGTTCCCAATCGTCCGGCATGACCAGGTGCGGCAACGCCCCACCAGACGGATCCGGAGATCCCGGGACGGCCGGCGAGGGTCCGTGACGGCGGCAGGACAGGGTCCTCGGGATCAGGTGGTTGGCGGGAAGCAGGCCTGGGCCTGGATCGGGCAGTTGTGGTTCTGGCCGTAGGCCTCGCAGGTCCAGGTCGGCCAGCCGTTGGCGTTGATGTCGGTCGCGGCGCACTCGATTCCCAGGATGCACTCCTTGTAGCCGATCCAGGTCACCTGGGCCTCGGGCGAACCCAGGCCGAAGCACCGGGCCGGGCAGGCCGCGTCGTCGGGATCGCAGTCCTTCCGGCACTTCCAGATGTCCCGGCAGGATCCCCCCGGACTCGGGGAGCAGGCGGTCAACTGGGATCGGCAGGCATCGATCACGCACTGGGTGTACTGCTCGGCCTGGAAGATCGGCGAGCAGGCCGCGGTGTCGATGCAGGTCCGCAGGGCCTCCCAGGCCTCCGTCGCCCCCGTCTCGGGCTGGACCGCACAGGCCGCCTGGAAGGCCGGATCGGCGCACTGGATCGCGCAGGCCGCGATTTCGTGGCACTTGGAGCCGCCGACCGACTGGGGACACGAAGGCGCTGCGTCGTTCGTTCCCGGATCCTGCCCTGCCCCCGGGTCCTGCACGTCGATCCGCCCGGGATCCGGCGTGCCCGGATCGACCGGAACCCCGGGGTCCCTCCCC
>Ga0302250_1000895_pt1 | contig 24940 bp, 23 predicted proteins | sample AAG_RA_Asp_MG_FD_193536 | JGI IMG/M metagenome (GOLD analysis project Ga0302250, IMG submission 193536) | Enriched activated sludge microbial communities from anaerobic digester in WTTP, New Holstein, Wisconsin, United States - AAG_RA_Asp | ecosystem: Engineered > Bioreactor > Anaerobic >... | reverse complement strand
CTATCAGCCTCGTCGGTTTCGGCTCCTTCAAGGCCGCCGCGCGCGCCGCCCGCGAAGGCAAGAACCCGAAGACGGGCGAAAAGATCAAGATCCCGGCGACCACCGTTCCCAAGTTCTCCGCCGGCGCGTCCTTCAAGGCTGCTGTCGCCGCGCCCAAGGGCAAGAAGAAGAAATAACCGGTATCTCCTGTCAGCGGAAAGGGCTTGCCGATGGCAAGCCCTTTTTGTTTGTGCGCGCCTGCCGTCAGACAGCCGAAATCGGGCAGAACTCCGTAGTTCCCGCAATTCGTTGCACAAATTACGGATGCACAAGAAACGCCCGCTTTGGGAACATGCCGTCGTTCGGGTCGGCCGCACACCTGTGTTCAGACACCAGCCGACACCTCATAACGAGAGCAAAAGAAGGAAATCTGGATGGGTATACAACAAGAGGGAGCAAGCGAACCCGGGAATCCACTGCTGGCGATTCGCGGGCTTCATACGAAGGAGGCCCTGGCCCGTTTCGCCGGTGATGCAAACCGCTACCAGCACTGGCTGGCCGAATTCATCACGCACGGACCCGCGGCAACGGCCCAGATCCGCGAGGCGATTGCGCACGGAACGCGAGACACGGCCATCGGCCTGGTTCATTCGCTGAAGGGACGCGTCGGCATGCTCGGCATGTCCGAGCTCCACTCGATCGCCCTGTCGCTCGAAGTGAGCCTGCGCAATCACGAACCGACGGCCCTCTGGCTGGAGGAACTCGAACGCACGACCACCGAAATGTGCCAGGACATCGCCAGTGCGCTGGCGGTTTCCGCCGGCTGACAATCGACCACGCCGAATCACCATCGAACCGGGAGCCGAAACCATCATGAGGGAATCTTTCAGGGTATTCGTCGTCGACGATGACCCGCTTGTTCTCGAGATCATCACCACCATCCTCGAGCCGGATTGCCACATCCGCACCTTCGACAGCGCAGAAGCGTGCTGGGAGGCGATGGATTCGATCCGGCCCGACCTGTTTTTCCTCGATGTCAGCCTGCCAGGCATGGATGGTTTCACCCTCTGCCGGAACATCAAGACAAAGCCCGAGCATCGCCAGACGCCGGTGATCTTCGTCTCGGCACACGACACGATCGAGGAACGTATCCGGGGCTATGATGCCGGCGGGGAGGACTTCATCGTCAAGCCGTTCGAGCCGGAGGAATTGTTGCGCAAGCTGAGGGTGGCACAAAACATCGTCCTCAGCCAGCGCTCACTCGCCGAACAGGTGCGCGAGGCGGAACAGCTTTCTTCGCTGGTGATGGCCAGCATGGACGAAACCGGCATCCTGCTGCAGTTCATGAGCAAACTGATCGCGATGGACAGCCAGCGCGAAATCGCCGATGAACTGCTGGAATTGTTGCGCCGCTACCGCCTGGATGGCGTCGTCCAGACGCGCGCCGGCGACCAGGCACTCACCGTCAGCGCCGCCGGCGTCGATCTGCCGCTGGAAGTCGCAATCATCGAGCACGTGCGCAAACAGGGACGGATCTTCGAATTCAGCCGGCGCAGCGTGCATAACTTCGAGCGCGTCACGCTGATGATCAACAACCTGCCACTGGAAGACCCGGACTACTGCGGCCGGCTCCGCGACCATCTCTCCGTCGCCGCGCAGGGGGTCGATTCGCGTCTCAAGGCCATGCAGGACGAACAAGGCATCCAGTCCGCGCTGACCAGTGTCAACAACACCCTGCGCGAGCTTCGCGACGCGCACCAGCGCAACGCCGCCGACAGCACCCTGCTGATCAACGCATTGCAGGACACCCTGCTCAACTCGTTCTACAAGCTGGGACTGACCGACAACCAGGAACGCTTCCTGCAGAACATGGTCAGCGACTTCATGGCGCGCATGGCCGAACTGCTCAACCGCGGCTTGCACACGCAGGAAACCCTGCAGCGCCTGAACGACCGCCTCGAGCAGTTGCGCAGTTGCTGACCGTACCGGGGACTTGCCTTGGAGTATGCCGGTCTTCCTCCGCGAGAACTTGAACGACTGGCGAGGAACGTCCAGCCGGGCGCCTGGGCAGTCGATACGCGGCAACCGCTGGCGACCTTGCTGGGCTCCTGCGTCGCCGTCTGCCTTTACGATCCGCTGCTGAAGATCGGCGGCATGAATCACTTCATGCTGCCGGACATGGGGCGAAGCCGGAACGGCGACGTCGACTCGCTGCTCTCCGGCGACTTCGCCATGGAGGCGCTGCTCAACGCCCTGCTCGGCAAGGGGGCCAAGAAGGTCCGGCTGCAGGCCAAGGCCTTCGGCGGCGGCACGATCATCGACGCCGGCGAAGGCTCGCTGAGCATCGGCCTGCGCAACGCCGGATTCGCCAAGGAGTGGCTGCAACGCGAGGGGATCCCGCTGGTTTCCTCCGATTTTCTCGGCCCGTGGTCGCGCAAGATCATCTTCCTGCCGACCAACGGCGAAGCCTTCTGCAAGCGCATGGTCACCAACATGGCCACCGCCGAGGTCATCGCCCGCGAGGAGCGCGCCTACGCCGAAACGCTGCGCCGCACGCCGCAGGCGTCCGACAAGAAGATCGAGCTGTTCTGATGAGCGACGCCCGCATCACCGATCAGGAATTCGCCCTCTTCCAGCGGCTGATCTACAAGCTCGCCGGCATCAGCCTGAACGACACCAAGAAGGACCTGCTCGTCGGCCGGCTCGGCAAACGGCTGCGTCACTTCCAGCTGCCGAGCTTCGCTAGCTACTACCGGATGCTCGCCACCGGCGACCACCCGGACGAGGTCCAGGTCATGGTCGACCTGCTGACGACCAACGAGACCTATTTCTTTCGGGAACCTAACCATTTCGAGTTCCTGCGCACAGAGGTCGTCCCCCGCCGACGCAACGGCACCCCCTTGCGCGTTTGGAGCGCCGCCAGTTCGAGCGGCGAGGAGGCCTACTCGATCGCCATGCTGCTGGCCGACACGCTCGGCGACGCGCCCTGGGAAATCGTCGGTTCGGACATCTGCACCCGCGTGCTGGCGCGCGCCGTGACCGGGCATTACGGACTGGCGCGGACCGAGGGCATCCCGCCCGACTACATGCGCAAGTACTGCCTGAAAGGCGTGCGCTCGCAGGCCGGAACCTTCCTGATCGCACCGGAGCTGCGCCAGCGCACCCGTTTTTTCCAGCTCAACCTGATGCAGCCGGTCGACACGGCCATCGGTGACTTCGATGTCGTCTTCCTGCGCAACGTGATGATCTACTTCGACCCGCCGACCAAGGCGCGCGTCGTGCACAACCTGCTGCCCCGCCTGAGACCGGGCGGCCATCTGATCATCGGCCACTCGGAAACCCTCAACGGCATCACCGACCGGCTGATCACAGTACGCCCGACGATCTACCGCAAGCCATGACGCAACCACGCCCACCAACCGGCGATATCACGGTCGTCACGCTAAAGGCCGGCGAGTTCCACTTCGGCGGCGGAGCGACGCGCATCTCCACGCTGCTCGGTTCCTGCGTATCGATCACCTTGTGGCATCCGCGCAAGCGCATCGGCGGCATGTGCCACTACATGCTCACCGAGCGCGAACGCCCGGTCGACGCCCCGCTCGACGGGCGCTACGCCAGCGAGGCCTTCGAGCTCTTCCTGCGCCACGTCGAGCGCGAGAAAACGCGCCCGGCGGAATACCAGGCCAAGCTGTTCGGCGGCGCCAACATGTTCAACCAGACAGCCGGCGGCAAGATGGACGTCGGCGCGCGCAACATCGACTTCGGAATGAAGCTGCTCGCCTCCCGGCACATCGCCGTCGTCGCGCGCCACATCGGCGGCAGCGGACGCCGCAAGCTGCACTTCGACCTCTGGAGCAGCGACGTCTGGCTCGCCTTCCCCGACGGCGAAGGCGCCATCACCGGAGTTCCCGCGCCATGACCCTTTCGTCGCACCTTCACAGCGCGCCGAGGGCGACACGGCAGAACGGGCGAATCGTCGCCATCGGCACCTCCACCGGCGGCACGGTGGCGCTGGAAACCATACTCACCCGCCTGCCGGAAGAGACACCCGGGATCGTCATCGTCCAGCACATGCCCGCCGTGTTCACCGCCATGTTCGCCGAACGTCTCGACGGCCTGTGCCGGATCGAGGTGCGCGAGGCGCGGCACGGCGACCACGTCCGGCCGGGTCTTGCGTTGGTCGCACTGGGTGGCCGCCACATGTCGCTGACGCGCAACGGCAGCGGCTACGCGGTCGAGGTTCGCGATGGCGAGCCGGTGAACCGCCACAAGCCGTCGGTCGATGTCCTGTTCCGTTCCGTGGCCCGTGTCGCCGGCGCCGATGCGCTCGGCATCATCATGACCGGCATGGGGGCCGACGGCGCGCAGGCGATGAAGGAATTGCACGACACCGGCGCCACGACCATCGCCCAGGACCAAGCCAGTTGCGTCGTCTTCGGCATGCCGATGGAAGCCATCCGCATCGGCGGCGTCGACCACGTGCTGCCTCTCAACCGGATTCCCGAGGCGATCATCAACTATGACAAGGGGCGACTGTGATGAACGTGCAGACCGTTCTTGACGACATTGCCGCCGAGGCCGCCGCGGGCGAGCTCGTTTTTTCCACCCACGCCGCCGTCGCGCTGCGCGTGCAGAAACTGCTCGACGACCCCGACTGTGCGATCGAACCGCTCGGCACGCTGATCTCCGCCGACCCGCTGCTGGCAGCGCGCACGCTGGCAGTCGCCAATTCGGCGGCCTACAACCCCGGCGGACGGCCAATCACCGAACTCAAGGCAGCCATCGCCCGGCTCGGCTTTTCGACGCTGCGCGGCCTGACGGCGTCCATCATCGTGCGGCAACTCGCCGGCGATTCGTTCCAGACAGAGCAGGCCGCGCTTTCCGCGCGCCTCTGGGAGCATACCGCGCACGTGGCGGCGCTCTCCCGCGTCATCGCCCGGCGGATTACCCGGCAAAACCCGGAGGCCGCCTTTCTCGCCGGCATCCTCCACGAAATCGGCGGCTTTTACCTTATCGGGCAGGCCGCGCGTCATCCCGGCTTGTTCAACAACGATCTCGAACCCTGGCACGAGGACGGAGAAGCGCGCGTCGGTGGCGCGATCCTCCGCGTCCTCGACGTTCCCGATAGTCTTGCCGATGCGCTCGAAACCGTCTGGACGGGTTTCCTTTCCCTGCCGCCACGATCGCTTGGCGACACCGTCCTGCTGGCCGACGAGCTCGCGCCGGTCGAGTCGCCGCTCGATGCCCTGACCGGCATGAGCCGCCGCGGGATGAGTACGGAGATCGAACTGCTCGTCGACGAGCAGACGCTCTCCGCCATCCTCGCCGAATCGGCCACCGAGGTCGCCTCGCTCGCCAACGCCCTGAAACACTGACGTTCCAACGCTTTGCGGGAACTACGTAGTTCCCGCAAATTCCTGCGGATTCCACGGATGCAAAGCGCGGCGCGTTTCTGGAATCATCGACGCACGCTTTCAACTCCGACCCATTACCCGACTGAAAAAGAGACGCCATGAGCACAATCATGCTGGTAGACGATTCCACGACCATCCTGCTGAGCATCTCGAGCATCCTCAGCAAGGCCGGATACAGTGTGGAAAAGGCTCCCAACGCCGAGGATGCCCTGAAGAAGTTCAACAACGGAACGAAGATCGACCTGTTGATCACCGACCTCAACATGCCCGGCATGAACGGCATCGAGCTGATCAAGGAAGTCAGGAAGCTGCCGGCCTGCAAGTTCATGCCGATCCTGTTCCTGACCACCGAGTCGCAGCAGGCACGCAAGGCCGAAGCCAAGGCTGCCGGCGCCTCCGGCTGGATCGTCAAGCCGGCGACGGCGGACGAACTGCTCAACACCATCAAGCTGGTACTGCGCTAAAAAAAGCCATGCTGCCAATCCCACCCTCAGCCCCGGACGCCGCCCGGCAGGTCGCCACAGAGCTCCAGGAGGCAGGCCATCTCGTTGAGATCCTCTGCCGGCAACTGCAGGACAGCGTTGAAACGGGGGAAAAAGCGGTCATCGCGCTGACCAAGGACCTGATTGCCGTCGATCACTCGCTCGCCGACATCGTGCCCGAGATGCCAGGCCACCCGGCAGACGTTTTCCAGCGGGTGACCGACAAACTGGGGGACGCGCTCGCGCGGCTGCAGTTCCAGGACGTGCTGCGACAGCAGATCGGCAGCGTCATGACGGCACTGCAGATGCTCGGACAGCACAGCGGCCACCTGGCCGAACTGCTTCGGACCGGAACACCGCCGGAAAACCTGCAGAGTGGCGATGAACGCTTGCAGCATCTGCACGGCAGCTACGTTACCGAACGGCAACGGGCGATCCATGCATCCGCCGCCGCGAGCGATGCAGGCGCCCTGAACTCGCCGCGCGTCGAACTTTTCTGAGGCTCCGTCATGCCAGCCAGCCAAACCCTCCCCCTCGCCGACGACCTGACCATCTACCACGCGCTCGAACTGAAGCAGACGTTGCTCGACGCGCTCGCCGCCGGCGAGGAGCTCGAACTCGACCTGTCGCAGGTCAACGAGATCGACACCGCCGGCCTGCAATTGCTTCTCCTGCTGAAAAAGGAAGCACAACGCGCCGGCAAGCGTGCCGTCATCGTTGCCCACAGCCAGGCGGTGCGTTCGCTGATCGACTTTTGCAACCTCGCCGGCGAACTCGGGGACCCGCTGGTCATCCCCGCCGCCGAAGCCTGCTGAGGAGACCCCGATGGACGAACTGACCAGCGTATATATCCAGGAATGCCGCGAACAGCTCGCGGAAATGGAAGCCGGCCTGCTCCGCCTCGAACAGATGCCGGACGACACTGACAACCTCAACGCCATCTTCCGCGCCGCGCATACGATCAAGGGCGGCGCCGGCGTCATCGAATGCGCCTACATCGAGCATTTCACCCACCGCGTGGAGAACCTCCTCGACGCCCTGCGCAACGGCGATCTTGCCGTCAGCGGCGAACTGGCCAACGTCTTGCTCGCCTGCTGCGACCACATGGGCAGCCTGGTGAACGTCCTCGCCGCACAACAGGCCGAACCGGACGCTGCCCTGAGCGAACGCGGCGACGCGCTGACCGAAAAACTGAAACAGATTCTCGACAACGCCGACACGCCAGCCAGCGCCAGCCTGACCGTCGCCGACAATGACGACGCCAGCGTCGAAAGCACGGGTGGCGGCGTCGTCAGCAACGACGCCTGGCACGTTTCGGTGCGCTTCGGGCCGAACGTCATGCGTGGCGGCACCGACCCGCTCTCGTTTATCCGTTTCCTCGGCGGTCTTGGCGAAATCATCGGCATCGAAACGATCGCCGATGCGCTTCCCGAAGCGGCGGAGATGGACCCGGAATCGTGCTACCTGGGCTTCGAGATTCGCCTGCAGACTAAAGCCGGCAAGGCCGATATCGAACGCGTCTTCGATTTCGTCAGCGACGAATGCGACCTGCGCATCCTCCCGCCGCAGAGCAAGCTCGATGATTATCTCCGGCTGATCGCCGAACTGCCCGAAGACACCCTGCGCCTTGGCGAAATACTGGTGCGCTGCGGCGCGCTGACGCAGGCCGAGGTCGATCGCGGCCTGCTGGCGCAGCAAAACGCAGCGCAGGCCGCCCCGGAAGAAGCGCCGCCACTCGGCGAAATCCTCATCGACAGCAAGGTGGTGCACAAGGAAGTCATCGACGCCGCGGTGACCCGCCAGAGCCAGGTCACCGAGAAGAAGGCGCGCGAAGCCCAGCTGGTACGGGTGCACGCCGACAAGCTGGACAGCCTGATCGACCTGATCGGCGAACTGGTCATCGCCGGCGCCTCGGCCAACCTGCTGGCCGCCCGCAGCCGCAATGGCGACCTGATTGAAGCGACGTCGGTGCTCTCGCGCCTCGTCGAAAACATTCGTGATTCCGCGTTGCAGCTGCGCATGGTGCAGATCGGCGACACCTTCAACCGTTTCCATCGCGTGGTGCGCGACGTCGCCAAGGATCTCGGAAAGGAAATCGAGCTGTCGATCAGCGGTGCCGATACGGAACTCGACAAGAGCGTCGTCGAGAAGATCGGCGATCCGCTGATGCACCTGGTGCGCAATTCGCTCGACCACGGCATCGAGCCGGTCGAGACGCGCCTGGCCTGCGGCAAGCCGGCCTGCGGCCGCGTCTCGCTCAACGCCTTCCATGACTCGGGCAGCATCGTCATCGAGGTTTCCGACGACGGCGGCGGGCTCAACCGCGAGAAGATCCGCGCCAAGGCCATCGAGCGTGAACTGATCCAGCCAACCGACGCGCTGTCGGACAGCGAGATCATCAACCTCATCTTCGAACCCGGCTTCTCGACCGCCGACCAGGTCTCGAAACTCTCCGGCCGCGGCGTCGGCATGGACGTCGTGCGCCGCAACATCCAGGCACTGCGCGGCACGGTCGACGTTGCATCCACGGAAGGCGTCGGATCGATCTTCACCATTCGCCTGCCGCTGACCCTGGCCATCATCGACGGCTTCCTGGTCGGCATCGGCAAGGCCTCCTACGTCATTCCGCTCGATTCGGTCGTCGAGTGCATCGAACACCGGGATCTTGGCGGCGAGCGTAACTTCCTCAACCTGCGCGGCGAGGCGCTGCCTTTCATCCGCCTGCGCGAACTGTTCGAGATCGACGGCCCGGCCCCGGCCCGCGAGAGCATCGTCGTGGTGCAGTTCGCCGGACAACGCGCCGGCATCGTCGTCGACCAGCTGATGGGCGAATTCCAGACCGTGATCAAGCCGCTGGGCCGCCTGTTCGCCAACCTGCGCGGGATCAGCGGCTCGACCATCCTGGGCAGTGGCGACGTGGCGCTTATCCTCGACGTCGCGGCACTCGTCCGGATCGTCCGGCAGGCCGAGGAGAGCCGTTTGCTCCCGCCATCACCCCTCAACAATCACGCAAACACTCCCTCCAACATTCCAATTGCTAGTCCAACGGAAAGGTAGATCATGTTCAAGAATCTGAAAATCGGTGTTCGCCTCGGCGTCGGCTTCGGGCTCGTCCTGATGCTGCTGATCGTGGTCTCCTCCCTCGCCTACCAGCGCCTCGGGGTGCTCAACGGCGAGATCAACGACCTGGTCCGCGACAAGTTCCCGAAAACCGTGCAGGCCAACGACATCATCAACGAGGTCAACGTCGTCGCGCGGATCACCCGCAATGCGATCCTGGCCGCCACGCCGGAGGCGGCCCGCGCCGAACTGGGACGCATCCCGGCAAGCAGCAAGATCATTTCCGAACGCATGGAGAAGCTCGAAAAGACAGTCACCGCCGACGAAGGACGACGCATCCTGCAGGGCGTCGGCGAAACCCGGAAGACGTATGTTTCCGAACTCGGCAAGTTGATCGAGCTGACGAATACCGGCAGACGGGAAGAAGCCAGTGTTTTACTGATGGGAGACATGCGCAAGGCACAAGATGACTACCTCAAGTCGGTCTCCCAACTCATCGATTTCCAGACCGATCTGATGATCAAATCGGGCGAAGTGGCGGACAAGATGGCAGCCAGCGCCCAGACCCTGATCCTCTCGATCGCGATCGCCGCGATCGTCATGGCCCTCGCCTTTGCCTGGTGGATCACCCGCTCGATCACCCGCCCGGTCCGCACTGCCGTTGAAGCCGCCGAGCGCCTGGCGGAGGGTGACCTGACGGTGCGCCTCGATGCCGACAGCAAGGACGAAGTCGGGCAACTGATGACCGCCATGCAGAACATGATCGGCCGCCTCACCCAGATCATCGGCGAAGTGCGCACCGCGGCGGACAACCTGACCAACGCCGCCGGCCAGGTGTCGGCAACGGCCCAGTCGCTGTCGCAATCGTCGAGCGAGCAGGCCGCTTCCGTCGAGGAAACCACCTCGTCGATGGAGCAGATGACCGCCTCGATCGCCCAGAACACCGAGAACGCCCGCGTCACCGACGGCATGGCATCGAAGGCCGCGCAAGAAGCCGCCGAGGGCGGCGACGCGGTCAGCCGTACGGTCGATGACATGAAGAGCATCGCCGGCAAGATCGGCATCATCGACGACATTGCCTACCAGACCAACCTGCTGGCGCTGAACGCGGCCATCGAAGCGGCCCGGGCCGGCGAGCACGGCAAGGGCTTCGCGGTCGTCGCCGCCGAGGTGCGCAAGCTGGCAGAGCGCTCGCAGGTCGCCGCCCAGGAAATCGGCGACCTCGCCGACTCGTCGGTCAAACAGGCCGAACGCGCCGGCGAACTGCTCACCGAGATCGTCCCGTCGATCCGCAAGACATCCGACCTGGTGCAGGAAATCGCCGCCGCGTCGTCCGAGCAGTCGTCCGGCGTCGCGCAGATCAACGGGGCAATGGGGCAACTCAACCAGGCGACCCAGCAGAACGCTTCCGCTTCCGAAGAACTCGCGGCGACCGCCGAGGAACTCGGCGCGCAGGCGGAACAGCTGCAGCAAACCATGACCTTCTTCCGCCTCGACGAGGGCTCCAGCCGCCGGCCGGCAAGCCGTCCGGCCGGTTCCGGCGCGGCTGCGCGGAGTACTTCGCCGCGGCTTGCGATGGCCACGCCGGCGGGATCGCTGCAAGTCAGCGAAGGCGACTTCGAGCGTTTCTGAGAGGCGGATCATGGGACAACTCACCCCCGCACGGGGCAACCCGCTTCCCGCGTCCGCGGCGAACACCGCCCTCGCCAGGGCAAGCGATGCGCCGGCCCAGTACCTCACCTTCTCGCTCGCCGGGGAAATGTTCGCCGTCGGCATCCTGAACGTGAAGGAGATCATCGAATTCGGCCACCTGACCGAAATCCCGATGATGCCGGCGTTCATTCGCGGCGTGATCAACCTGCGCGGCGCCGTCGTCCCGGTCATCGATCTGGCCGCACGCTTCGGCGGCAAACCGACCACAGTGGGCCGGCGAACCTGCATCGTCATTCTCGAAGTCATCGATCAGGAAGCGCATAGCGACATCGGCATCATGGTCGACGCCGTTTCGGAAGTCCTTGAGATTCCGCCCGGCGAAATCGAGCCGCCGCCTTCGTTCGGAGCGAAGATCCGCGCCGACTTCATTTCCGGGATGGGCAAGGTTGCCGGAAAGTTCGTCATCATCCTGAACATCGGCAAGGTGCTGTCCATCGATGAAATCGCCATGCTCTCCGGCATTGCACAAACTGGGGAGCCCCTGGCGGCGACGGAGGCCGCCGCCTGACCGGCCGCGGAACACGCGTGAGCGAGGCGCAGATGCGAAACGATCAAGGCGCTCCACCGGCAGAACGTCCGCGCAGCGGTGCGCTGACGATGCCGCTCACGGATACGCGCCCGACCGTGTCGTCGCTCATTCTCGGCGAGAACCTCATTGTTCCCGATCCTCACGCGAACCCGCCGCGCCGCCGCTCGACCGACAACGAGATCATCCTCATCGTCGACGACTCGCCGGAAAACCTCAGCGCGCTGGGTTCCCTGCTGCAGGATGCCGGCTATCGCGTCAAGGTGGCGAACTCCGGCGGCACCGGGCTGCGTCTGGCGGCCCAGGCACCCAAGCCGGCGCTGATCCTGCTGGACATCATGATGCAGGACATGAACGGCCACGAAGTCCTCTACTACCTGCGCAACAACCCGGAAACACGCGACATTCCGGTGATCTTTCTTACCGCCAAGGACACCGACGAGGACGAGGAACGCGCCTTCGCCGCCGGCATTGCCGACTACATCGTCAAACCGTTTCGTCCTTCGATCGTCCTCGCCCGCGTGCGCAGCCAGTTGCTGGTTCGCCACGCACGTTCCTGGCTGCAGGACCAGAACCAGGCGCTGGAAGCGGAAGTCAACCGGCGGATGCGGGAAAACGAGCTGATCCAGGCCGTCAGTATCCGCGCGCTCGCCCATCTGGCGGAGACCCGCGACAACGAGACCGGCAACCATATCCAGCGCACGCAGAACTATGTGCAGTTGCTGGCGATGCGTCTCGCCGACCGTCCCCGTTTTTCCCGTTCGCTGACACCGAAATACATCGAAACGCTGGCGCGTTCGGCGCCTCTCCACGACATCGGCAAGGTCGGCATTCCCGACGCCATCCTGCTCAAGCCCGGCAAGCTGACCCCCGGGGAATGGGCGATCATGCGCACCCACACGACTCTCGGCTGCGACGCCATCGCGCTGGCCGAAAAGGACATCAATGCTTCCGCTGATTTCCTCGCCCAGGCCAAGGAAATCGTGCGCTGGCACCACGAGCGCTGGGACGGCACCGGTTACCCCGACAAGCTGGCGGGGGAGTCGATCCCCGTTTCGGCAAGGCTGATGGCGGTGGCCGACGTCTTCGACGCGTTGATCTCGAAGCGGGTCTACAAGGAGGCCATGCCCTTCGCCGAGGTCCGCCGGATCATCGCCGGCGAGCGCGACCGGCAGTTCGACCCCGAGATCACCGACGTTTTTCTGGCCCACTGCCACGAGTTCGAGGCGATCGCCCTGCATTACGGGCTTGACGGATAAGCCGTCGCCATCGGTTCGCCGCCCGGATACGACAGACAGGCCATGGCCCATCCCGCATTCCAGTCCTTGCGTCGACGCATATCGTCCCTGCCTCCGGCGACGGGTTCCGCCCTCTACATGCTGCTGGCCGCGCTGTGCTTCCTGGGAACGCCTCAGCTGGTCGCCGGCGAACGCCCGGCTTTCGACTCGCCGCTCCTCGTCGTGCTGCAAGTGCTTTTCATCCTCGCCAGCACCTTTGTCCTGTACCGCGCCCTCGCACAGCGCGCCGTCTTCGCGAAGCGATTCGAGGAGGAAACGCAAGCAGACGAACTGCTTTCGAAGCTCTTCGACCAGACCTTCATCGCCATGGCGATCCTGAGCCCGGAAAACCGGCGTTTTCTCCGGGTCAACGAGCAGTGCTGCGGCATCACAGGGTTTTCCCGCGAAGAACTCACACGGAAGGCCGCCTGCGATCTGGTCCATCCCGATGATCTCGAAGCTGTCGCCGGTAACGTGCTGAAGGTCCGCACGGGCGCAAGCGACTCGATCATTTTCGAAACCCGGATCATCCGTCGGGACGGCGCGGTGATCTACATCAAGGCCGAAGTAAAGGCGGCACGAAAAGCCGACGGCAAGCTCGACCATCTGTTCGCCACGGCCGAGGACATCACCCCCAGGAAAATGCACGAGATGGCGCTGAACATCGCCAACGCGCAACTGAAAAGCAGCCAGACCGAACTCCGCCTGCAGAATGAGGACCTGCTGAACACCAAGGCGGCGCTCGAAGAATCGCGCAGGGGTTTTGTCGATCTGTACGAACATGCGCCGGTCGCCTATTTCGCGATTTCCCCGGACGGAATCATCGAGCGGGTCAATGTGATGGGTGCCTCGCTGCTCGGCGTCCATGCCAACCCACTGGTCGGGCGTCTGTTCTCTTCGTTTCTCGCCGCCGACTCCTCGGCGCGATGGACACACTTCATGGAGAGGGCCACACACGGCAACGCGGGCCAGCACGAAGAACTGGCGCTCCGGCGCCCGGATGGTTCAATCGTGCATGTCAACGCAACCAGCTCGCTGCAGTCATCCGCGGACGCTTCGAAGGTGATACGCCTGACGCTGCTCGACATCACCTTGCACAAGACGATGGAGCAGAGCCTGCGAATCCTCTCTGAAGCGGTCGAGCAGAGCCCCGAGTCGATCGTGATCACCGACACCACCGGCGCCATCGAATACGTCAACGTGGCCTTCGTCAGACAGACGGGATATACACGAGAGGAAACCCTTGGCAGGAATCCGCGCATCCTCCATTCAGGACAGACTCCGCAGGAAAATTTCCTGGCCATGTGGGCCTCGCTGATGCGGGGCGAATCCTGGAAAGGCGAGTTTCACAACCGGCGCAAGGACGGCACGCTGTTCGTCGAATTCGCCGTCGTCGCCCCAATCCGCCAAGCCGACGGCCGTATCAGCCATTATGTGGCCGTCAAGGAGGACATCACCGAGAAAAAGCGCCTGGGCGCGGAACTGGACAAGTACCGCTTCCACCTCGAAGAGGTCGTTGAGCAGCGCACCACACAACTGGCCGAAGCCCGGATTCACGCCGAGGCTGCCAATATCGCCAAGAGCGCCTTCCTGGCCAACATGAGCCACGAAATCCGCACGCCGATGAACGCCATCGTCGGCCTCACGCACCTGCTGCGCAACAGCGACCCGACACCGCGTCAGCTCGAACGCCTGGACAAAATCGACGCGGCCGCCAACCACCTGCTGGCGCTGATCAACAACATCCTCGACCTGTCCAAGATCGAATCCGGGCGGATGGAACTTGAAGAGACGGACTTCCTGCTGGAAAGCATCACCGACAGCGTCCGTTCGATGCTCGCCAACGCGCTGCGCGAGAAGCGCCTCCCCGTTTCTGTCGACCTCGGCGATGTTCCTCTCTGGTTGCGGGGCGACCCGACGCGGCTGCGGCAGGCACTGCTCAACTACAGCGCCAACGCCGTCAAGTTCACCGACCACGGCCAGGTGACGATCCGCACGGAACTGCTTTCGGAGGATGCGCAAGGCCTCGTCGTGCGCTTCCTGGTGGAGGACACCGGCATCGGCATTCCCCCCGAGAAGATCGACGGCATCTTCAGCGCCTTCGAGCAGGCCGACACGTCGATCACCCGCCGCTACGGCGGTACCGGGCTGGGCCTGGCGATCACGCAGCGCCTGGCGCGGCTGATGGGCGGCGATGTCGGCGTCGAAAGCCAGCCGGGTCAGGGCAGCACATTCTGGTTCACCGCCCGCCTGCGGCGTGGCCGCGGCATCATGCCCAACGTCAGCGCAACCCGTCCGGACGACCACGAGCACGCGTTGCGGCAGACGCATGCCGGCGCGCGCGTCCTGCTGGCCGACGACGTCGAGGTCAATCTCGAGGTCGCCCGGCTCCTGCTGCACGGTGCCGGACTGGAGGTCGATTCCGTGCACAACGGCCGCGAAGCCGTCGACATGATCCGCACCACACCGTACGATCTGGTACTCATGGACGTGCAGATGCCGGTCATGAACGGACTGGAGGCCACACGTCTCATCCGCAAGCTGCCCGGCCGGGCAGCCACGCCGATCCTGGCCATGACCGCCAATGCCTACGAAGAAGACCGGCGGGCCTGCCTAGATGCCGGCATGAACGATTTCGTCGCCAAGCCGGTCGATCCCGAAAAACTGTACGCCATGCTGCTCCGCTGGCTGCCACACACGGAGGGGGCTGAACTGATGAAACAGGAAACTGCACACGCCGCGGCGCCGGCACCCGTCGCATCGAAAGAATCGGAACTGAGCCGACACCTCGCCGGCGTAGCGTGGATCGACATCGACGCCGGGCTGGCCCGGGTACGCAACAACGAGGACAAGTTCCGACAACTCGTCAGGCTCTTCCTGCAGGAACATCGCGGCGACCTGGAGAAAATCTCCACCGCGCTGGCGGAAAGCGACCTGCGAACGATCGAACAAGTAGCTCACTCGCTGAAAGGCGCGGCCGGCCTGCTCGGCGCCATGAAGGTCGCCTCCATGGCCATGTCGCTGCTTGAGACGGCGCGCAAGGGAGAGGAGCATCAGGGAGCGCTGTTCGGTTGCCTGAACGCCCTCGAGGATCCTTTCCGGGAACTCGTCGAAGGGCTGGAGAATACCGGCGCCGGGATCGAGGCTCCTCCGGTTGTGGAAGACGATTCCGGCAATCCCGCATCTCCCGTCGCCTCCAGCCATCGCAACCAGCACGTGTTGCTACAACTCGAGCGCCTGCTGCGCGATGGCGATATCAACGCCACCGAATTCGCCCGCGGGGAAAGTGCAAATCTACTGGCCGCACTGGGGAAATCCGCCGAGACACTGCTCGCGGCAATCGATGTCTTCGACTACGAACGCGCCCTGCTCGAACTGCGAGGAGCCAAGGCCCGAACGCCGGAAACGACCGGACACTCCGGCAACGCCACGATCACTCCGACGAACGCTGTGGCACCAGCGGCATCACGTCGATGACCGTACGCACCAGTTCGGCCACCGACCCGGCCTGCAGCTTCTGCATGATCAGTTGCCGGTAGGTCTCGGTGGTCCTGACGCCGATACCCAGTTCATCGGCGATGACCTTGGTGATCTTGCCCTCGAAGATGCCCTGCAGGACTTCCTTCTCGCGCGTCGTCAGCTGTGCGACACGCTCGCCGATCTCGCGGTTCCGTCTCAACAGTTCGGCCCGCTGCTTGTCGATGCGCAGGCCGTCCTGGATGCGTTCAACCAGTTCCTGCGAGGAGAACGGCTTCTGGAAGAAATCCAGCGCGCCGCCGCGCATCGCCCTGACCACGGTCTGGACTTCGGCATACGCCGAGATGAAGATGATCGGCAGGTTGATCTCACGACGGTGCAAGGTCTCCTGCAATTCCAGGCCGCTCATCCCCGGCATGCGCAGGTCGCTGACGATGCAGCCCTGCAGGCTGTCCAGCCCCTCCTGCTCCAGGAACTTCACCGCGCTCTCATAGACGACATAGGGCAGGTCAACCGACTCGACCAGGTCGACCAACAGGAACGTCACCATCGGATCGTCGTCGATCAGGTGCACCTTGGAAGCCGTTCGCTCGGATTGTCTGGAATTCATCGGCGGGTCACGCGCTGGAGTTGCACAAGAAAATCATTCAGGCTCTATGGGACAAGATGATACTGGCTTGACTTTATGACTGCAACAACATGAATAGAAAACGAAATTCTCGGCAGAACGGCACGAAAAAGCCCGCGTGCGGCGGGCTTTTCTGTCTGTTAGGCCTTCGGCTCAGAGCGCGGCGTCGCCGGTTTCTCCGGTCCGGATGCGCACTACCTGCTCGACGGGCATGACGAAGATCTTGCCGTCGCCGATCTTGCCGGTATGCGCCGCCTTGACGATCGCGTCGATCGCCGTTTCCACGATGTCGTCGCTCACGACGATTTCGATCTTCACCTTCGGCAGGAAATCGACGACGTATTCGGCCCCGCGATACAGTTCGGTATGCCCCTTCTGACGGCCGAATCCCTTGACCTCCGTCACCGTCAGGCCGGTGACGCCGATCTCCGACAATGCTTCGCGTACCTCGTCGAGCTTGAACGGCTTGATGATCGCTTCGATTTTCTTCATTGCATGGCTCCAGTAAGACTGCGCAAACGGCCGGGATCGTAGCAGATCAGTAAGGATCCCGGTAGCGATTGGTAATCGGATAACGCCAGTCCTTGCCGAATCCGCGCTGGGTCACGCGAATCCCGATCGGCGCCTGGCGCCGCTTGTACTCGCTGATCTTCAACAGACGCACGACGCGGCGCACGTCGGCTTCGGCATAGCCCCTGGCGATGATCTCGCGCGGACTGAGATCCTGCTCCATGTAGGCCTCGACGATGGCGTCGAGCACGTCGTACGGCGGCAGGCTGTCCTGGTCGGTCTGGCCGGGCTTCAGTTCGGCCGACGGCGGCCGGGTGATGATCCGTTCCGGGATGACTTCGCTGACGGTGTTGCGCCAGCGCGAAATGCGGTAAACCAGCGTCTTGACGAGATCCTTGATCACCGCGAAACCGCCGGCCATGTCGCCATAGAGCGTGCAGTAGCCGACGGCCATCTCGGACTTGTTGCCGGTGGTCAGCACCAGCGAGCCGGTCTTGTTCGACAGGGCCATCAGGATCATCCCGCGGATGCGGGCCTGCAGGTTCTCCTCGGTCGTGTCGGCCGGCAGCCCGGCAAACTCCTTTTCCAGCAGTGTCGCAAAGGTAGTCATTGCCGGTTCGATCGGGATTTCGTCGTAGCGCACGCCGAGGCGGCGGATCATGTCGCGCGAGTCGGCAAGGCTGATTTCGGCGGTATAGGGTGACGGCATCATCACTGCGCGCACCTTGTCGGCGCCCAGCGCATCGACGGCGACGCACAGTGTCAGGGCCGAGTCGATGCCGCCAGACAGGCCGATAATCGCCCCGGGAAAACCGTTCTTGCCGAGATAGTCGCGCACGCCGAGGACCAGTGCGCGATAGACTTCCTCCTCGGTCGACTGGTCGGGAACTAAGACTCCCGGCAACGGTTCGCCATCGACGACCTGCACGATCTCCAGCGCTTCCTCGAATTTCGGCAACTGGCAACGCACCGCGCCGCGGGAGTCGAGGACGAACGAACCGCCGTCGAACACCAGTTCATCCTGTCCTCCGACCAGATTGGCGTAGACCACCGGCAGCCCGGTCGCCGCGATGCGCTCGCGCAACACATCCGCCCGCAGCGACTGCTTGCCGATGTGATACGGGGAGGCGTTGAGCACCAGGAGAATCTCCGCACCGGCTGCCTTGGCGCGGTCGGCCGCGCCGGCCTCCCAGACGTCCGCACAGACGTTGATGCCGCAGCGCACGCCGTTGAGGGTCACCACGCAGGGCGTGTCGCCGGAATCGAAATAGCGTTCCTCGTCGAACACTTCGTAGTTCGGCAGGCGCTGCTTGCGATACGTCGCCGCCAACGCGCCGCCGACAAGCAAGGTGGCGGCGTTGAAGAAGCGCCCGTTCTCGGCCAGCGGATGACCGACGATCACGGGAAGCTCCGGCAGTTCGCGGGCCAGCGCCGCCAGCGCCTCGGCACATGCGGCATAGAAATCCGGCCGCAGCAGCAGGTCTTCCGGCGGATAACCGCACAGCGCGAGTTCGGGGGTCAACATGACGTCCGCTCCCTGCGCCTTGGCGCGACGGGCGAAGTCGACGATTCGAGCCGCATTGCCGGCGATATCGCCGACCACGGCATTCATTTGGGCAATGGCTATCTTGAGTGGCATAGGCGTAACTATAAACGATAGTCGATGCCGGCAGAACCTTGACCGGCGCCTGCTCTAGCCGCTCCGGTCCCGGTTGCGCACTGAAATCAGTCAGCCCGTCCGGAACGACAAAACGGTCTTGTGCCGATAGGTTTCGCCCGGTTGAAGCCAGCAACTCGGCTGCGGCCATTCGGGATGATGCGGGCTGTCCGGGAGGAACTGTGTTTCCAGCGCCACGCCCTGACAGGCGGCGTAGCTGCCGCCATCCCGGGCCGGCACGCTAGCGAGGTAGTTGCCGCTGTAGAACTGCAACGCCGGCTTGGTGGTGAACACATCCATCGCCAGCGCGCCGTCGCCGGCCACCAGCGTCGCCGCTGCCCGGGTCAGCATCGGGCACTCGGGATCGAGCAGGTAGGCGTGGTCGTAGCCGCGCGCAATCTCCTGCTGGGCATCGCACAGGAAGTCCTGGCCGATCGGCTTCTCGCGGCGAAAGTCGAAGCCAGTCCCGTCGACCGGGGCCAGATCGCCCACCGGGAGCAGTTCCGGCCCCACCGGCAGGTAATGGCCGGCGTTGATCTGCAGGCGGTGATTGCGAATGTCGCTCGCTGCCCCGTCAAGGTTGAAGTAGGCGTGGTTGGTGAGATTGACCGGGCACGGCGCATCGACGCTCGCCTCGTAATCGATGCTGACGGCCGACGCGCCCTGCACCCGGACGCTGACCGAGACGCGCAAGTTCCCCGGGAAGCCCTGATCGCCATCCGGCGAAACCAGGCTCATCACAACATGCTCGCCGGAGCATTCGGCGATCTGCCAGCGGCGGTTCCAGAACCCTTCGGGTCCGCCGTGCAGCTGGTTCATCCCCTCGTTCGGCACGAGATGAAAAAGCCGGCTGCCATCCGAGAACTCCGCCCCGCCGATGCGGTTGGCGTAGCGCCCGACCGTCGCGCCGAGGAAGGCCTTCTGGGTGAAATAATCCTCGATCCGGCAGCACCCGAGCAGCACTTCACGCGTCACCCCGCCCATCGGAACACGGCAGGAAAGCCAGGTTGCCCCCCAGTCCATCAGGGCCAGCCGTATTCCCGCTTCGCTGCCGATCGATATCAGATTCGGCGGATTGCCGTCGGGACACCGGACATGGGCACTCATTCAAACACTCTCCTGAAATGGGTCGTTTCCCTGCAGGGCGGCGATTCCCGCCTCGCCGCCCCAGAATTCATCGGGGACGACGCACGGCGCCGGCGATGCCTCGCTGGTCCGGCGGAAATCCGTCGGGCAACTGCCGACGCGCTTGCGGAAGACCCGTGAAAAATACATCTGGTCATCGTAGCCGACGAGACTGGCCACGCGGGCAACCGGAAAGCGCGTGGCATGCAGCAGATGCTTGGCCAGGATCATGCGCTGGTCTTCCCGCCAGCGCACGAGATTGACCCCCATCTGGTCGCGGAACAAGTGCGCCAGCCGGGAGGGCGAAAGACAGACATGGCGCGCGACATCCTCCAGCGTGAGGTCGGCCGCCAGATTGCGCGAAATGTGCTGGCACGCCTCCTCGATGCGCGGATCGATCGGGTCGTTGCTGTTCTCCGGCGTTTCCTCGAAGCAACGGATCAGCAGGCGTTCGAGCAGGTTGAGCGCCAGCTCTTCCGACGAGCGGCGGCCGGCCTTGTAGGTTTCCTCGATCTGCTGGAACAGCGCGTCGAACTCGGCAACCAGGGTTTCGTTCGCGAGCGTCATGCGCCCGACCTTGTTGACCTGGTCGCGCCACTGCAGCCAGGGCGCCCAGAACCCGCGCGGGCGGAAATACACCCAGCGGTGATACCAGTCGGGGCTGTCCGGGGCGCGGCCGTAGAAATGGCGGGCCTCGGGCGGGAACAGCAGCAGGTCGCCCGGATTGCAGTAGAACGCGTCATCCCCCTCGAAGACCTTGCCCCGCCCCTGCACCGTCATGTTGATGATGAAGCCGCTCATCCCGTTCTTGCGGTCGATGTAGAAGTCGAGCGGGCCGTTCTCGATGATCGGGGTCATCCCGGCCACGAGATAGATGTTGAACGAATACCCAGGCAACAAGGGATTGAGCTGCTGTCCGGCTTCCTGATGGTGGCGCATCGATTTCAAGCTTCCGTCACGGGTGGGTCGGCATTCCGTTGATCATTTGTTCTTGTTATACACATCGACGAACACGGCGGCCACCAGCACGACGCCCTTGATCACCTGCTGCCAGTCGATGCCGATGCCGAGAATCGACATGCCGTTGTTCATCACGCCCATGACGAAGGCGCCGATCACCGCGCCCATCACTTTGCCCACGCCGCCGGTCGCCGAGGCGCCGCCAATGAAGCAGGCGGCGATCACGTCCAGTTCGAAACCGACGCCGGCCTTCGGTGTTGCCGTGTTCAGCCGCGCGGCAAAAATCAGCCCGGCCAGTGCGGCGAGGACGCCCATGTTGACGAAGGTGTAGAACGACAGCCGGTCGGTCTTGATACCCGAAAGCCGCGCCGCTTTCTCGTTGCCCCCGAGGGCATAGACGCGGCGGCCGATCGTGGTGCGGTTGGTGACGAAATCGTAGAACAGCATCAGGGCGAACATGATCACCATCACGTTGGGCATGCCCTTGTACGAAGCCAGCAGATAGCACAGATAGATGATCGCCGCCGCGAAGGCGAGGTTCTTGCCGACCAGAAAACCGAGCGGCTCGGCCGCCGCGCCGTAGCGGATCTTGTTGGCGCGCTCCTTGAGATTCATGTAAACAAAGCCGAGCGCCACCGCCGCGCCGAGCAGCAGCGACGTCACGCGCAGGCCGTCGGTACCGAACGGATCCGGGATGAAGCCGGAACTGAGCAACTGGAAGCCCTTCGGAAATGGCCCGACCGACTGTCCATGCAGCAGCCACAACGCCAATCCGCGGAATACCAGCATCCCGCCGAGCGTGACGATGAAGGCCGGAATCCGGTGAAAGGCGATGAAATACCCCTGGATTCCGCCGATCAGCGCCCCGACGGCGAGGCACGCCAGCGTCGCCGGCAGGTAGTGCCAGTGGTACTCGACCATCAGCACGGCCGCAAGACCGCCGATGAACCCGGCCACCGAGCCGACCGAGAGGTCGATGTGGCCGGCGACGATCACCAGCAGCATGCCCAGGGCCATGATCACGATGTAGCTGTTCTGCAGCACCAGATTGGTCAGGTTCAGCGGCTGCATCAGCGTGCCGTCGGTCATGTATTCGAAGAAAACCATGATCACGACCAGCGAGAGCAGCATGCCGTACTCGCGCAGATTCTTCTTGATGAATCCGGATGCCGACACGGTTCCGGTCGCCGGCTCGACCGCTTGCATGACACTGTTCATTTCAGTTCTTCCCCGCCTTGACGATTGCACGCATGATTTTTTCCTGGGAGGCGTCGGCGACAGCCATTTCCGCGACGAACGCTCCTTCGTTCATCACGTAGAGCCGGTCTGCCATCCCGAGCAGTTCGGGCATTTCGGAAGAGATCAGGATGATGCACTTGCCCTCCCGCGCCAGTTCGGCCATCAGGCAATAGATTTCGTATTTCGCGCCGACGTCGATGCCCCGAGTCGGCTCGTCCAGGATCAGCACCTCCGGCCCGGCGAACAGCCATTTGCTGAGCACCACCTTCTGCTGGTTGCCGCCAGAAAGGTTGCCGACGTACTGGAAGACGTCCGGGCAGCGGATGTTCATTTTTCTCTGGAAATCCTTGGCCACCGAGTATTCCCGCCCGTCGTCGATGACCCCGCGCTTCGACACGCCGGGCAAGTTGGCCAGCGAGATGTTGTGCTTGATCTCGTTTTCCAGCACCAGTCCGTAGCCCTTGCGATCTTCGGTGACATAGGCGATGCCATGCCTGACGGCCTTCTCGACGGTACTGACATCGACCTCCTGCCCGCGCAGCAGCACCTTGCCGGAGATGTTGCGCCCGTAGGTGCGCCCGAAGATGCTCATTGCCAGCTCGGTGCGCCCGGCGCCCATCAACCCGGCGATACCCAGGATTTCTCCGGCCCGAACGTGGAAGTTGACGCCCTTGATGAACTTGCGATCCGCGTGCTGCTCGTGGAACACCGTCCAGTCGCGGACTTCGAACACCGTGTCGCCGATCTTCGGCTCGCGGTGCGGGTAGCGGTCGGCCATTTCGCGGCCGACCATGTGGCGGATGATCTCGTCCTCGTTGATCGGCACGTCGACGCAATCCATGCTGCGAACGGTCGAGCCATCGCGCAGGACTGTGACCGAATCGGCAACGCGCGCGATTTCGTTCAGCTTGTGCGAGATCATGATCATCGTCATGCCCTGGGCCTTGAATTCGAGCAGCAGATCGAGCAGCGCCTGGCTGTCATTCTCGTTCAGGCTGGCGGTCGGCTCGTCGAGGATCAGCAGCTTGCATTCCTTCGCCAGCGCCTTGGCGATTTCGACCAGTTGCTGCTTGCCGACGCCGAGATTGGTGATCAGCTCCTCGGGCGACGCGTCGAGTCCGACCTGCTTCAGCAGTTCGACCGTCCGGCGATGCGTCGCCTCGTTGTCGATCACCCCCGAGCTGGAAAGCTCGTTGCCAAGAAAGATGTTCTCGGCGATCGACATCAGCGGCACCAACGCCAACTCCTGGTGGATGATGGCGATCCCCCTGTCCTCGCTGTCGCGGATCGATTCGAAGCGTTGCTCCTGTCCCTCGAAACGGATTTCCCCCTCGTACGTTCCGTGCGGGTAAACCCCGCTCAACACCTTCATCAAGGTCGATTTTCCGGCCCCGTTTTCACCGCAGATAGCGTGAATTTCCCCCGGCTGCACGGCCAGGTTCACGTCCTTCAGGGCGACAACTCCCGGAAAACGCTTGGTGATTCCCTTCATTTCCAGAATCGCGTTCACCGATTCTCCTCTGTTTCAGGCAACAGGCTGGCAGTCCGGGACTGCCAGCCTGAATCGAAACGCCCCGCGGGACGGGGCGCAATTTGCGTACCGCGGGTTATTTCAACTGGCTTTCCTTGTAGTAACCGCTATCGACCAACACCGGCTTCCAGTTGCTCTTGTCCACGCTGACCGGCTTGAGCAGGTAGGAGGGAACCACCTTCACGCCGTTGTTGTAGGTCTTGGTGTCGTTGATCGGAGGCTGCTTGCCCGAGATCAGCGCATCGACCATACTGACCGTCACCTTCGCCAGCTCACGCGTGTCCTTGAACACCGTCGAGTATTGCTCGCCGCGCAGGATCGACTTGATGGACGGCACTTCCGCGTCCTGGCCGCTGACGTACGGGCAGGGCTGCTCCGCCGTGCAGTAGCCGACGCCCTTCAGCGAGGAAAGAATGCCGATCGACAGGCCGTCATACGGTGACAACACCGCGTGCACCTTGTCCTTGCCGTAGAAGGCCGACAGCAGGTTGTCCATGCGCGCCTGCGCCACGGCGCCGTCCCAGCGCAGCGTGCCGACCTTTTCCATGCCCATCTGCTTGCTGCGCACCACCAGCTTGCCGCTGTCCAGATACGGCTTCAGGACGGACATCGCGCCGTCGTAGAAGAAATAGGCGTTGTTGTCGTCCGGCGAGCCGCCGAACAGTTCGATGTTGAACGGCCCCTTGCCTTCCTTGAGCTTCAGCGCGTCGACCAGCGAGTTAGCCTGCAGCACGCCGACCTGGAAGTTGTCGAAAGTCGCGTAGTAGTCGACGTTCTTCGAGTTCTTGATCAGGCGATCGTAGGCGATCGTCTTGATGCCGCTGTCGGCCGCCTTCTGCAGCACGTCGGACAGCGTGGTGCCGTCGATGGCGGCAATCACCAGCACCTTGGCGCCCTTGGTGACAAGGTTCTCGATCTGGGCAAGCTGGTTGGGGATGTCGTCCTCGGCGTACTGCAGATCGGTCTTGTAGCCCGCTTCCTTGAAGTACTTGACCATGCTCTCGCCGTCCGAGATCCAGCGTGCCGACGACTTGGTCGGCATGGATATCCCGACCATTCCCTTGTCCTGCGCCTGACCAACCGACGACAGCCCCAGCGCTCCGATCAACAGCGAAGCGGCAATCATTGTTCTTCTCTGCATAACGATCCTCTCCGAATTATTCAATTGACAATGTTGACAATGCGTTTTTGCAACCAACACCCAAAGCAATTTGCATAACCCTGGCCTACCCCCGGGGAGCGGATCCCTCTCCCCGCCTGCCGGACTGCTTGCTTTTTCTTGTGGAATCGGACGCGCGGGCACCCTCCTGGCCGGCGTCGCGAAGCGGCAGACCTCGCCGTCCCCGAGCCGTCACACACCGT
>Ga0302250_1000894_pt1 | contig 25039 bp, 25 predicted proteins | sample AAG_RA_Asp_MG_FD_193536 | JGI IMG/M metagenome (GOLD analysis project Ga0302250, IMG submission 193536) | Enriched activated sludge microbial communities from anaerobic digester in WTTP, New Holstein, Wisconsin, United States - AAG_RA_Asp | ecosystem: Engineered > Bioreactor > Anaerobic >... | reverse complement strand
CTCATAAGCCGGAGGTCGAGGGTTCGAGTCCCTCTCTTGACACCACTCACAAATCCCTTTAAATCATTATTTTGAGTATAACTAAAAAAACAAATTTTGTTTAAGTTTTCGTTGGGTCCCCCTTAAGGTTCCACTTCTCTTAATCCTTCAATACGCTGATACAATTTGCGGTACTTTTTGATAAATAAACGATTTAATGTTTTATCAATAGGCGAAATTTTGGCTAGGAATTGCGTTACTGCAATTTCTTTGTATCTTAAAAGATAAAAACAATCTTTACAATTGATTCTTTCTAGCATAGCATATAAGGTTTTTTTAACTTCAGATGACAAAAGCCTATTTTCGTGATCAAAAGATTCAATTTGATCACGAAAGTAATTTTTAGCATTTTGTTCATTATCTAAAAAATTTGAATTTATAAGTATGTGCATAAAAGCATAAAGAATGCGATCTCCAAAAATACTATTTGGAATTGGAATGATTCTAAGTACTTTTTTTATACGAAAGAGTTTTTCTAAAATTTTTTTTACTATCTCATTTTTCACCAGATCAATTTCACCTCCATAACCTCTAAAATCAGTTATCATCTTTGTTAATTCTACTTGTTTATTATTATTTTCAATGAGCATTTCCTCTTCACCAGAAAGAATCCAAATAGGATTAATATTAAATTTATTCATTAAAATTTTGAGCTCTTCTATTTGTAATTTTCTAGTTCCAAGCTCCAATGTATAGTAAGTTTGTTTTGAAAGTTGAAGCTCATCTGCCATTTTGACTTTAGACATATCAAGCTTTTCACGGATTTTTATAATTCTTTTTGAAATTGCCATCATATCTTTTGCTTTTTTTTCCATCTTCGCTCCAATTCAATGATAAATATTTTCTTTACTAGTGAATATTTTATATAAAAGTATTTTAAACAGTCAATGTTTTTTTTACTTTGCAAGATTCAAAATTTTTTTTCAATAAGCTTATGCACTCGATCGAAATTCAAAAGAACTAAAAAGGCGCCTTTTTAATCAAAGGAACATATATGGAAACAATCAATAAGAGGTGGCTTACTCCAGATGAGCTTGAATTAGAATATGGCTTTAGCAAAAGTACACAAGCAAAAATGAGAATGAGCATAAGTAAATGCAAAATTCCTTTTTGCAAAATCAGTAGTAAATATATTCGTTACGATCGAGCAGAGATTGATCAATGGATAGAAAAACATAAAGTTATAGGAGCAAATTGATGAAAATTGATCTTAAACAAAAAAGAAAAAATTTCACAATCATCAGTAATGCAATAGCAAAAGATATCAATATTAGCTTAAAAGCTAAAGGTATGAGCTTAATAATTGCACATTTCCCATCAGATTGGGTTTTTTATGAGGAAAAACTTCAAGATTACACTAAAGATGGGAGGATGGCTATTTCTAATGCAATTAAAGAGTTAGAAATTCATGGATATCTTTTTAGAAAGCAGATGAGAAGAGATGGAAGATTTGATAAAAAAATATGGCTTTTTAGTGATGAAGGGTTAACGAATAATGATATTGAGGAGGCTTTAACCGAATGCAGAAAATCAGATATCGGTAAAACTGATACCCAAAGTTTTGCAGCTACTAATACTCACTCTAATAATATTCAAAAGAGTAATAAAAAGAACCCTCGAAAAAGAGCCATGAAAAAGAAGTTCTATGATTTTGTCAATATCTTGAAAGAGAGTGCTTTGGTATATCCTGATCTTACAATTGAATATAAAAACAAAGTTTATTCATTTGAACAGATCAATGGGCAATTACTTTTAAAAGATATCTCAAGTGGAACTGTTCTCTCAAAAATGCATGCTCAAAAACTTTATCAACAAATGGCGCTTGAACCTGATGTTAAAGTTACTAGATGCATTAAGTGAAGAACTTTAGATTTTGTGGTCACCATGTGTTCAATGTCATCAACAATAATTACTAAACAACAAAAGATTATTTAGTAAGTCAAAACTCAAGGAGTAAACAATGAATTCAATATGTAATTTTATCATATGATATACTGTCAGGTGAAGTGAAAAAATAGGCATATATCTTGAAAGGTCTATTTGAATTTTAGGCCTTTTAGAAAATTTTATATGACTAAAATTGTGCTTCGCCTGACAAACGATGCCTGAATTAAACATACTGAGTGTTGCAACGGCTCTGAAGCGCTTATCAGTTTTTGCCGCTTCCAATGAGTATCCGCCACCACCACAGAGACCAAGGAGTCCTAAACGATTGGTATCAACACCGGCATAATGCGTAATAAAATCAGCCATACCGTGGATATCTTCGACTCTATTGGCTGGTTTATCTACGTTACGCGGCTCTCCTCCACTAGCACCTTGATAGGCAGCATCTGCGGCGATGGTGATATACCCTTTCTCAGCTAAACGTTGTGCATACAAACCCGCTACTTGCTCTTTGATACCTCCATTTGGATGAGCAACGACAACGGCAGGATAGCTTTTTGAGGGGTCATAGTCTGCCGGGGTATAAACATTGGCGGCAATGTCGATACCGTTTAGTTTATAGGTAAGGGGGTGAATGTTAACTTTGCCTTTGATGTTTTCTTTGATAGCCCCATCATAAACGAGGGTAAATGGATTGTGTGTGTAATCGGCTGCCATAAGGGCTCCTGTTAAAAGATAAAAAATGATTGCTAACATGAATGACGTTTTTTTAACATACTGCATATTGACTTCTCCTTGTTAGTGCTTATACTGCTCGTCCGTGACAGCCTCTAACCATTGCACATTTTTGCCATCTACGGTTCCTGTAAGTGCCATATGTGTCATAGAGGTTGTTGATGTTGCACCATGCCAGTGTTTAACTCCTGGTGGGCACCAGATGACATCGCCTGTTTTGACTTCCACTTTTGGTTTACCAGCCTCTTGTGTCCAGCCCATACCAGCCGTGACAACCAGATGTTGTCCTGCAGGATGAATATGCCAAAAAGAGCGCGCTCCTGGTTCAAACATGACATAAGCGCCTGAAAATGGAGCGGCTTCTTTCGCTGAAAACAGTGGGTCAACTCGAACATTACCGCTGAAGTACTCATTGGAACCTTTTATGGAAGCTTGTGTACCTGTTTTTGTAATGGTTTGCTCTTCCGCTCCAAAGGCTAAAATGGTAGAAGCTAGAAGGAGTAACAACATGCGTTTCATTTTTGCTCCTTTTTAACAAATTTATTTTCACGATCACTGTAACGAGGTCCGATATTGGGGTATTGTTTGATAATACCCTCAATGATGGCTAAATCTGAAGTACTGAGTACAACATTAAAAGCTCCAGCATTTTCTTCTAAATATTTACGTTTTTTGGTGCCTGGAATTGGAATGATGTTATCACTTTGCACCATAACCCAAGAGAGGGCAAGTTGAGCGGGCGTACAATTTTTACTGTGAGCAAAGTCGCTAAATGCCGCAGATAATTTTTGATTGTTTTCTAAGTATTCACCATTGTAACGTGGTAGATTTTTACGAAAGTCATTATTCTCAAGCGTGTTTATTTCAAGCGTGTTGGTGATAAGGCCTCGACTCAGTGGTGCAAAAGGAACAAACGTAATGCCAAGCTCTTTGGTAAGAGGAAGGATCTCATTTTCAACATCGCGTGTCAGAAGAGAGTATTCACTTTGAAGAGCAGTAATGGGATGAATCGCATGTGCTCTTCTTAGATCATCAGCAGTACATTCGCTCAATCCCAAATACTTTACCTTTCCTTCTTTGACAAGCTCACTCATTGCCCCAACGGTTTCTTCTACGGGGACATTTGGGTCGATACGGTGGGCATAGTAAAGGTCAATTACATCAGTTTTTAGTCTTTTAAGGCTCTCCTCAACGGCGTGTTTGATGTGTTTTGGTGAACAATCAATATAAATATCGCCACCTACAAAAGAGTCACCCTCATTATTGCGCATGCGAAAGCCAAATTTGGTAGCGATGAAAATTTTATCGCGATTTTCCACCAATACTTTGGAGATAAGCTCTTCATTTACACCATTGGCGTAAATATCCGCTGTGTCCCAAAAGTTGATACCAAGATCTAATGCACGGTGCAGTGTGGCAAGGCTCTCTGTGTCATCTCTATCTCCATACGCGGCACTCATGCCCATACAACCAAGCCCTATACTTGAAACTTTCGTATCTGTCTTACCTATCGTTTTATAGTTCATTGAAGTCATCTCCATGCGATTATATGTTGATGAAATTATAAAACGAAGTAGAATTTTGCGATAGAACGATAGTGTAATATCATTGCCTATTTCTGCAAAAATTGAGATATTTGAGTTATTTAGTACTATAAAATTTGTCTAAATAACTAAAAGAATGAGCTACTTAATTAAGCATTTGTGAGTGCATTATCAGTTTAAATACAATCTAATTCTATTAAAGCTTTTTCTTGTTTATGTCACCTAAAGTGTCACCAAAAATAAGAAAATTAGTGGGCATTAGCGTTATTTGTCAGTGTCTAAATCCCCATAAATACGATATTATCAATTTTTACAATGTCTTAAATCAGTTTTTTGGAATTTCGGCTCGCATTAATAGTTATTAATTTTAGCTGTATCGCCCAAAGCTACTGTAATAAAAACAATCCTTTTTTAAAATTAATTTATGGAATAAATCAGAAAATTATTTTTACCATCTTCGTACGTGTATTTTAAGGTATGACCATGTTTTTTAAAAATTTGATTTGCTATATAAAGTCCAAGACCCAGCCCTGAATTTGACGCCTCTACCTTTCTATTAAAAGCCCTTTCAAAATCAAGTCTTTCTGCCTCAAGCTTATCTCCTATGCTACTTATGCAGACCGTATTTTTATCTATGCTTACAAGAACTTTGTCACTAGAGTATTTTAAAGCATTGTCAATTAAATTTTTAACGCCAGTTGCGTAAAGTTCAAAATCAACCTCTACCGCACTTATTTCGTTGTCCGCTCGTACTTCTATGCGACTCGTATCTTTTAATAAAAGTAGATCTATTGAGTGATCAATGATATCTATGACTCGGTGTTTAGTTTTTTTAAGCCCCCATTCATTAGATACAAGTTTTTCTACCTTGACGACTTCGCCCAATATTATTTCAAGTCGTACAAAAATTTGTTTTAATACATTTTTAAATTTATCATCGTGTAAGAGCTCATCTATCATGTCCGTCATAATCCGCCCCTTCATTATTGGGTTGCGAAATTCGTGCAAAATATTGCGTAAAAATAGTGCTCTGGCTTCCTTCATTGTATTTATTTTTTGCATTGTCGCATTAAATTCGCTCGCGATTTGGCCTATTTCATCATTTGCTTCTATTTTTATCGGTTCAAGTTTATCTTTTTCTCCTGCTTTTCTTATGAAATTTTTTAAATTTTTAAGTTTTAGCAGCTTTCTTAAAACGGCTATAAAAAAAGCCATCATTACAATATTTACTATAAACCAAAGTATCCAAATTCTATTTGAAGAGAGTTCTTTTAAATTTTCTAAAGGCACCCCGTTCCTAATGATACTACTTCTTGATGGGGCAAGCCCTGCCGCAGCCATAATTTGAGATAGCATTTCAGGATCTACAGAAGAAAATCTAGGTACAAAATAAAACTTTTTATTGTATCTGATCATATCAGCATAGGAATCGCTAAAAATTTTCTCACCGTTTTCCCTAATCTCACTAGGGTTAAGGCTGCTGTCTTTAAGTCCGATTTGCTCTAGCTGTTGAGTTATATTGCCGTCTTCTTGTCCGCGTATGCGCATACCTAACATAAAGCGCTGGTAAGTAAAGTACTCCGCATCTCTTATTTGTCTATCGGATTCGATAAAAAATGCCGAATTTACTACAATTAGAGCTACAGAAAAGAAAAATGATATTAATTGGACTATAGATATATTACGCATTGATAAATTTATACCCTATCCCGCGCACAGAGTGAATAAAGCGTGGATTTTGAGGATTATCTCCAATTTTTTGGCGTAGGCGCCCTATAGCTACATCAATACTTTTTAGTCCGCTTTGAAATTTTGACTGACCCAAATTTATCAAAATATCTTCTCTTGGTATAACGATTCCCTCTTTTTCATAAAGGTGGATAAAAATATCAAATTCTGCTTTTGTTAGTGCTATTTCCTCTTTATTCTTTACAATGATACGCCTTTGTCTATCGACTAAAAAAGTTTTGGAGTCATTGCTAACCAGTATCCCTCGGCGTAATATGGACCTTAGCCTAAAAGCAAGTTCTATGGGCTCATACGGCTTTGCCACATAATCATCTGCCCCAAGCTCAAACCCTTTTATCTTATCCAGTGTCTCAGTGCGAGCCGATGATATAACAATAGGCAGCGACGGATAGGTCCGCCTAACATTTTTGCACACTTCAAGACCGTCCATATCGGGCAAGCCCAGATCAAGCACCAATGCATCGAAGGTATTTTTTCCGTTTAAAATTTCAAGTCCTTCAAGCGGATTTGTGACTATCGTTACGCCAATCTTACTTTTTGCCAAAGCATATTTTAAAAGCTCAGCCAAATCGAGATCGTCTTCTATAAGTAAAATTTCTATCATAGTATCGAAGGTATTGTTTTCGTTTAAAATGTTAACTCCTTCACGTGGATTTGTGACTATCGTTACGCCAATCTTTAAAAGCTTAGCCAGTTCAAAATCGTCTTTTTATACGTAATTTTTCCATCATACAGTAGTAATTATAAAAAATCCTAAAAATTTAAAATTAAAAAAGTATTTTTATAATGTTACCAAACTCTTACCGTTTTTAAGAAACCTACGCGTTAGAATTCTAAAGTTTTGTTAATAAATCTACAGAGGATGTTAGAAGTTAAGGGGGTAAATTTTACGTAACGTGGTATTGATCTTTGGCTTTCATAACGATAGCCCGCGGCAACGGGCTTCAAACAAAGTGGCATTTTTGAGCAAACTGAGCTTACGGCTCTCTTGCAAAATGTGTCCAAAAAAAAATTAAAGGGGTATATGATGAAAACATGTTTTTTGACAAAAGGCAAGTGCAAGCTTGCTCTTAGTTTAGCTACACTTATGGCTACGGGATTCTGTAGCGTAAATGCTAGCGATAGCCTTGCAGAGGCTTTGAAAGCAAGCACGATGAGTGGAACTATATTTTCATACTATGATGAGGACGCAACTGAGTACTTTCCACCAGCTACCTCAACAAATAAAAAGCGCCAACATATCAGTGGTATTGGTGGTGAACTTAGATTTTTGACGGGTTCTTTCAATGATTTTAGGGTAGGCCTTACCGCTCAGGGCTTAGCAAATTTTGCTCCATCAGATGCTGCAAAAGATTATTTTGCATACGACTGGAATAGTCAAGGTGCAGCGTTATCAGAGGCATATCTTGAATACAAACGTGACTTCATTGACCTTAAACTTGGTCGTCAGTACTACAACTCAAAATACACTGGACTTGTACCACCCCTTGTTGCTACCAACACAGATGTAGGTTATAAAGAGTCATTTGAGGGTGTAAGCACTCGGATAAATCTTGATAGTATTGATACTATTATTGGTTTGGCTGACTTTTGGAAATTTGCAGGTAGATCAAATGCTGTAACAGGCGTATCCACTGATGATGGTGCACCAGAATTTAAAGATAAAGTTATCATCGGTGGCTTTGGACCTTATGCTTATAAATTTGATAACATCTTTAACTCATTTGTAACTTATAATGGACTTCCAAGCGTCTCGCTCACAGCTGCTTACGCAAATGTATCGGGTCTTGAATATGATGACGCGGCTAAGTCAACGGGTGATATCAACTTTTACTTTGCATCAGCTGGCTACAAAACGCCTGCGCTTGTTGAAAATGCAATGGTTGTCATAAACGCTATGTATAAAGGTTCAAGAACCAACGGCACGTTAAAAGAGAATTTCGACTTTAATGGCGACTTCTACACAGGCATGGTGGGACTTATTAACGCTCATGGCTTTGATTTTGTTTACGCATACTCAACTGTTAGTAAAGATCAAGCTGCACTTCAAGGTATTGGTAACGATTGTGGATCATTTACAGCCACTCCGATTTATGGACCATTTTTATTCATGTCATTTGCGGGTATGGAGTTAAATAAATTTAGCGTAGGCTACGATCTTAGCAATGTAGGCGTTAAAGGTCTTAGAGTAGATGCTGACTACTGGAGTGGCGAGCAACATAACGGTAGCAACGTCCGTGCAGGCGGTTTGGTTGGTCAAGCAGCTGGCACAAGCATCGATGTAGAGGGATGGGGTACACAAATTACCTACAAAGTCCCTGCGGTCAAAGGCTTAAAGCTATCAGCTATTTATGAAAATTTGGATAGAACACTACACGTCAACGCTAACGCCGACTCTAAATATGCTAGCTATGATAGCAAAAAAACGACAGACAATGAGCTTTGGCTAAGAGTATCTTATGACTTTGACATATTAAAATAAAATTTCAAGCTAGGAATATAAAATGATAGAAAAAAATGAATTACCACGCCGCACGTTTTTTAAACGTAGTGGTGTGCTCACACTTGGTTCGGTTGCAGCTGGATCGGCACTGTTAACAGGCTGTGAAAACCCAGACAACCACCTTATCCCTCCAAAAAAGGAAGTCTCAAAAGGACCTGAGGTGCCAAAGTGGCTAGGTACTGAGCCACAAATTTCAGAAACAGAGATCAAAAAGACACTTGATACTGATGTACTTATCATCGGTGCTGGCGCCTCTGGGCTCCATGCTGCGCGCGCTGCTAGTGAAAAAGGTGCAAAAGTCATCGTGATAGAAAAAGCGGGTCGATTTCAGGTTAGAAGCGGTCAGTACGGCACTCTTGGAAATAAATTTCAAAGACAGATGGGTATAACATTTGATAAGCATGAAGCTATAAACGAGCATTTAAAACAGATGGGATACCGCGCCGATCAACGTGTATGGAACTATTGGGCGGATCACAGTGGCGAGGACTTTGACTGGATGATAGACCTTGCACCTGCAGTGAATTTGATGCGTGAGACTGATACGCAGCTTGATAGAAGTAAGATAAATTTGATGCTCATGCACTATCCACTCCCGGCTGGATACGATCGAAGCAAAGAAAATAGTCCAACGTATCCAACCGTTATGACATTTTTGCCTAGTCAAGAGCCAATGATGGAGCTAGTTTATAAAAAGTCTATAGAGCAAGGTACAAAGTATATCTTTAAAACTCGCGCGAAAAAACTACTTCGTGATAAAACCACTGGCAAAATGCAAGGAGTAATTGCACAAGATATGGCTGATGGTTCATATACCAAGATAAATGCTAAATCGGTAATTTTAGCCACAGGCGATTATATGAATGACCATGAGATGGTAAAAACGTTTGTACCGTATGTGGCAAATTTCTTCTGTCCATTTCCAAACGTGGATTACAAAAACCACCCAACAAACACAGGAGACGGACACAAGCTCGGCTCATGGATAGGTGCAAAGCTAGAAGACGGACCGCACGCACCAGTTGCTCACACGCTTGGCGGACCACTTGGTGTTGATGCGTTTTTGCTTACAAATGCAAAGGGAGAACGCTTTACAAATGAAGATATAAGCGGACAGCAAATTACCCAGCCAATTTCTCGTCAACCAGGTGGCTTTGGATGGCAGGTGTTTGACGCTAAATTCCCAGAGCAAGTTGGGCATATGGGTGTATCGCACGGTAGTGTAAATCACTGTGTAGCACCAGAGGATAATCCAAAACTTCCACCTGACTGCCAATGGGCGATAGGCAAAACATCGTATATATCGGTAAAAGATCTTGAAGAGATGCCTGATGTCATAAAAGCAAACAGCATAGAAGAGCTTGCTAATATGCTCTATCCTGATAACAAAAAGGCACAAATGCAGTTTTTAGCGACTATAAAACGCTACAACGAGCTATGCGACAAGGGTCATGATGATGACTTTGGTAAGACTGCCAAGAGAATGTTCCCAGTCCGCCACGCACCGTTTTATGCTGGCAAGATGGGTGTGGGTGCAAGCCTAGTTGTCATGGGTGGTTTTACTGTTGAACCACATACCGCAAATGTACTAGATACTGACTATAACGAAATTGCAGGACTTTATGCCTGCGGCAATGTTATGGGTGGACGCTTTTTGGGCGATTATCCAGTAGTTTTAGCTGGTACTAGCCATGCAACATGCCTATGCTACGGACGCTTAGCAGGCTATCAGGCTGCGGCAAACGCAAAAGGAAAAAGAGCATGAGTGAGAAAAGAATATATATATTAATAGGGCTAGTAGTAGCTGCTATGGTGGGTTTTCTAGCGTTTCATCAGGTACAAAGAGCTAGCCACAAGCCTGGATTTTGTATCATGTGCCACAACATGCAGCCAGAGTACGACTCTTATGTAAAGGGAGATTTGCTTGCTAAAAAGCATAATGACGCAAATGTAACATGCCATGATTGTCACGTTCCAACGATAGCAGAGCAACTCAATGAAGTTAAGATGTATGTAACTGGCGACTTTAAGATGCCAACAGAACAAAGAGGCTTTAAAAACGAGCAGTGCATAGGCTGTCATAAGATAGATGAGATCAGGAAAAAGACCTTACACTATGATAAGTCTAACCCACACGAAGGCGCTCATAACAAAGACAATGAAATGCTAGAATGTCAGTCATGTCATGCCGTGCATCATCCGCAAAAGTTAAACACTTGCACGACGTGCCACCCGATAGATTGGAAAGTAAATAGTAGCTGGAAGATGCTGCCACCGCCAGAGAAAAAATAATCTCTAATCCGCCTTGCTTAGGGCGGATTTATCTCTTTTGCAAATATAAATTTACATTCAAGTTAGGTTAAAAACTTCTAAAGGAGTTTTTAACCTTTATACTTGGGCATAAACCTACAAATGGGTTTTTTGTTGCATGCGATTTAAATTTAGCTTAACTTGCTTCCCAGAGCCTCCACAAGTCACTTTTCAACTTCTGATTCCTGTAATGACACAGATAATGCTTTTATGGCGTTTATATCGAATTCATCCTGTAACGATTTTTCTGTAAAGTCATACTCTCCGTAAAAATTGATATGCTGCCAGTGAACTATGGATCCGTTTTTCAGAGCAGTGATGATTTTTGTTCTTTGGTCAGGGTCTTTTTCTTTGGCAAGTAGGTTTGAAAAATAGAGATAGTTCCAGCAGATGATCGAGTTTTGGATCAGGCGAAGCGCATTGCTAGCAATATCCTGTTCCTCTTTTGTGGCATAAAAGTATTCACCGCTGTTTCCGAAAAATACCGCTTTGGAAAATTTGTTGGCATTCTCGACTTTATTGAGCTGTATTATCTGTGAATTTTGCTCAATGCTTTTCGTGGTGAAAAGGACGATATTCTTAAATTACATTACAGGGTTTCGCATAGAATAGGTTTAAACGTGCCACTTAAAGTGTTGTCAGACGAAGTACAAAAATAGGTATATGTTTTTTAAACTATACCCATCATTTTGACTATAAAAAATCATATATATTGAAAAGTGCACTTCGTTTGATCTGGCTATTTGGAGGCAAGATGTCACCTAAAGTGTCACCAAAAATAAATAAATTAGTGGGTATTGGCGTTATTTGTCAGTGCTAAAATCCCCATTAATACGATATTGTCAATTTTGGCGTAATGAAAAAAACGAGAGGCTAAAACTACAAGAAAACTTCGTTAATATGGTAATTTGTAAAGGATTATCTAAAATGAGTTTTAAAAAAGTGGTAAATGTTGCTGTCAGGTGAAGTGAAAAAATAGGCATATATCTTGAAAGGTCTATTTGAATTTTAGGCCTTTTAGAAAATTTTCTATGACTAAAATTGCGCTTCGCCTGACAACATCACCTTCTGGTAATTTTACAATCGCATCATAAATGCGTTTTTGTAAAGTATGGTCATATTTTGAAAAGCTTTTTTCAAATGTTTTTGAGAAAGAGATTTTCACACATTATACTTTTTAGCAAAATCATTTTGATCTGTAAACGTATCTGAATTCAAGATATGTAAAACATCTTCTTTGTCTTTGGCATCTAAAATCAGAGCTGCTTTGTCTTTGGAATTTGATGTTTTAAAATAAACTTCCAAGCTTTCGCGTAAAATTTGAGAAACAGATTTTTTTTCTATAAAACCAAATGCTCTTGCTTGTTCATAAAGCTCTTTATCTATGGTTAAACTAATTCTATGCATCATATACTCCTTTCATGATGTAGTGATGTATAAACATCATTATAGCACATAATAAATAATGATTAGTCATATAAATTTTCAACTGCTTTATTCATTGTGCCAAATACTGTGCCATTATTTGTGCCAAAAAAAGTAGTAATGATCGATATTATGTAGCAGTTTCACCAAACCATAACCCCTAAATATAGGGATTTAAAACACTTATCATAATATAATTATACTTTAAATTACCCTGTCAATTTGGAGTATAAAATGGAACACGTTGTTAGCCAACTTATCACAAAACGGAAAGAATTAGAAGGAGAATACCTTTTTCATAAGAAAAAATTAGCAACACTTGAAGAACTTTTAAACGCTACTAACCTACTGATAAGAGCTTTTAACCCATTGATCAATCTTGAAGACATAAAACCAAAAAGATATACTGGTAGGAAACGTTATTTTAAGAAAGGAGAGAGCCATAAGATGATTCTTGACCTGTTTAGAAATAGACAAGAACCTATGACAACAACAGATATCACAAAAGAGCTTATGCGACAAAAGAAGCTTAATTATGATGAACAAGAGTTATTAGATAATGTTCAAAAATCAGTGCTACATACGCTTAAAAATCAACAAAAAAACAATCTGATACATTCTATCCACAAAGACTCTTTAAATGGCTTTACGTGGGAATTATGCTCCTAATCGTTCTGAAATCCTATGGTTTCCTTGCCAATAGCCAGTCCACTCATTAGATTGTAATGTTTGCATACACTTTTTAGAGATATCTTTAAAAATTTCGCCATTAGACCACCTACGAGTATCTTCACGATAGCTAATTTCATTGGCATAGTTAGAAAGATATAAGTTTCCCATACGATGAATAATGCCATTTTCCATACGTCTAAGACGAGCAAAATAGCTTTCTGCTTGATTAGAACAAGCTCCAGTTTCAGATAAATATTCTATAGAATGATTAACTCTTCTCATATCATACTGTGCGTGTAAATTATCATAAGCATTTGCTTCATCAGCGTGAATTGTAGAGCCAAGAGCAATAGCAGAATTTGCTATTTGTCGAATGCCAGTAGGATTTTCATTATGAAGAATATAAGTTAAAGTTCTTCTACTTCCTAAGCGTTCAAAAGAACCATCTTCACGTGTGACAGGTTGGATGGTTAAACCCTTTAGTGACGACAAGCTTATAAAAGCTATAACAATGGTGTTAGGACTATAACATGGAAGAAAAAAAAGCCAAAGGAGTCGGTTTAGCAACAAATCGATTTCTCACGTTTTATTTAGAAGAAGAGGTTTATGGGGTCAATATCTTTGATGTCAAAGAAATTATCGCAATGATGAAAACCACACCCGTACCTAAAACGCCCCCATTTATCAAAGGTGTTATGAACCTTCGTGGTAACATCATTCCGGTGGTCGATATGCGTGTCAAATTTGACATGCCAGAAGTTGAGCCTCAAATGTATACGGCTATTGTCATTATTTCCATTGAAGGGAAAAACATTGGCTTTATTGTCGATAAGGTAGAAGAGGTGGTCAATGTAGACGATGAAAATATCTCTCCTCCACCTGAGTTTGGCTCTTCTGTCGATACAAAATTTATCAAGAATATGGCGAAACAAAAAAATAAAGTGGTTATGATTTTGGATTTGGTGGCTCTTTTTGGTGAAGAAGAACTCAGTTTGGTACAGAATTTAAATAAAACACTCAGCGATAAAGGATAAACGATGAATAATAATATGACTTTAGGAAAGAGAATTTCTATTGGCTTTGCCATTTTGGTGGCAATTACCTTGATTCTAGGCATCATAGGTGTGGTCAATATGCGAAGTGCAGCCGCAGGGGCAGATAAACTGGCAAATATTTACGCGCCAGAAGTTCAAGTGGCGAGTGATATTTTTAAAACAGCCAACCAAATTCGTTACGAAATGCGTGCATTTGTTATGCAAGACAATGATGCTGCTCTTGCGAATGCTAAAAAGATGTTTGTTGAATTGCAAAAACAATTGGCAGAAGCGCAAGCCTTGGGTAAAAAGTACAACCTCCCAGCCTTACTTGAACAAGAAAGCAAAGCAAGTAAAGGGCTTGTTGAGTATATGGCAGCTTCTGAGCGCGCCGAGAAAATATTGGCACGCAAACGAACAACAGCAAATAGTATGACCGAAAATGCCAATATTTTTATGAAAAATGCAGAAGAGTATCTTGAAAATCAAAATACTCAAATGAAGCAAGAAATTCAAGCAAAAATTGATTATACGAAACAGCTTGAACGATTGGAAAAAATCAAGAAAATCAATGAAGTCATTGATTTGGGGAATGAGGCTCGAATATCTGGACAAAGAGCACAGGTCCGACGCGATGTTACACTTCTTGAAACTGCAGTAAAGGGTTTTGACACTATCTATAAAACGATTGCTGAAATAAGAGCGACTACAATGCGCCCAGCAAACTTAGAACAACTCAAAGCCATTGAAACATCAGCGAAGAACTATGAGGCTGCTTTGAAAACTTTTGTTACTATACTTCAAGAGACGGCCACAGAGGGTGCGACATTAGCAAAAATTGCAGTGGATGTGCTAAATGCTGCTGAAACAGTTGTGGATTTGGGTATCAAAAATACCACCGATATCGCTGAAGAATCCAATGATTCTTTAAGCCTCGCTTCGTGGATTATGGTTATTGGTTTGATTGTAGCATTTATCTTAAGTGTTGCAATAGCCATCTATATCATTCGAAGTATCGTAAAAATCGTCACAGAAGCAGTAAAATCACTTTCCGAGGGAACCACCCAAGTGGTAAGTGCGAGTGAGCAAATCAGCTCCGCTTCCGTATCCTTAGCAGAGGGAGCGAGTTCACAAGCGAGCAGTGTGGAAGAGGTGAGTGCAACCATAGAAGAAGCAACAGCCAGTAATAACCAAAATGCAGAAAACAGTAGAGAAGCCAATCTTCTTGCCCAACACTCCAATGATGCCGCAAAAGTAGGTAATCAACGTGTAGGTGACTTGATGGTGGCAATGGAGAAAATCACCGATTCAAGCCAAAAAATAGCCAAGATTATTAAAACCATCGATGAGATTGCCTTCCAAACCAACCTTCTAGCCCTTAATGCAGCCGTAGAAGCCGCACGTGCAGGTGAACATGGTTTGGGCTTTGCCGTCGTAGCAGAAGAGGTGAAAAACCTAGCAGAGCGAAGTGCAGGAGCTGCTAAAGAGATTACAGGCATTATTGAAGCGAGCATTGATCAAGTCAAAGCAGGAACCGATGTGGCCAATAAAACCAAAGAGTCCTTTACCGAAATTCTCAATGGAATCAAAAAGACATCGGATCTTATCGGAGAAATAGCTATCTCAGCCAAAGAGCAAGCAGAGGGAATGAACCAAATTGCAACCGCGATGGGCTCGGTCGATCAAATCACCCAGCAAAATGCATCTGCGTCTGAAGAGACAGCCGCTGCTGCTGAAGAGCTTAACGCACAAGCGCTTTCTATGTTAGATAACGTATCAGAACTTGCAGCTTTAGCAGGGTTTGATATGGGAAAAGAGAATCGAAGTGCCCCAAAAACGGCTAAACGACTCTCTGCTCCAGTGGTGGCACCCAAGCGATTAGGGATGAATACCAAAAAACTAGCCATGAGAGCACCTTCGCCTACCGCATCCAGACGAAACAATGAAGATGTTTTCCCTTTGGAAGAGAATGATTTAAAAGAGTTTTAAACCAAAGCGGTGTTATGCAAACAACCATAACACCGCTACATCTTTATAACAAAGGCCTTACATGTGTATTGATGGCGATGTTTTAGAATTGGATCTTGAGATGGACCTTGAAGAGGTTAAGACCTTAAAAGAGTTTGTCAAAGATAGACTAAATTATATTGAAGAGATTAGTATTCTTCGCACCAAAGAGGGTGTTCCTGCAACTTCTGCACTTTTTTCTCTTTTATTTTGCATGAAAAGAGTCAAACCCAGTTTAAAGATAACGTTTATCGATGAAGGAAGCTTGGATTTGGATACTTTTGGCATGATGTACTGGAGAGCGCATGAGTAGAGAAAAATTAAAACAGATTTTTATTGAAGAAGCCACTGAAATTATTGAAAAGATGGATATTGATATCCTTAATTTTGAAGAATCACCGAGCGATAAAGCCCTTTTAAATGAGATTTTTCGAGGGGTGCATACACTCAAAGGAAGTGCCAATGCGTTTAATTTCTCCCGATTAGGTGAATTTGTTCACCATTTTGAAGATGCATTGGACTTTTTTAGGAGTTCAGATATTGTTCCAACGTCGCACCATGTCGATGTTTTTTTAGAAGGGGTCACGGTTATTAAAGCGGTGATGTCGTATGAAGTTGAAGAGCAAGCTGGCTTGCCTGAAGGGTATGAGGCATGCTTGGAAAATATACGTCAAATTCTTGCGCAAGTTGAAGGAAAATGTGAAGAAAAAAGTGTTACATGTAATGATTTAGCAGCTGAGTTTTCCAATGAAAATTTTACGCCCCTCGAAGAGTTAAACGTTGATGAACAAACGCTCTTTAAAAGCTTAAGTTCGGAAGAAAGTCTTTTTAAAATTGTATTGAAACTTGATACAGACATTTATCTGCGTGGGTTTGACCATTTCTTGTTTTTTAAAAATCTTTTACATGTAGGCAAGATTCTGTGTTCGTATTGGAGTATTCCTGAAAAAGATTCTTTAGAGGCATTTGATGTAGAACGCAATGAAATCAAAGAAGTCACACTCTATCTTGCAAGTACAAAAAGTACCGAAGATGTAGCCGATGTGTTTGCCTTTTTGGAAGAAGAAGAGTTTAGTGTCAGTAAAGTAGAAAAAGTGCTTCCTAAGGTAGAAGAAAAGATCGTGGCTCAAGAAACGCTTAAAACAGAAGAAGCAGTACAGAACAAAGAAGGCCCAAAAGACGAGCCAAAAGAAGAAAAAGCAAAGAGTGTTGTTGCACAAAAAAGTTTTTTAAAGATTGATTCGATGAAGCTGGATGAGTTGTTTGACTCTATCGGAGAGTTGGTCATTGCTCAAAATTATTTGGGTGAAAATGGAAAAATTAAAGCCATTCGTGACGCTGAAGTTACCAAAACGATTGAGAACCTCTCTAAAATTACCAAGCTTATTCAAAATAGGGTCATGTCTCTTCGTATGATTCCAATTCGTGATACCTTTGAAAAGATGAAACGCGTTGCACGTGATTCGTCTAAAAAAGTTAATAAACCCATCCATCTTGTACTTGAAGGGGAAGACACCGAAATCGATAAAACGATGGTTGAGGCACTCTCCGATCCACTGATTCATATCATTCGAAACTCTATTGACCATGGTATTGAAAGTAGTTCTGAGGAGCGTTTGCGTGCAGGCAAAGATGCAGAAGGCGTAGTCACACTTTCTGCATACCATCGTGGTGGAAACATCATCATTGAAGTGCGCGATGATGGACGTGGCATTAACAAACAAAAAGTGTATCAAAAGGCATTGGAGCGAGGCATTATTAAGCCTGAAGAGGAGCTAAGCGATGCTCAAATCTATGGGCTTATCATGCAACCAGGCTTTTCAACGGCTGATGTTATTAGCGATATTTCAGGACGTGGGGTTGGTTTGGATGTTGTACGTACGGCCATTGAAGGTGTGCGTGGAAAAGTGGATGTCATCTCTAGCGAAGGCAAAGGCAGTACCTTTTCCATTGTTTTACCCCTCACCCTAGCGATTATCGATGGGATGATTGTTCGAAGCGGTGAGAAGATTTTTATTATTCCAACGCTTTCGATTACCGAATCGTTTAGGCCTATGCAAGAAGGGGTTCATGTTGCTGGAGGCAAAGAAGAGTTTGTTCAGTTACGTTCAGACCTTTTGCCGATTATTCGTTTAAATAAGGTGTTAGAACTGGGTGGAGATCTGCCAAATCCTTGGGAATCAACATTGGTCTGCATTGAAAATCAAAAAGGAAAATTTGCCCTTTTGGTGGATGAACTTGTTGGAAGACAGCAAGTGGTTATTAAAACATTGGGAGAATTTTTTGCGAAAACGGAGGGAGTGAGTGGTGGTGCGGTTATGGGGAATGGAGAAGTCGCACTCATCTTGAATGTTGAAGAGTTGTACTGATGGAACGCCTTAGCCTTACCAAAAAAGAGTTTATGCTCTTTCAAGATTTTATTTACCAACATATTGGGATATCTTTGGGAGAGCAAAAAATTTACTTGGTGCAAGCACGCTTGGCAAAGCGTGTGAAGCAATTGGGTTTGGAAAGTTTTAGCGAGTATTATAACACCCTTCTTAACGATAAAACAGGTACAGAATTAGAGTATCTGTGTTCTTTAATTTCAACCAACGTCACCTCGTTTTTTCGAGAATCAAAACAGTGGGAATTTTGGAAAGCCAATTTAAACACCATGCTCGAGGGCAAAAATAGACGCCTTCGGATTTGGTCTGCCGCATGTTCTACCGGAGAAGAGCCGTACAGCATTGCGATGTTTTTAGATGAAAATTTGCCTAATGCAGCAAGTTTTGATATTAAGATTTTGGCTACCGATGTCTCTCCCCGTGTTTTAAAAGAAGCCACACGAGGGCTCTATGGTCCAAAAGCGATTGCGAATTTAAATCAAAGCTATTTGAACCGCTATTTTGAGCGTTATGATTCCAATGGCTCGTACGCCATTAAAGATGCGATGAAAAAAAATATCACCTTTCGTGGGTTTAATTTGGTGACCGGCAATTATGAAATCTTTAAACAGATACAGTTTGATATTATTTTTTGTCGCAATGTTATGATCTATTTTGATAAACCAACGCAACAAACGTTGGTGGATAAATTTTTTAAGATGTTATCCCCTGGGGGATTTTTGTTTATAGGAAGTTCTGAAGCCCTAACCGATGCACGAAAAGGGCTGAAATCACGCAGTGCATCAATTTACCAAAAGGTTTAGACAATGATAGAAACGATGAGTGATGAAGCGTTACTAGAAGAGGTTAAAAGACGGTTTGAACAAAAAAACAGCTCCTTAGAAGAGCTGGAGTTTTTGACCAAAAAGCTGTATGAACTGAATGAAAAGCTCAAAGAGACCGATTCGGTTAAGGGAGAATTTCTTTCACTCATTAAAAACGTTTTTAACAATCCTATGAGCTCACTGCTCAATCTTAGCTCCATGATGCAACGCAATGAAGATTCTCCAAAAACGCAAAAAGTCAAAGCGTTTATTGAAACAGAGCTTTTAAAGCTCAATTTTCAATTAACCAATATTTTCACTGCCGCTGAAATTGAAGCTGGGCAGATTGGAAGCTATTTTAGTGAAGTCAATCTGGAATCGATGTTTGATGATGTTCGAAAGTCGTTTGAGTATTTAATTGAAGATAAAGCATTGGTGATTGAAACGCATATTGCTGTTCAAGAACCCATTATCAGCGATGCAAAAAAACTTCATTGTATTATTTCCAATGTTTTATCCAATGCCTGCGAATACTCATTTCGTGGGAAAAAAGTAACGTTTAACGCAGCCATTGAAGATACAAAGTTGGTGTTAAGCATCTCAAATGTAGGCGATGTGATTGCCAAAGAGCATAAAAAAGAGGTATTTAACCGGTTTAAAAAAGTGGATAAAAAGACAAAAGCACGTGAATCCGTTGAGGGCTTAGGTTTAGGTTTAAGTGTGGTCAATGCCCTTGTTGAATCGCTTGATGGGGAGATTGATTATGACTCCAGTGAAGCTTTGACTACCTTTACCATCGTGCTTGCTATGAAAAACAAAGAGAGCTTAGAATCTTCCATCAGTCAAGGTGGAAACGAATTTATGTTTGATGATTTTGATGATATGAAAGAGTTCTAATGTTACCTCGAAAGTTTATCCATGTGGGAGAAATTTTTGTGGGAATTGTACCGACGGAAATTGTGACCGTACTAGGCTCATGCGTGGGTGTATGTTTGTATGATAGGGTACAGATGCTAGGAGGAATGAATCATTATTTGTTACCTTTATGGAATGGAAATGGGTTGGAAAGTCCAAAATTTGGCAATATATCCATTCCCAAGATGATAGAAAATATGGAAAATATTGGGTGTTCCGTGCGTAATATGGAAGCAAAGATTTTTGGAGGGGCCAATATTCACAAAACCAACTCCGAAGGTCAGATGATAGGACAAAAAAACATCCTCATCGCCAAAGAGATTTTGAAAAAATATTCGATTCCTATTAAGGCTGAAGATACGGGTGGCAATAATGGAAGGCGTATCATGATGGTGAGTGATACAAACCGTGTTATCTTAAAATACGTACAAAATGAGATAATGGAATGATTAGAGTATTGATTGTTGATGATAGTGCAACGGCGCGACATATTTTAAAAGAGATACTTGAGGGCGATAGGCGCATCGAAGTTGTGGGTTTAGCAGCCGATGCTTACATCGCTCGTGATATGGTGGTTGAACTCAAACCTGATGTCATTTGCTTAGATGTTGAGATGCCACGCATGGATGGTGTGACATTTTTGCAAAAGCTTATGACCCATTTCCCAACACCAGTTGTGATGGTCTCTTCACTAACACGCAAGAGCGCACAAGTGACATTGGATGCTTTGGAAGCAGGAGCTATTGATTATGTCGCAAAACCTCATTCCAATATTTATGATGGCAAAGAAGAGATTCGAGATGAATTGATTCAAAAGGTTATCGATGCCTCTTATGCGCGTGTACAGAAGGTTGTTCCTAAATTAAATGTGGGGATTAATCGCCTCAATATTGCAGAAACAACGAAGAAAGTTATTGCCATTGGTTCAAGTACGGGAGGAACAGAGGCATTAAAAGTTGTCTTGCGAGGAATGCCAAAAAACTCTCCTGCAATTATTATCGTACAGCATATGCCAGATACGTTTATCACCCCTTTTGCTGCAAGGCTTGATAGTTTATGTGATATCGATGTGAAGGTAGCTAAAAACGGTGATTTTTTAGAAATAGGAACGGCTTATATCGCTCAAGGTGGCTTACATATGGTTCTTCGTCGCTCAGGCGCACGCTATTATGTTGAAATTGGTGCTGGGCAAAAGGTAAGTGGGCATTGTCCTAGTGTAGATGTTTTGTTTAACTCGGTTTCCAAAGTAGCAGGTCCAAATGCTTTAGGCGTTATATTAACAGGTATGGGAGCAGATGGGGCTAAGGGAATGTTCAATATGCACCAAGCAGGGGCTAAAACCATTGCACAGTCGGAAGAGACCTGTGTGGTATTTGGAATGCCAAAAGAAGCGATAAGACTAGGGGGAGTAGATAAAGTTGTTCCCTTAAGCGAAATTGCAAACTCAGTCATTACAACCTTAGGACACTAAAAGGATAGATGTGGAACATATCTTTTTTGAAAAAAAGAGTATTTCAACGCTGATTATCGGTGATTTGGTACACAATGAGGCATTGTGTGCTTTAGCTAAACAGGTCTGTAAAACATTACATGTAAGTACTGTGTCTGAAGAGATTTTGAGCATCACGCTTCAAGAACGGATTGATTTAATTTTTGGAACTTTCATCTACAATGATGTGTCTTATCTGGAAACACTCCAACGTATCCGAAAAGCCAATGCAGCCATAGAAATCGTTTTATTTTTTCCTCAAATGTGTCAAACGATGTATATAGACGAAATCAACGCGTTAACATGCTATCGTTATTTTTGTATGGCATCGGAGGCCCATAACATTCTTAAACATTTTAAGGATGCTATAGATTCGCTCTCCAACAAAAATATTTTTTTAAAAGATACGCAGTATTTTAATGCTCTTTTGGAATCTTCGGTTGTCTCCCAGTCGGATACACAGGGCAACATTACGTATATCAATGAACATTTTACGCAGGTAACGGGCTATACACCACAAGAGGTTATTGGCGTTAACCATCGAATTTTGCGCCATCCGAGCAATCCACCATCCATTTATGAAGATATGTGGAAGACCATCATACAAGGTAAGGTATGGCGGGAGCGGGTACTTAATCGCAACAAAGATGGCAGTGACTTTTGGGCCGATACCATCATTATCCCTTTTAAAGATGAACGAACGGATAAAATCATCCAATACATTGCCATTAGAAGAGATATTACACAAATGCTTGAGGAAAAACGTGCGGTTCAACAAAGAGAGCAAAAAGCGCATGAGCAGATGAAACTCTCTGAAGCCAAAGACTCTTTTTTAATTCTCTTTACCCATGAGCTTAAAACTCCCCTCAATGCCATCATCAATTTTTCACAGTACTTGGTTAAAAATATGCCTCGCATTGAGGAGATTCCCAAAAGTAAACGAGTGCATCTGTTGGAGCAAATCTACAAAAGTGCCTCTTCTATGCTTGAAAATGTGACCAATATTTTAGATTTAAGCAAACTTCGCAACAATAAAATTAACTTTAACTATACCCTATTTGATGTCAAAGCGAGCATTCAAGATGTAATTGAAAAACATGAAGCTTTAGCGTTAGAGCATAAACGAACGGTAAGTTTTCAAGACGATGGCAGTGAGCCTTATATCTCATCAGATGAATACCGCTTCAAGCAAATCATGGCGAACATCATCTCGAATGCCATTAAGTATGGTCATCAGAGTGTGGAAGTGTTTTTACTCAGTGATAAGGATAAAATAGAGATTATCGTACAAGATGATGGTAAAGGCATTCTCAATAAAAAAGCCGCTTTTGAGCTGTATGAACAAGACTCTAAAGGTGTGACGAGCATGGAGAAAAAAGGAACGGGGATTGGCCTGAATTTTGTGAAGCTTCTGTGTGAAGAACTGCATTTTAATTATCGTATAGAGGATTCCAAAGCCCTTGGTGGCGCAAAATTTATTTTAACAAAATATAGAAAGGACACATAATGATTCGTGTACTCATTGTGGATGATAATGAAAACAACCGTTTAACACTCAATCTTTTGCTTGAAGAAGTGGATGGCGTAGAGGTCCATGAGGCTGAAGATGGCCAAATCGCAGTAGAAATGTGCGTCAAGCAAAATTATGACTTGATTTTTATGGACATTATGATGCCCAATATGGATGGTTTTGAGGCGACAAAGTACATCAAACAGATGCACAAAAACAGTATGATTATAGCTCTTAGTGCATTGGATGATGAGGCGTCCAAACATAAAATGCTCTCTTTGGGTGCGGAAGACTACTTAACCAAGCCTATCAATTCTGAATTGTTTGAAACGCGTGTTGCACAGTATATTCGCATTGTGTCGATGCGTTCTCAAAGCAAGCCAGAAGTTAGCAATGTCATGAATCCTTTTAGTAACTCCATCTACAGCAGAACAATCACGTTTCGTATTCAAGATGAAGGAGCGCTGGGTGAGTATTGGGATTATTGGCTCAATGGTGAGAAAAATGTGATTGATTTGAGTGATTGTGTGCGTTTGATATATGGCTTTGGTTTGTGGTTACTCAAAAACAATATCCCCTTTAGCATTGTGGTTGAAGAGAGCCCTGATAAGCTCTATATGATGCTTTTGCATGTCAGTGCGATTAAGAACTCGGTCATTCGCAATCTTTTACTTAAGCATTTTCAAAATGCCAAATACATTCTTAGTAAAGAGATGTTGGCATTTTCACTCGATAAGATGGTCAAACCTGAAGTATCGAAGATGGAAATTAGTGACGATGTGAAAAAAATACTCACAAAAACACATGATAATATCCTAAGTGCTGTTGACTATGTAGAAAATACTGCCATCGCTTTTTTACCTAAGATAGATAGCTTAGAGCAGATTAATGATGAAACTGACAACTCCATTGTTGCCTTTGAAAAAGAGCCTTCAAAACGTGCTATGGGAATTGTATGCGATAATTTTCAAGAGTATGCTGATGTGCTCGAACAGTTGGTTGATTTTCAGCATTTAGGTTTTGCGGTGCAAACCCTTATCAACTTTCTTTCAACCCTCACTGAAGAGCAGTTTGCTGAGGACAAAGTGAAAAAACTCTCCTCGATGCTTATTAATCTTTTGCACGATTTGAACAGTTGGAGAGAAAACGTCTTTATCTCACAAGTCGCACGTGACATTCACTACCTTGATGCTTCTTTGCTCTCTTCGTGTATTCAAATCGAAGCCATTTTTGAAGAGAAGAGTGCCGATGTAGGCGCGGATGATGAGATCGAGTTTTTTTAGTGAACGTTTTTAAAAAATCTCCAGAAGATCGTTTTAGCCAAGCGCTCTTTCGCCATTTATTGTTGTGGATAGGGGCTATTTTGTTTGTGTTTGCTGTAGCGTTTGAGTTTGTCTTGCTTCAGCATTTTCACAGGCATGTAACCGATGAAGCCCGAAAAAGTATTGCAGAACTTTCAGGAGACATGCATATCATTTTCCATCAGCAAGCTTTGGGAATGAGTATGGCATTGCAAAGTGTCATACAAGATACGCGAACACTTAAACATATAAAAGAGGGAGATGCAGAAAAACTCCAAACACAGTGGCAACCACTTTTTGAACGTCTAAACCGCAATAATGACATTACCCACTTTAGCTTTTTTGATGCCGATCATATCGCCCTTGTCCGTTTTCATAGAGCAGAGCGCAATGACAAAGTCGCACGTTATAACCTAATTGAAGCACAACGCTCTGGTAAGATGGAGTGGGGTATTGAAATAGGCAGTGTCGGAGCGTTAGTGCTTCGTTCGGTGCATCCTATGTTTGAAGAGGGAAAAATTATAGGGTATGTGGAACTTGGTAAAAAAGTTGAGGATGTGTTTAATCTTTTACATGTAAATCTCTCCAGCCACTTTATTGTTTTAATAGACTTCTTTCATAACCCCAAAAAGGCTTGAGAATTGCTTTAAAGAGTGATGAAAACATATGAACGATTAAAACAGATAAAACCAGCGGAATTCAAACGGTTGGTGGGCGTAAAAAAAGAGA
>Ga0302250_1000893_pt1 | contig 25054 bp, 23 predicted proteins | sample AAG_RA_Asp_MG_FD_193536 | JGI IMG/M metagenome (GOLD analysis project Ga0302250, IMG submission 193536) | Enriched activated sludge microbial communities from anaerobic digester in WTTP, New Holstein, Wisconsin, United States - AAG_RA_Asp | ecosystem: Engineered > Bioreactor > Anaerobic >... | reverse complement strand
ATGTTCTTACGGGCAAGCATAGTCCCGATTCCGATTATCACCAAGAGTATTCCGCCAATCAAAACCAGCATCAATCACCTCCTTCCTCATGCAATGAATCAATAATGCTGGATAACTCCGCGCCCACTTTGATTCCAATAAAGCTGTAAATCAAGGGCACCGCTCCAGATGAGAACAGCGAAAGATAAACTCCCATTGGCAGATAACGGGGGTCTAAAAAGGAATCTGCACCAATCAATATCACTCCCAAAAGACCTAGCAGCACATAAACAGCACCCGAAAGAGATTCACTAAAATGTAACAAACCATGTGAGAATGTGAAGGACAGGTCTGCCAACACCATCAGTAAAATGGCCGAAGCGACAACAACCCCACCCTGGAACCCTCCACCTGGGCTAAGGTGTCCATGAGTAAAGATATAAACCCCAAAGATAATGATAAGAGGGCTTAAGAATGATGCGCCTGTTTTCAAAAACTCAGAACCATGCCGTTTGACAGCAACGATCCTGTTCTTACGGGATAGCAGAAAACCGACTCCAGCCGTTGCCAGAAAGAGCACGGTTACCTCACCCAAAGTATCCAGGCCTCTATAGGTTACCACAACTGCAGTAACTGAATTCGGCATATTTAGGTCAGTTACACTGCCGGATACGTAGTCCTGGGCCAGGGGATGTAATTCTGTCGATCGGCCAAAATCTTCCACCAGAGGGTAAAACATAACCGCAATTCCGATAATGGCGACAAAGACGAGTAGGTATTTAATCATCGTCTCCCCCCTTGGTTTGCTTCATTGCGTACAAAAACACCACTGTAGTCAAACCTGCGCCGATTGTAGCTTCCGTCATTGCCACATCGGGGGCACCATAAATGAGGAAAATAATCGAGGCTGAAAGACTGATTATCCCCGAAGCAATAACCGCGGACAAGGTTTTCTGGGTAAACACAGCATAAAGGGCTGCTACCAGCGACAAGCCTATTAGAAGGATAAGTGCCATGATATTAGGCATTTTCATCCTCCTCGATACTGTCTTCGGCCAGATTATCCTGTTTGGTGATCTCGGTCAGCTTTATACCGGCAAAATGGGCAGCTCTGGCCATGGCATGAGTACTAACGGGATTTGTAAAGAGGATGAAAAGCACGAGCAACATCAGCTTGGGTAACCATTCCAAATGTGCCAGGCCTATCCCCAAGAGCGTTAGCATCGAGCCGAGAGTGGTTGCCTTGGTACCGGCTTGCATACGATTATATACATCAGGCATACGAACCACTCCCAAAGCCCCCAGAAACAGAAACACCGAGCCAGACAGACATATTATCGCGGCGATCAGGATCATCATAAACCCCCTTCCAGATAACGCGCCACTGCTATCACTCCCAGGAAACTAAGCAGCCCATAAACCATGGCTACATCCAGATAGATTATTCTGCCTGCTCTGAGAGATACAAAGACTATGATCACTATCCCGATAATAGTCATCGTATCCAGAGCCACCACACGGTCAGCTGCGCTGGGGCCAGCCAGAAACCGCATAAAAGCCAGGAGCATGGCGATAAGGGCAGTGTAATAGGACACACAGAAGATCGTTTGGGCCAGCTCAGCCATAGATAACCTCCAAATAACGTTCGAAAGTATTTACTATGTTCTTGGTGGCAGTTTCGATGTCTTCCCCCTTTATGTCTATCCAGTGAATGTAAAGGTATTCCCCCTTGCTTTCCACGGTCATCGTTCCAGGAGTAAGGGTGATGGAATTGGCCAATACTATTCTGCCCAATTTGCTCTTGAGCCGCGTTCTAACCTTTACGATCCCGGGATTAATCGGCAAAGCAGGAGATATAACTCGGCGGGCGACGTCAACCGCGCTCTTCACCAGTTCACGCAGAAACACAAAAATATAAACGAAAGAAAACCAAAGGGATTTGGGACTAAGCCTGAATTCTGCCATGATTATCAACCGTGCTGAAAACACCCACGCAAGAATAACCGCTGAAAGACTGCCAATGATCAGCTCATCTCCTTTCCAGCCTGTAAGTGCCAGCCATAATAAAATCAGGATCAGATAGCTTAGGATAAACGCTTTTATCTTGCGCATTAAACCTCCCGGAACCATGATAAATATAGTATAACTGAAGCATTGTAAAGCGCAAATGCCAGATACAGTTTACCGATACGACGCATTGATGTCAACTTTTTACCTCTAACTACAGCTTCATTTAGAATATAATCAGTTTACATATTCATGATACTGCTCTTTATCGTCAAGTCTTTTTTCATGCTCGTGGCTATCAACCCTGTTTTACTGAGAATTTGGATATTTACTACAACAAGGCTGATATTTACTTTCAATATCTTGGGATACTGGATGAGATAAGTAAAAGCCCCCACTCAGTAGCGGGGGCTTGGTAGGGTATCTGTGATTCTTTATGCGAACATCGCCGCGATATCGCTATCAGCATCTGTCGTTTGTTTCAAGCCAAAGGCATCCACAATGACCTTGGCAACATTTGGAGAGAGAAAACCTGGCAAAGTAGGCCCAATCTGGATGTTCTTAAAGCCCAAATACAGCAAGGCAAGCAACACGGCTACTGCTTTTTGTTCGTACCAGGCTATGTCAAAGGACAGCGGGAGCTTATTTACATCTTCCAGGCCAAAAGCTTCTTTCAGCTTCAGGGCAATTACAGCCAGAGAGTAAGAATCGTTGCACTGGCCAGCATCAAGAACCCGGGGAATACCACCTATGTCTCCCAGGGGAAGTTTTATATATCGATATTTGGCGCATCCGGCAGTAAGGATGACTGCGTCTTTGGGGAGCTTTTCGGCTACTTCGGTAAAGTATTTGCGGCTTGGCATACGCCCATCGCAACCGGCCATCACGACAAAGCGTTTGATAGCGCCAGATTTTACAGCTTCCACTACTTTGTCGGCAATGGAAAGAACCGTACGATAATTAAATCCACCCGTGATGGTTCCATTTTCAAGCTCTTTGGGCGGCTGGCAGGTTTTGGCTTTGGCAATAATTGCGCTGAAGTCTTTCTGTTTACCAGGCTGTCGCTCTGGAATATGGATAGCTCCAGGATAACCTGTCATGCCAGTGGTAAAGAAACGGTCAAGATAGGTGTTTTCTTTGCGCAAGGGAACAATGCAGTTTGTGGTCATCAGAATTGGCCCGTTGAAGTTCTCAAAATCCTCGAGCTGGTGCCACCATGAGCTGCCATAGTTTCCATGGAAATGCTTGAATTTCTTGAATGCTGGGTAATAGTTCGCAGGCAGCATTTCGCTGTGGGTGTAGATGTCCACTCCCTGGCCTTCGCTCTGTTGCAGAAGCTCTTCAAAGTCCTTTAGATCGTGACCGCTGACCAGGATTCCGGGATTTTTGCCAACGCCAAGCTGCACTACGGTTGGCTCGGGCACGCCATAGGTTTCGGTATTGGCTCTGTCCAAAAGTTCCATAACCTTCACGGCATATTCGCCAGTTTTTATAACCAGACCGGTAAGTTGTTCTGCGCTCAGGCTTTCGTCAATCGTTGCGGCGATGCCTTCCATTACAAACTTGTTTACTTCATCGCTGGTAAAACCTAACATCCAGGCATGTTCACCATAGGCTGATATGCCCTTAATGCCATAAATGATGGTTTCACGAAGGCTGCGGATGTCTTCGTTTTCTGTGGCCAGAACACCTACTTGCTTTCCGAATTCCTCATAATCTTCTGGCTTTACAGTAAATGTTACCACCTCGGGACAGGTCTTGCATTCTTCTCCCATTATGTTGCAAAGCTCTGCCTTGCGTTTGTCGCGCAGAGCCAGAACGTTGGTGATGGTTTCGATTATTTGTGCCTCGTCCCAATTAGCATTGGTAATCGTGCGGAAAAGGCCGCCCATCATAACGAGGGCATCCTCAGGGTAATACACGCCTTTTTTCAGAAGCTGAACAGACACATAGGCCAATCCTTTCATTGCATGAATGGAGAGGTCAAGCAGATGGCAAAGTTCGGGGGATTTACCGCAGACGCCGCGCATCGTGCAACCAATGTTGCGGGATGTTTCCTGGCATTGATAGCAAAACATACTCATGGTTGTTTCTCCTTTGTTTTTATGGTTTGGGCATTTTAATTACAAGCAGGCGCAGATTGGTCTCTGCTTCGTTGATAACCGCATGAGGGATATCCTTCGGGCTATCTATGATAGTATCTTTGGGAAAGCTCTGCCTCTCGTCGCCGATTTCCAGGGTGGCGACGCCTTCCAAAACATAGAATGCTACATCTACGGGAGTCTTGTGAGCCTTTAAAACTGCGCCGGGAGCCAGTCCCAAGTGCACGATCTCCCCTTCCGGGGCCACATAGAGCTTTGTACCGTGGATGCCATTGGCATTCACTACCGGATCAAGGTCTTTCCAATTACGGCTGTGCATTGTCTCTCTCCTTACTTTATATGATATCGCCCTCTACGGAAATCACAAAAACTTTCACGAAGTGAAGCTTTCCTGCTTTTTCCAGAGCGCGCTTAATTATCGTTTCCGTCCCGCCACAGCAGGGAACTTCCATGCGTACTATGCTAACGCTGTTGATGTTATGCAAAGTGAAAATCTGCGAGAGCTTGTCGATATAGCGTTCAATGTCCATATCGAGCTTGGGACAAAAGGTGATTACGATCTTACCCTTCAGGAATTTGCGGTGAAAGTCGCCATACGCGTAAGGAACGCAATCGGCTGATATCAATAAATCTGCATCCTCAAAATACTCCGCAGCGGGATTTAACAAACTGAGCTGCACCGGCCATTGCCGGAGCTCACTGGCCACAACCCCGGAAGAGGAATTAGCGCTTGAGGGTTTGTCAATCTTCTTAGCGTGGGTTCCACTGCAGCCACAGGCCATTACTTCTTCCTGGGTAAGGGTGTCGGTGTGGTAACCTTTGGCTTTTAAGATTTCCAGAGCCTGGGTATAATAGGTCAATTCACCGTGGTCTTTAAGATGCTTCAAATGAGCCTTGATGGTGTTCTCCCCCGCAGCCATGATATTTTCCATCACAATTGCTTCATTGTAGGGTTCAGCTTCGCGCTCTTCCACTTCTATGGCACCCTCTGGACAGGTTCCCAGACAGGCACCCAGCCCATCGCAAAATAGATCGCTTACTAGACGGGCCTTGCCGTCGATAATCTGCAGAGCTCCTTCCGGGCAACCGGGTATGCATAGGCCGCATCCGGTACATCTGTCTGAGTCAATTTTGATGATCTGACGTTTCATTTTTTACCTCTATCATTTTTATTATTGTTCTGATTAGCGCATCGCCTTCAGCTACAAGGTCAAATGAGCCCTGGCTCATATTCCATTGCGATACGATCAACCGCATTGAACCGATTATTATTCGAAACAACTGAATCGCCTCCATTTCTTTACAAATGCTGCCTTCAGCTTGAGCCTGTACGATATAGCTTTCCACTTCCTGACGATGGATATGCATAATACTTCGATATTGATCTATGAATCCGGGATCATTTTTGAATAACTCTTCGGAAAACATCACTTTGGCCAGATCGGGGTTGGCAGAGAACAGCTCATAACGGTTCATTACAAACCTTCTAATCTTTTCCAGGGGGCTAAGTTCGCTGCTTCTAATCTCCCCAATTATCTCACATGACAGATGCTCAAAATAACAAAGTACTTTCAGTACCAATTCTCTTTTGGATAAAAAATGACGATAGAGCGCTGCTTCGGTTACCCCTATTTCCGTAGCAAGGTTCTTTGTAGTAAGCTTTTCATAGCCTCTACTGGCCATAATGTGGATCGCAGCATTCACGATTTCCATCTGTCTTTCAGTAAGTTCCATCGTTCTTCCTTATGTTAGTAAGCATTCACTAACCAAGCTAAACAATGCAGCGAATTTGTCAAGAACTTTTTTAGTGGGATTTCGAACACAACTTTTCAATGCTCGTCTATCTCATTATCAACACGTACCTTAATGATATTCTCTGCCAAAAACTATTTTCTACTGGACACAATCTCAGGCTAAACAAATCTGGTTTTCAAAGGTTTTGAAAGCAGGGAGAGCCAAGCATGTTCAGCGACACTGGATTGGATAGTACTCGGCTTTCTATGTACAAACAGGCACAGGAAAGTTTGAACAGATATGTATCTGATCTGCTTCCTCATGAAGAATTGCAAGCAGAAATCTCGAACAAGGTTTTGCTGAGCCTGATCCACGAGGAAGCTGAAATCCCAAACATCGATGCCTGGATCAGGAAAAAAACCGACATCTTCCTGGAAAGCTGCATCAAAAACCTTTGGCAATGGGCATACCGCCAAGCCAGACAGCTTTATCTGGATCAAGAAGAAGCGGAAGACCTGGCGCAAAGCGTGCTGATAACTCTTTTAAACTCCAAAAAACCTATTCAATATACCCGGGCCTGGATAAAAAACACAGTTTTCAAACAAGCTTCCACCTTACTGCGAAACAAATCAAAACAAAACGATCTGAGCGAAAACCTCAGAACAGAAGTCCTGATTAATCAGCAGCTTCTGGAACCGTCCGAAGACGAACTTGCCAAACAGCTAACCCCCAGAGCGCTTAAAAAACTCCTGTCCAAGGATGACTATCAAACCATCATGGCTCTGCGCAACTACGAAAGTCTAAAGGACTTCGCTGCAGCCCAAAAAATCAGTTATTCCAGCGCTCGTGAGTTGAAGCACCGGGTAGTGACAAATCTGAAGGCCAAGTATTATCTCAATCAGGGCTGGATCGGAACCAGCGCCATACTGGACTACCGGAATCTGATCAACCTGAAACGATTTGTAAATACCCTGATGGATCATGCCAGAATCAAGGACTTTACAAATATGTTTCGCTACGCTTCCCTCGAGATTGCCCAACAACTTGAAGAGGTTTTCAGTGGAGTAAATGCAATCACCAAATGGGAAATCAGCTTGCCGCGCTCAGGGATTTTGGAACTCTGCTTACTCGACCTTAGTGATTCCTCAAAACCTCTTGGCGTGATAATCACGGTAACCTTGAACAAAGCAAACCACATTAAAATACAAAAATGCTACAAAGTTGGGCAGATATTCATTATCCCCAGTCAGAAAGTAGGCCCCCTACCAGTGGACAAAGGCCGCTGTTTGCTAACCCTGGAACAGATCAAGACCTACCTTACCTGAAGCCTTGTAATTACATAATCATCTCCCCTCTAATCCAGCTTCCTCCCTCACAACCCGTCTGCCTCCCGAAAGCCACCCGAAACCCACCCGAATGCGGTTAAGGAGGAATTAGGGAGAACAACGCGCAGCTATCGGGAAGGAAACTGGAGCCCAGCAAGGAACTGGAAACTTGCTGGTAATCCTGAATCAGGATGTGAATATGTAGAAATATTCCTCATTGCTGGCATTTCTGATATTTGCCAAAAACATTTCACGGCAAAATTAAAAAAAATATTTACCTATATTTCAAGCAGTTACGGCTGTATTGGTTGACACTTTTCAAATTCTGCTACTACTATATGTAAGGAGATTAACATGAAACAGATTATTATTAGCTTATTCGTCGCCCTGTTGCTTATGTCGCCTCTTGCGCTTAATAGCGAAGAGCGCAGTGTCGTGAACCTTCCGGTGTACCATGGCTCGTTGAAAGATCCAGGTGTAATAATTCATGAGGTAAATGAAGAATACTACATAATCGAAGTGGACGGCGTCTACTACGTCCTGGTAAGAGAAAACAACTAGAGAATTGGAGATAAGCATGGAAAACCTCACCGTTTACGAAATCACCCGCAGCTATGATGAAAACACCAAAGGAATAATCGTGGAATTCAATAGCGATAATGAAAATGAATTCACTTATGAGTACATAAAACCCGTTTCACTGAATCTCTGCATTATCACAGAGAAATTCGTGGGATAAGCAATTCGCAATGAATAATCCGGCTTTCCGGTTCAACCGTCTGGAAGACTACCTCGTATTGCATCACACCCGAGACCGATCGTTTATGGTGAAGGATGGATACAGGTATCTATGCGACCTGAGGATGCTAATGGCCTCAAGGCGGCCTGATTTTGCGCCTTCCCTGTCTTATTCAAACGAGGAAATGCACAAATTCAGGCAATTTCTTGCCTTCCTGGCCAGTATCGGTTTTATTAACGAGGACGCCTGGATCGGAACCTGCCTGGATAATGCGGCAACCAAGCCCGGAAAACAAACCATAGCTCTGAATAACAGGCTATATGATGAGCTTCACTACAAACAAGTGCGTCACAATCTGCCAGAAAATCTGTATATTGAGATAATGAACAAGCCGGATGACAGAGAGGCTGCCAGGGGTTTTCTGTCCCTAAGACAGTTTAAACTGCTCTTTAGCCAATTTGAAGCCATGGGTGGGAAATACATCACCTTCGCTGGAAGCGAACCCTTTGCCTGGAAAGGCTTTTTAAATGTTTTGAAATTGACTGCTGATTTTGGATTTGGAATCGAGATAATAACTGATGGAAGCTTGCTAAACCTGAGAAACGTAGCTCTCCTGCAGCATCTGAAAATCGACAAGTTGCTGATCCCATCCCTTGAGACTTCCTCGAAACACCTTCCTGATCCCCCGATTGAATTACTGCGCAACAAACTTCATAAAGGGATCCAGCTCTTGAAACAACACGGGATAAAATATACAATCGTGTGCCCCGTTTCAAACAACATCCGAAGCTCGTTTAATTCACTCCGCCAACTGGCAGAGAAGAATAGTAAAGAAGGATTATACCAAGATTCATTACCCCAAATAATGAATTATCACCTCACAGTGAACACACTAGCTCACAACTGCTCAAACCAGGGGGGCATTCAATTTTCCAATAAGGTTGATGGCAGTTCTGCGGACAAACCCGTTCCGGTGCATATCAATACGAAGCGGGCTCTGCATTTGAAACTAAATGGAGAGATTTTTTGGGGTCTGAACAACAGCAATTCTCTGGGCAATCTGCACGATACCAGTCTCCAGGAAATCTGTTTTAGTAAACTGGGCCTGAGCGAATCGGTGAAATAGCCCAAAATGACAAAGCAGTAGGCTAGAACCCGCTTTTCTCTTTGACAAATTGCTTTAGGTCTGCAATCTGGCGTTGATTAAAATTCGTCTTGCCAGGTTAGCATGAGTTATCAGCATATACTTGCCAGCTTTGTTCAATCGAGCATTTACCTTGGAGCCGGGATATTAACCCTGCTGCTGGCTGTGTATGCCCTGCGAAACGTAGTATGGGCATTGCGCTATCCCTTTCTCTTTTTCGACTGGCTCATGTGGGTATTGGCAAATCCCCTGCGTGACGCCTGGACTGATCCCTCCAAACAGAAGGCGAGCCTTAGCTATTTCTTATTGGTGATTTCCGGAATAGGGCCTGCTTACTGGCTACTGATGCACCTTGCCTTAACCCCCTTGAGGTTTATAAATGCCATATACTTCGATATTGTCCTCTATTGGTCGGTAGTCTTTTGCGATAGTTTTACAGAACTGATTCATCCCCGCCTGAAGTACAGGGTAAACTCTCGAAACTGCCATTATTTATGCCGTTGGTTCCTTTTCTTCCCTCTCAGATTCTTCAGGATTTTCCAGCGCAATGGACTTGCTATTTTGGAAGGCATTATTATGACTGGAGTGGATGTGGTTTTTCCAACTTATACGATGTATCACGGAACCTCTTTCAAAGGGATAGCCACAAACATAGCCCAGCAAGGCAGATGGTATGTGGGCAGCGGTGATTATGCCGGAAGTGGGATATATTTCGGCATGCAGCGAAAAACTGCCGAACATTATGCCAAAGGTGAAGATCATGCCCTAATCTGTTCCAGGGTTACATTGTTTCCCTGTCGGAATTCAGCCACCTTACCATTCAAACTACGTCGAAAGATTGGCAGCGATGGGCCTGGCATCAGCAAAAAACTCCCCTACCCCTATTGTAGCATTGAACACTGGAGAAACCACAGCTACGCACAATGGTTCGAGTATTGCTTGGTGCAGCCTGATAAATCAGGGCAATATGTTCGTACCTGGCGTGCCAGGCCTGTTTGCGTTTTAAAACACTCTTTCCCAAAAAGAATCTGGGGCGGGCTTTCACTTTGGACAGGAGGCGCTGGAGGAATAAGCGTAATCCTCTTTTCCTGGGGAACCATATTCATGTCAGTGTATCTTTGGAAATACTACCTTATTACCATTCCTTAGGGTCAGGGAAAGGCTGAAAAGCTCTTATTCCGCTCTTACCAGATAAAAGCGAATCTGATTTTCAGGTTCCATGGGATCACGCGCATCCACATATTGCAAATCAGTGCTTTGCCCGATTTCTACGAAATCCTCTAGTGATCCTGGGCTATCAGAACGGTAAATTCGATATCTGGAGGGCGTGAAAGCCATACCATAAGTATCCTGGGTGACGGGAACCCATTGAATCAGATAATCTCCCGATTGCAGCCTGCTAATGCTAACAGATTGTGGAGCCAAAGGCCCTTGGTCGGTAATTGTAAGATTAACTGGCAGCAATTGTAATTCCGGTATAGAATCCCCCTGGCATAGAATAAACGTATCGGTATAAACCCCCAAAGCCAAGCTTGTATCGATCATCTTGATCTGAGAGTTTACACCAGCTCCTGCATTCAGGATTCCAAGCTGATCGCTGATCCGATAACGCTGCTGGCCGTCGAATGAAAACAGAGCACTAATCTGCGATTGGTCGAGAGCGCTGTTGAATACACACAGCTCATCTAGTTTTCCCGTATAACTGCCATAGACATATCCGCCAATATCATGGCTCAGGCGAGTGTATGATCTCTGACTCGGGATTCCGCTACGGATAAATGCTCCGTCGATATAGAGCTTTGGAGAATGGCTTTCGAAGTTTATTGTGAAGTGGTGCCAACCGCTTAGATTAGCGCTGTAGCATAACAGCCTCGGCATATAAGCATGACCGTGCTCTATCAGCATTATTCCATTTGTCCCCAAGGCAATGCCAAATCCTGCCCAGTTTGAAACTCCTCCCCATTCAGGCCCGATAAGATAGTTTGTATAAGCCGGCGCATTGGAATAACCCTCTGCATACATGGTTTGCGCTACCTCCGGCTTAGCCCAAAAACTTACTGCAAAGTTGTTCTCCACTTCGAAGTCCCTACATGCGTAATGGCTGTTGCCACTACAATTCACCGCCGAGTCAGACCGGAAATTTCTGTCATCGACAAAAGAAAGATTGCTGATCGTCCCGTTTCTGCATGTGAACATATCGTCGAAATGGCCATCAAAGGGATAGTAGGCTGTTTGCACACTTCGCGATTCTTCTGGCACCCGAAACAAACTATATGAGTGAGCTTCAGTTCCAGGATTATCGATCTCTACAAAGGTTCTGCCTGTTTGGCCTGAAAGCACTCCGAGATTCAAATTGGCAGGATTCAGGATTAGTTCTGTTTCCCCTCCAAGTAGTAAAGGGATAGCCAGAAATAGAATTGACAATCTGAGATGCCGCCCATGTTTTACGTCAATATTTTCTCTTTGTTTCCTGATTGCAGAAGCTCTGGAAACTACCTTGTCCAGACAGGCCTTCAAGGCGAGTATACTGCTAAACAAATGCTGATTTTCGATGATCTTCAATAGTTTTTTCCGAGAAATCGTACTAGTCATCTCTTGTTTACCTCAACTTCAGGTCTTAATGCCCATAAGTGGTCTTTAATCTGTTTCAAGGTAATCGGGGTTTTCAGATTATTGTCAAAATCAGCTATCGCCTTTCTGACCTCGCTGTTTACTCCAACAACCCGGTAGAACATTCTGTTTCTGTATCTGGCTACATCATAATGAGTATATGTGGTGTCTGGAGTTGCGCCATGAAAGAAAAAGTCATCTTCTCTACTTGATGCATTTTCGCTGTATAGAACAAGATAAGTATCAGGATCAAAGGGATTCCCCTGATCGTCCTGAGTTATCGGCGACCAACTCAGCACTGCATTGAATCCGTTGATTCTGATCGTGATAATTCCCTGATGAATGATAATCTCATCGGTTACTAAAGCAGACAGAGAAATGACTAATTCTGGAGTATTAATAGAGTTATTGATTATAATCAGGCTGTTCTGGTGGTTACCCAAGACTGAGGGATCAAAGCTAATGGTGATTATCGCAGTATCGCCAGGAAGAATCTCAGTATCTATACTATCATAAATACAAGTGAAAAGCTCGTTAGTCTCCAGAAATTCAATGGCAGATATGATCAACGGGATGGTGCCTGTATTACTTAAGTAGATTTCTCTTACAACCGAGCCGGAATCTAGAGTCATTTCTCCAAAACTGACTGAAGAAGTAGGATTAGCAACGATATATGCATAATCTGCCCCTATTGCTTCGTATGCCCCGATGTCTATCCTTGGACCTACGATACGGATTGAACCATTCAAATCAAGTGGGAATGAAGCTGTATCTGTAGAAGGATCTCCGGAATTTATGCAAGGAGACCCTTCGGACAGTGTCCAATCTGCGGAAAGGGCATCGTAAGACATTCCGAAACTGCTGGTGGGGGCAGTAAACATAGGATCAGCATCAAGGTTGTTAGAATATGTTCCTCCGTAGGTAACTCCTGAGTTCAAGCCAAAAGCGGCAGTACCGCCATCCACATCGCAGAAATTGAATCCCGGCATGGAGTTGTCATAGAGATACACTTCCCCCCCCAGAGGCGCAGAATTGCTCCACAGGATAGAATTGTGAAAGCTGGGAGAAGCATTGATAACATATACGGCTCCACCCTGTGAGAAAGCCCGGTTGTTTGAGATCGTGCAGTTTTTCACATTCAGGCTTGAGTTGGAGTAGAAAGCTCCCCCCCGCTGACTGGCTGTATTATTTGCGATAAGGTTGTTGTATAGATTACCTGTAGTTGTGATGTGGTACAGAGCACCACCCCAGTTTGTGGCGATATTATTAGTTATCTTGTTGTTGCTCAAAATAATGCCAGTGCAGTTTTGCAGGCTCATTCCTCCACCGTTATATCCAGAATTGGACGAGACAACATTGTTTATTAAACAGGGACTAGATGTCCCCGACAGACAGATACCTCCTCCCCGCATTTGAATTCCATTGGCATTGTTATTCTGGATCCTGCTGTTTTGGATAAGTAGATCTCCCGTGTTATGAAACAGCCCACCCCCATATTTAGACGTGAAATTGTGCGAGAACACGCTATTTGAGATAGTGAGATCTGTGGTGTCGGAATAGATTCCTCCTCCCGACCCGGTAGCCTGATTATACTCAATGGACAGGCTGTCACAGATTACATGTGAATTGTGTGCATAGATACCGGCCCCATCTCCGGCTGAGAAGCTGTTGTTAACAGCTACTCGTTGGAGAGTGACATAGGAATCAAAACTGGCCAGCCCACCTCCATTGAGGTTCTTTGTGTTAGTTACATAGCCATTCAATAGAGTAATGTCCCTTATCTGAACCCCAACAACATTATCACAGGTAATAACTCTGGTGGGAAACACAGTATTTGCACCTGCGTCGATTACAGTGTTTTCCATGCCATTTCCCTGTAATGAAACATAGTCCACCATCTGCAAAGGGAATTGCTCGCCCGTAAAATCAAGCGAATAGATGCCTGATGCAATATGAATGGTTATCGGATTATCCGCAGTACCATAAGCAAGGCTTAGCGCATAATCGATAGACTTGAATGGACTGTCAGGGGTCAGACCTGTGTTTATAACATTATTGCCGTTTGTTGCTACATACAGGTCAGCGTTTATTGCTTCCCTTTCGCCTTCTGAACCATCATACTTCACTGGATTGGTGGTTGTCGCCCAATAGGCAGAAAGAGTAGTGTCGACAGTACAGAATACTTCAAATTTGCAGTTTTCAGCTTTTATTTCGTCCCGAGTATGCGATGCATTGATATAAATGTCTTTACCTATATCAGCATGATTACTGAAGAAGACATTGCCACCCGGATTGATGGAGCCGTCAGGATTTATGCCACCTAGATTAGGTAAGCTTTGGAAAGCATAACTACCTCCCCCTTCGTCATCTGCATCATTGTCCTTGACTATGTTTTGAGTGAAAACTGGATTGGATTGCTTGATGTAAATGCCACCGCCCACTCTTTTCTCCACCACTGAACCACCAATTGTCTCATACACTTTCCAACCGCTTCCGTTCCGCAAGGTAAAGCCAATAATCCTGGGAGCCCGATACGGGTTTGAGCCAGGCAAAATCGCCAATACACTGGCCTGGTCTGGATTTCGAACCTGACTGCCGTCAACGATGGTGTTGTGAACATGCAATGTGTCGCCATCAGCAAAGTAATTGCTGGCAAGAATTATCTCTTTACCCACAATTTGCAGGTTTTCATAATACACTCCGTCATCCACCAGTACGCAATTGCCTTCTTCTGCCGCATCAATTGCAGCTTGGATAGTCGCAAATTGGGCTGGAACTCTCAAGGCGGCACCATTGCCAGAGAGAGGTATTTCAATAATTGGTAGATTCGTAGATGAATTCAGGATCACCAGTGTATCGGAAACTGTACTGAGAACTTTGGGTTTATAACTAATCAGTAAGGTTTCAGTTGCACCTGGTAGGATAGTGCTTCTGCTACGTTCCTGGCTGATCAGGAAAACATCTGGATTGGAGACTGAGAAATCCTGTATCGTCAGATTCACCAACCCAATATTCTGCAACCTGACTTGTTGGGGGGCTGAAGTAATGCCAATCATAACATCGGGGAATGAAAGGGATGAGGGAGTTAATAGGGCGATCATCGGTTCATTCGAGTTTACTGTTATGTAGTTTTCCCTGATGAGGGTTGCTGTGGAATCGTAAACATTTGTTACAGTCAAGGAAACCGCATAAACACCAGGGGAGTTGTATGTATGCTGAGGATTTTGCTCTATGGAAGTAGCTTCATCTCCAAAACTCCAAAGCCAATCGGTTATGCTGCCCGAACCAGGAGTTGATTGGTCAGTAAACTGCACTGTCAAAGGCTCAAGACCTTCAGTTACATCAGCCGTGAACTGGGGTATGGGTGGGAAGATGGTGGGTGTAATCGTAAACATATTGTCAGAGGTATCATTCATGGCACTGTCTGCCGAGTTTTTTACCCTAACTCGGCAGTTATTGGATACAGTAGGTGGAACAGTCCAGCTATAGCTTCCCAATCCTGCAGGATATGCGGATGAGACCACTGCCGTCCATGTGGAACCGTTGTTTATTGAGTAATCAATTAAGATGAATGAAACTACGCTGGTAACTGACCAGGTAATATTGTATTGGCTTCCTACGGTTAAGTTCTCTCCCCCATTGGGGGCTGTCACAATAATTGGAGGACGAATTGTAAACACTACGTCGCTATAATCGACAACGTTTGTTGCGGCCGTGTCTCTCACTCTTACCAGACATTCGTAAGAAGTAAGATTGGGGATAGTCCAGTTGTATTGCCCAGTTGAAGCAGCTACGCTTGAAGATATGGTCACCCAGGTTGAGCCATTGTTTATGGAATAGTCCAAACGGACATTAACTATGTTCGCGGAAGTCCAGCGAATGGTTTGGACAGTGGCAGTAGTAAATACCTCAGCCGTGTTGGGGTATGTAAGTGATAAACTGCAAATGGCGAAGTCGTTGTTGCTGATATCAGAAATTGAGGGATCTTCCATCAATGACACTTTTATTCTGCCAGTGGAGGTTGTAACGACAGGTACCAACCATGTGTATGACAGGCTGTCTGGGGCAATGTCTTCAGCAATCACGAAGTAGTTTGATCCGTCCAGTGTGTATTCGAGCTTCAAGGGCGTAGTTAGTTGCTGCTGGGTCCAGGTAATCTCACATTCTTTTCCTGTCTGTATACGTAAACCCGATGCTGAGGGAAACACAATATCCAGAGCGCTTACAATGAAAGATGCATCAGACGAATCAAACACGCTTGCATCTGAAGCTAGACTGATCTTGACCAGATACTGGTTTGAGGGAATAGAGGACGAAGAGATTGTCCAGTTTACCAGAAATTGATTGCCAGGAACCGAAGAGCCAATAGTCGACCAGGTTGTCCCTGCGTCATTGCTATACTGAAGTCTCACATATGCTGAAGTGCTACTGATCCAAGTGATCGGTTTCGTTTGACCCCTTTGGAATAGCTCTCCTCCATTGGGTGATGTTAAACGTAGTCTGATGATCTTGAATAAAACATTGTTCAGATCATATACACTAGGGTTTGCGGCATCAGAAATCCTTAGATAACAAGTTTCACTAAGAACATCAGGAACAACCCAGGCATAAGACCCTAAGGCAGCCGGCGTAGAGGCTACTACGGAACTCCAAAGCTGGCCCCCATCATAAGATACATCTAACCGCACATTCTCCACAAGTGATGATGTCCAAGTTACATTTACCGTCTTCCCAGCTATTAGAATCAAATTGGCCGTGTCTTGAGAAGTAAGCACAATGTTGGCAATATCAGATGATCCGATGGAAAACACTGAATCTGATATATCCATTATCGAGGGTGTGGTTGATGATGCTACTTTCATCAAACATTGGCTGGATACAACCGATGGCACAGTGAATGTATACATTCCAAGCGCTGCCGAAATCGGGCTTGGATTCAAAAGAGTCCAGTTAGCGCCATTATCTTGAGAGATGTATATATTTACGTTTGCAATGTTTGGATTTCTAGTCCAGTATATTGATCTCGATTCGTTGGCCTTCCAGGTTTCTCCTCCATTGGGAAATGATACATATATGGGAGCAATTGCAGACTCAGGAGAAAACTGAGAGCCCTTAAATGCACCGTCAATAGCCTGTACTGACCAATAATATGTATTGGAAGCCGGTATGGCCGTGTTTTTTACCCTCCACGATGTATTCCCAAGAGCATATCCCAAGCCAGCGGTCTTTCTGATGCCTGAGTTGAGAGAACTGGGGGCAGAAACATCGCATGCACCAGGACTTGTTCCGATTCTTAGCATATAGGTCTGGGTATCGCAAGTTGTGTGATCATCAGGTTGAGCATCCCACTGCAGGATAGTGTAGCTTCCGCTTACAATGCGGCGTAGATTAGTCGGAGCAGAAGGTCTGGCGTTCAAGGCGGTGTTATCATTGCGGTAGATTTTCCCGATCCGCACAGATGAATCAGTTGTTGTTGTACCAAAAACCAGCAAGTCTAAATCACCGTCATTATCATAATCACCAAAGGCAGTTGTTCCTCGCATAAGATTGTCCAACGAACTGGGCACTTCAGATAACACCCCCCCATTATTCCCATATATCTTTGTGTAAACAGCAGAAATATATGAGCCAGAAACAATCGCATCATAATCACCGTCATTATCATAGTCGCCCCACGCTACAGAAGGGTAAACAGCTCCGGTAAATGGCATTTCAGAGTCTACCAATACACCCTTGTCGTTCCGGTATAACTTAGTTTGTGACACAGTGCCTGTGTTTCCTGCCATTAACAAGTCCAGATCACCATCTCCATCATAATCTCCCCAGGCATGCGACGAATTGTATACTCCCGTAATGGTTGCTGATGCATCCACATATGTGCCATTGTCATTTCGGTATTGTTTCAATGTAACCCCATAAGGCGAGGTAGCGGTGGTTGCACCTGTCAACAGAATATCCAAATCGCCATCGATATCTATGTCGCAAAATGAAGCCGAGCAACTCCTAACCCCTGTCAAGTCGACCGCACTGCTAAACACACCCCCAGTGTTTGAATAAATCTTTGCGATGGGAGTATAAGGCGACGCTGTACTTGATGCCCCAGCCAATAAAATATCTAAATCTCCGTCGTTATCATAATCGCCCCACACAGCTGATGAGAAGTATACTCCTGGTAATCCTGCATTTATGTCAACAAAGCTACTGCTGTCATTTCGGTATATTTTCGTAGTCAATCCAGACGCGGCCTGACCAGTTATCAATAGGTCCAGATCGCCGTCTCGGTCATAATCGCCCCAAGCCAAAGAGCCATAACTGACTGGAGTAATGCTGGTCGCTATATCCGTGAAAAGGTTATTGTCATTTCTGTAAAGCTTAAATAACCGAACATTCGATACATCCAACCCACATAATGCGAAATCAAGGTCTCCATCGTTATCGTAGTCTCCCCACGCAGCTGATGAATTATAAGCCGGACTGATACCGGCCCCAGTGTCTACATAGTCTGTCGCACTTAACAGTGCCGTAACAAGAATAGTAAAGATTAAAACATAAGTACGCATAAATCCTCCACGGATGCAATCATTCCTAGTATCATTCTACTCATCTTTGAAACATAATTATTTGTCTGATTAATATGTCAAGCTATTTATCACCTTTCGCCCCCCCATACTTATCCGCTCGAGAATAATGTATTTGGAACATAAATCACCATTCAAGAGCTCTTCAGAGTTATCCAAATGTACAATGATGGCTCATTAGGATAACTCAGGCTTGCTTTCACGGTCAACATCAGTACCATATCAACTAGAGAGGTTAACAAATGCGTCCTGAAAAGCGATTATTGGTCGAATTGCTGTCCACTCAAGGCGTGGATCAGCTATCTGCCTTATATAAGAAGGCGTACGAGATAAAAAAACGCCATGTCGGTACGAAGGTTTATTTTCGCGGGCTGATAGAACTCAGTAACATCTGCGCCAAGAACTGCTACTATTGCGGCATAAGAAGTGGAAATTCCGATTTTCCCCGTTACCAAATGAGTTATGAAGAGGCTATCAAAGAGGCCAGGTGGTGCTATGACATGCATTACGGTTCTTTGGTAATCCAGGCCGGAGAACGTGAAGACAAAGCCTGGGTGGAGCTTATTACCAGGCTGATCATAGGAATCAAAGAGCTTTCAGAAGGTGAACTGGGTATAACCCTTTCCCTGGGTGAGCAAACCGAAGAGGTTTACAGGCAGTGGTTTGAAGCAGGTGCCCATCGCTATCTGCTGCGAATAGAAACCACCAACCGGGAGTTATATAAAAAAATCCATCCTGCAGATCATGATTTTGAACATCGGCTAAACTGCCTGCGTTTATTAAGGAAAACCGGTTATCAGGTTGGTACCGGCGTGATGGTTGGCCTGCCTGGACAGACCATCGAAGACATCGCCGATGACATTCTGTTCTTCTATGACGAGGATGTGGATATGCTGGGTATGGGACCTTTTATCCCCCACCACGGAACTCCTTTGGGCTATCTGGAAAAGGACTTCGACAAACAGGCAGCTTTGGAGCTGGGGCTGAAAATGATCGCCACATGCAGAATAGCCTTGAAGGACGTTAACATTGCCACCACAACCGCTTTACAGGCTTTGCATCCTGAAGGTAGAGAACTTGGTCTTCTGGCCGGAGCAAATATCCTGATGCCTAATATTACTGATGTCCAATTCCGCGAAGGATATCAACTTTATGACGGCAAGCCCTGTCTGGACGAAAATGCAGATCAGTGCATAGGATGTCTTTCTCGACGCATTTCCTCCATCGGAGAAAGCATCGCCTTTGACGAGTGGGGTGATTCCAGGCATTTCCATTCCAGGAATTCCCGTCTCTGATGGAATTCCCGTCTCTGATGGAATTCCCGTCTCTGATGGAATTCCTGTCTCTGACAGGAAAGGCTTCACCGGTCTCTGACCGGTTTTTTTATTACTACCAGACCATGACAATTCAATTGTTTGCCCAAACCCGCCACAAACTGCTTGACGAAATGCGCACTGATACGAAAAAGGCTATATTGATATACTTAACAAAGGAGTCCTTATGTTCCCCGGTGGAAAAAATATGCAGCAACTGATGAAACAGGCCCAAAAGATGCAGGCCGATATGATGAAACAGCAGGAAGAGCTGGAAAACCAAATCTATTCCGCTTCATCAGGCGGTGGCATGGTGAAGGTGGAAATGAACGGCAAGCACGAGATAATTTCCCTGAAAATTGAGCCCCAAGTGGTTGACCCCGATGACGTGGAAATGCTGGAAGACCTCATCCTTGCAGCATTGCAGGAAGTTAGCAGCAAAGTTAGTGAAGCCTCCTCCGAAGCCATGAATAAACTTACAGGCGGCATGAAGATCCCTGGCCTTTTCTAAATGATCCTTTCAGAAAAACTCGAGAAGCTGATCCAGGCTTTCAACCATTTTCCTGGGATCGGACGAAAAACCGCGCAGCGTCTGGCTTGGTTCCTGGTTTCTCAGGACAAAACCTTTGCCCTGCAGTTGGCTGAAACCATCAAAACTACTGTGGAAAGCTTCACAACCTGTCACTTCTGCAATATGTTGTCTGAATATGATCCATGTCCCATCTGCGCTTCTGGGGAGAGGCATGACAGCTTGCTGTGTGTTGTGGAAAACAATTCCGATGTTCACCTCATTGAAGGCATGAATGAATTCAATGGCCGCTATTTTGTGCTGGGACACCTGCTCTCGCCTTTGGATGGCTTTGGCCCACAACAAATTCATACAGATATGCTTCTGAACAGGATAGGAGAACTAAAACCGAACGAAGTAATCCTTGCACTTAAACCCTCTGCCGAAGGAGAGGCGACCATCCACTACCTTTGGGAAGTACTCAAGGACAGGGGTATTATCATTACACGTCTTTCCACTGGCATTCCCTTTGGCGGTGACTTGGAATATAGCAGCACAAACACCCTGGCCAATGCTTGGAAGAGAAGATACAATGTATAGGTTTCGACTTTCTCAGGAGTACCGTCGCTTGCCAAAGCGACGTTTGGATGCTTCAAGAGACTGGAAGAAGCTTCTTTACTTGGACTAAGGCGAGCGCACCATGTTCACTGGCATAATTGAAACCCAATCCAGGCTGTTAGCTGTTCAGCCCCAAAGCGGAAAGAAAATTCTCCGCATCGCCAAACCAGAATTTTTTACCGACCTGAAAAGCGGTTCCAGTATAGCCTGCGACGGTATATGTTTAACCATTCTGGATTTTAATGCTGTGTCTTTTCAGGTGCAGGTCATGAATGAAACACTTCAAAAAAGCACCGCCCAGAACTGGCAAACCGGACGCATATTGAATCTGGAAAGGGCTTTGCAGCTTGGTGCACGCCTGGACGGACACTGGCTGCAGGGACATGTGGATAGGGAACTACGCCTGATTTCTCATCAAAAGATAAATAACACAGACTACCTAAGGTTTGAACTGGTCAACGCAGACCGGGCCCTATTGGTTTCCCAGGGCTCGATAGCCATAAATGGGGTTAGCCTTACCATTGCCGATTTACGTTCGGACAGCTTCAGTGTTGCTCTGATCGGTCATACTTGGGATAATTCTAATCTCAGCAACCTCATGCCAGGAGACAGAGTCAACGTGGAATATGACATTTTAGGCAAATACATCCATAGAATGCAAGGGTTTTAGCTTATGCGATTAGCTTATGAAATCTGCTTGATCATCCTGGCAGCTTTACTGCTTTTCACCTTGGGTTGCGGCAACAAACGAAATCCCACCGGTGGAGATATCGATACCGAAAAACCAATTGTGCTGGCTACTTATCCCGCAGAGTTGGAAGAGATTGTGGACGGCACCCTCGAGATTTCCTTTTCCAAGCCCATGGACAGGAACAGCCTCGCCAATTCAATCTATCTCTACCCTCCCGTGCAAAACAAAAAATTCATCCTCGAGCGTTCAACCCTGAAGATCAAGCTGAACGAAGCTTTGAAGCCTGATTGCAACTACTTTGTAACCCTTTCCACCCGCCTCAAAGACCTGCGTGGCAATCCCTTGAAAGCAAACCAAACTCTCATTTACCGAAGCGGTAAGCTTTCCACAACTCGACTTTCCGGTCTCCTCAATTACGAAGCCCCCTCCGACGAAGGCAGTCCCATCGCTACCAGCCTTTTTTCCGAGGATTCATTGCTGGTTTTCACCACAGACCTTACCGGTAAAAGCTATGCCATCGAAAACCTGAATCAAATGCCCTATCGGCTGCGCAGTTACATTGACAAGAATCAAAACGGACGTTATGATCCGGTAACTGAGCCCTATTTTGAAGCAATTACTGCGGGACTTGAGAGGGAAGTTGTAGATCAATACTTTGCCTATGCCGACACAAGCTTTATCAGGATCAACAGCGTAACCGCCGTGTCCAACCGTGAGGTCAGGATAGAATTCAGCGAGCCGGTTGCTTCCTACCAGCAGGTGTTGGTGGCAAGCGATAAAATTCTGGATATCAAGCATAAGATACTGGAAAATAATATCCTCACTCTGCTTACCGCAGCCCAGGACAGCCTGCGTTATACTGTTTCAGTTTTAGGGGCAACCGACCTTAAAGGAAATCGCAGCGAAGCTCTCAAAAATCAATTCACCGGAAGCCTGAAGATAGATACCGATCCGCCTGCCATAACTTTTGCCAATCCCCGCAATGGCGCATCCGTAAACAGCCTCTCCCCTGTCATCGAACTGCATTTCAATAAAATCATTCCCTCCAGTGCCCTGAAGTTTAAGCTTGTTGCCGGTAAAGAAGAGATACCCTTGCAGGTCATCTCTGAAACCGGTAGGATTCATCGGCTGTTACCTCAGAAAGAACTGCCGAATTATAGCACCTGCCAGCTTACGGTTCTCTCAACTACCGCAGATTTCAGTGGCAACAAACTTGAACAAGATTACCAATTGCAATTCCTGCCGATCAAACGCCGCTGATCCTTATCTAGCATAAAGCTACCCCTATATCCATCTATGCTCTTTCCTTGCTTTCACCCCTGATGCCACTGGCATGCCACCCGAGTGTCTCCTCAATCCGGTTCGGGAGGGATATGGGTGGAGTCCCGGTGGCATTACGGTGGTATCGAAGGATGAAGAAGTTCTCAGGGATAATTAGGTTTGGAAAGCGGATTATGCTTGACATAATATATTATTCCATAGAAAAGGTATTGTAGTAGCGATTATAGATAAAGGGGAAGAAACAATGCACCATCTTTTTACCATGTTAACTTTTGGAATACTAATCCTTTGCTACACAAAACTTCAGGCAGATTCGACAGTGACTTGTCATGAAACTAAAGGCGGAGTTTACTTTAGCGTAGATTCACGGATGGAGGCACTGGCTGTGGTGCAATATCTGAGCGGCTGCAAACGCATAGCCAAAGACCCCAAAGAATATGTGGCAGCTATTGATGATTGGTTCTTTGAGTATAGGGATCATCCCATCATTCAGCTTTGGCCAAAGCTGGAAAAACGGGGATTTAATTATGACACACCGGTTATGTATTTCTTGCAGTATGATGACATCCCCTTTACGCAAAAAGTGAATGCTCTGCAGAAATACGCCAGCGATATTTCCAATGATCAGTTTAAAGCTACTTTGGGAAGCAAGGTACAAGAACGGGAAATGCTGGCATTGTTGAACGACTTTATAGTCAAAACCCGTTTTAAAGATTTTATGACCAGCCAAGAGAGATTTTATAAAGCCCAGATCCAGTCCGCAGTTGAAGCTTTGAATAATGCTAACATAACTGATGCAATTGATAGCTGGTATGGTAGCCGACTGAACTCATACAATTATGTTATTTCACCCCTTTTGGGGATGAGCTGCTATGGACCCTGTCTGCAAAATAGCGCTGGAACCCTGGATTTATACTGCGTTGCAGCGGCAAAAACCGATTCCCAAAGCCTGCTGATTATGCTGCTGCATGAGTTTTCGCACAGCTATGTAAACCCTCTGGTGGATGAGCATTACAACACTCTAAAACAAACCAAATCGCTGCGGAAACCAATTGCCGAGAAAATGAAAGCCCAGGGCTACAACAATTGGTGGGTTACTTTGGCAGAACACTATGTGCGATCCGCTACAATCCGCTTATATCACAGCTTAACTGATGAACCCAGCGTAAAATACCTGATAGAGTCTGAGGTAAAAAGGGGATTTATCTATACACCGGCAATAAATACCGCTTTGGAGGTTTACGAAACTAAAAGAGAATCAGAGGGGACGGAATTTGACAAATTCTTTCCGGAACTGGTAAAAAGTATGCTTGCTCTAAAGGAAAATCCCAGAGAATATCAGAATCAGGCAACCCGATTTAACGGCAGCATAGGCGCAGTTTACAGTAGTAATGCCCTGATTATTGTGCCGGAAATATCTGCTGATTCCACTGTCAGCGCGTGCATAATGCCCAATGCAGAGTTTGTGGCAGGACGCATTGGGGCACGGATTATTACTGATACCAAAGCAATGAAACTAAAGCTAAGTAAGAATCCGTTGATTGTGTACGGCTGTCCGCAGAATAACAAATGGCTGGCAAAACATATGGCTCAGATGCGTTTTCAACTTTATCCAGACCGTATTTTAGCCGATAAAGAATATCTGGGAGCAGACCTTAGAATAATCTCTGCACAGCCCAATCCCTACAACCCCAAACTTGGTATGTTGATATATACTGCACAAAAACCACAGGATCTGGAAAAAATTAACAATGTTCATCACGGACCCTCGGAGTTTGTAATAAGCAACAGCAAGGGAAAGGTTTTAGCGAGCGGTTTTTATGACGATTAGCCTACCCTGGGGAGCAACAAGCATTAACAAAGAGCTTCAATCTGCCGATCAAGTCAAGCATGGCAATCAATAAGTCCCATTGGGATGTCAGGTAATTCCAACGGGGTTTAACCCAATAAATGCAGCTACATTCCGTCAGGAGTCATGCAGCCCACAGTAAGCTATTGCTTTTCTTCATGTTATATGGGCTGTAGGACTCATGCGGGCTGTAAAATTTTACACATGAGTCCTTTGCGCTGCAATGCAAGCGGAAACCCTATGATTTGGTTATGCGCAAATGCCTCCTGCTGTTTCGATTGCATTATTCGGGATTATAATGCGCTCAAAATCATATTTCCACAGACCACTATTTCTACTTCCAAATCTATCTTCATCCGTTTCATTCGTTCAATCCGTGTGCCCATTCTCGGTACATTGAGTGTTCTCGGTGGTCGATTTTTCGGTGATTTCTGTGTTTTCGGCGGGCAAATAAAGAACAGAGCCGTTGGCGATGGCGGCGACCTACTCTCCCACACAGTTGCCCGTGCAGTACCATCGGCGCAGGCGAGCTTAACTTCTGTGTTCGGGATGGGAACAGGTGTGACCTCGCTGCTA
>Ga0302250_1000891_pt1 | contig 25079 bp, 15 predicted proteins | sample AAG_RA_Asp_MG_FD_193536 | JGI IMG/M metagenome (GOLD analysis project Ga0302250, IMG submission 193536) | Enriched activated sludge microbial communities from anaerobic digester in WTTP, New Holstein, Wisconsin, United States - AAG_RA_Asp | ecosystem: Engineered > Bioreactor > Anaerobic >... | reverse complement strand
GAAGTTATTCCCCATGATCTGCAAATCCTGCTTGAGTTTGACAACATGAGCAAAGCTACTGTCCTGACAGATGATGAGTGCCAACTGTATAAAACATGGATAGAAGCAGTGCTGTACTATTGGCAACAAGATGGGTTCTTCCTGGGGGCAGACACGGGAATCGGTAGCGGATATGTTAAGCTTGATAAGATTCAGCATTGCCGGCTTGATAAAAATAACTTCCAAACATATCTGGATTCCTCCTATGCAGAGTTGCCCACAGCAAACATGGGATGGCAGGATATTAGCATCGCAGAACCGTCAATTGTAACGAATTCTGCGTTTCTCAAGAAGTACCGCATCAAGCTTAAGGCAGATTATCAAAACCCATTGCTGATAAAAGGCGGAATAAGCTATCTCAGCGAGGTGAATCCTGATACCGATGCACCCTTCATCACCAGAAATGGCAAGCCCTTTATCCCCGGTTCATCCATAAGGGGAGCCATATCATCTTTCATGGATAAGTATGAACTCACCGATTGGCAACGGCTATTGGGGCAGGAAGCAGTTACAGAAGGCGAAACCACGCACGGGGGGTATATCATCTTCACAGATTTGAAGCTCACCAACAATGATGCCAAGCTGGTGCAACTGGAACGGCATGCGGAAGACCAGTTCTCCAGGGCAATCTTTGGCAGTGGTAAGTTTGACGAGGAACGCATCTTTAATGCCGAGTTTCAAGGGGATATCTATGTGCTGCAGGGGATGCCCATCAGCCGGGAGAGCCTGAATAAACTCATGAACTTCCTCTTAACCGGAGCAAAAATGGGAGCAATAAGCATAGGAAGCGGAGCATGTTATCCGCAAATCAGCTTGGAGGAGGTAAAATGAAACTGTATTCAGCAAAAGAAACTTCGGAGTATATAGCAGCATTGCAGCAAGATGACCTGTGGTTCGTGGGGCAACGAAAGTGGTCTGCCGCATTAACGAAATCAATCCTTAAGCACGAAAAAGAGTTGCGAAATTCATCCACCGCAGTCTTGCCTGAGCCAAGCGAACTTGGCTTGGTGTTTCTGAAAAGCATCAACCAGCTTAGCGAAGAATTCCTTGCGGGGTTCAACAGAATCTATCTCTTCAACAATACTCTCCAACTGCATATCATTGCCTCCGAAGATGCTGTGAACAGCTTCTTCATCGCCAAGACTCAAGATTGTTGCAACGCAATGGAGCAGTTACATCCTCTCCATATTGAAGCGGCAAAGGATCAATCTTCTCCGCATCCCTACCTGTTTGCCTCTTTGTTAGGCGCAATTCCCAATGACCATATCCCCATCAAGCATTGCTCTATGCATAACACTTGGAGGTTCTATCATGAATAACAATTACAACAATAATCGGCAGCATCAGCATGCCCATCAGCAGGGAGCTAACAATAACCAATTAAATCCAAGCCCCCAAGACGCGGCTAACAAGCTTCCCTATGGCTTTGTTCCCGTGGGAGATGCTCGCATAAAGCGTGACCCTAGGATTGATCTTGGCAAATATAACCGTGAGCTATACACCGGGTATATCAACTGCAGCACGTATGCCTTAAACGAATTGTGCGTTGGCAACAGCCACAAAGACCTGGGGAATGATAGAACTGCCATCCTGCCACTAATGGTAGATGGTACAATACTTATCTCTGCTCACACCCTTAAGGGATGCATCGCAAACTTCCTGGCTGCACATCTGAAGCTGCCCATTACCCGTATGAACAACCATCGGTACAGCTTCAGACCAAATAATGCATTTGGGTCAAACATCTGTTTTGGCGCAGGTATTGTAGAGAAGATAAACTCTGATGGAAGCTTAGAAGTAAGGAAGTTTAAGGACGATAAATTCGCTTATACCCGGAATAAAAACAAAGATGGTTACTACTCATATCAGGTAAACAACAACAAGTACAGCTATCTCAGACCGGATATGAATGGAGATTATTTTAAGTTCTATGATTACTTCGATGGCTTAGACGGCAGTGGCACAATGGCTAATCTATTTGCCAATTCAGGGACTACACCCCGAACCCCTCCCTCGCATAAAGGATTTGGAGTTAAGCTGAGTAGTCCCACAGATTATCCTCTCTCAACAGAGCTATTCTTGGCAGATAGGGATACTGTGAAGCTATATACCGATACCATAGATGTACTTATGGATGATAAAATTGGGCATCTCTGCGATCATCCTTTGACAGATACGAATGATGTGAGCACCATCAAGAATAATCTGAGGAAGCATCTTACAAACAAAGAGGGCGACCTGGTCTTTTTTGAGTATAGAAATGGTACAAAACAGATACTAACCTTCGGCAAGCATTTCCGATATCGCTGGGCATATTCCCGCAGCTTGCATGATTTTCAGCAGGATTATCAACCCTACGATTTGGATGCTTTGCGAAAGGCGAATACCAACATTATAGAGGAACTTTTTGGGTACTCATACGGAGAGAAAGAGATTACATCCGATAAAGATATCCCCTTTGAAAACCGGGCAAAATCCGGCAAAGTTCATTTCTCCTTCGCAGAACATGTTTCCGGAACGGGGCAACTTAAGACAGAGAAGTGGTTACCTCGTCCGGGCTCTCCCAAACCATCATCTTTCGAGTTTTACCTAAGGGAAAACTATCGCTTATTCCTGAATAGAAGCACTTTGCAGGGTTGCATGGTAACTAATGGCGACCCTGCAAGAAAGGATTTTAAACAAGCACCTAGGCTTTCGGGCAGGAAGTTCTATTATAAAACGGTTAGCAACTCATACCAGAATGGGCAAGGTGTTGCCGGGGAAGATATGACAGTGCGTCTATCCGATGTATTACATCCTTCCGAGAGCAGCTTCCCCCAATTCAACTTTCGTGTTCATTACCACAATCTGAGTCTGAACGAGCTTCACCTTCTGCATTTCGCCCTCTGTTTGGGGCAGAACGCCATCCCCAATCTTGATAGACCACTCTCTGAGCAAAACATCCTATGCCACCAGATTGGCTATGGAAAAAACTTTGGCATGGGTGCTGTGAAATTTGTGATCAACACTGTCAATGACAAGGAAGAGGTTTTTCGCATCAAAGTTGATTCCGATACCGGAAAACTCGAGTTATATAGGCTAAAGATTGAACAGAAGCATACTTTGAGTAAAGATATGAAACGCTTGATGACCTTGGGAGAGCAGTTCCGAACATACCCAAGGTATGAAGGAAAGATTCACCTGTGGCACACAAAGCTTAAAAACGACGACCTTAAAGCTCGTAGAGAATAAGGAGTTCATTAGTGAAGAATACCATAATGTGTATGACAATCGGCAAGCGCGATTGCAACTTGGTTTACGAGTATGCTGTCCAAGGTAAGTTCAGATGTCCCACTTCTATTAAGGATTTAACCGAATTCGTTAAGCTTGATGCCCTTGATCCTCAAGAATGTTAAAATACTCATGGCTGGCAGCAGTAGAAAACAAGGAAATTCACGAGTAAAGTGAGGTTTTCATGACTTCATCATTGTTTATCGGTATAGGCAACCGCGATCTTCAGGCTATCTACACATTGCCTACCGGGGAAAGGCGTCGACAACAGATAAGGCCAGATAAAGTCCCTTCAGGATTACCAGTATTGACTGGCAACGGAGTATGGGAACACGACAGAGAAAAGGATCCCAAGGTGGAAAACCCAATTGGGATATGTTTTCCGATTCTGGAAAAGACAATAAACTGCTTGCGCGATGAAAACATTACCTATCTGGACAGGCTCTTTATCCTCTGCACAGATCGTTCTCAAGTTGTACCGAAACTGTTGAATATCAGAGCAGCATGGGAAGAAAATGTGGAGAACATAAATGATCTTTATGAATACCTTGATCGAGGGCTGATTAGATGGGCTCTTAACGATCCCAGTACTGATACTTCGGAACTGCTTAAAAACAAGATAACCAGTAAGGAGCTGAAGTATGAGGGAATTGAGATAGGGGAAACCATAGTGCTCAAACTTGGTACTTACGGTAGACTTAATAGCATCAACAAGCTGAACCCTGCTAAAAAGATCATGCTGGAAGACCTGGAGATCGCTGATATTAATACTCTGGATTTCTTTGAAGATGAGATTCACCATGCCCTGATGCCATTTTATAAGCACCTGCAAAACAGCAACCTCTACTTGGGAACCCATGCCGGGGGAATGCCTCTGATGCTTCGAGGACTGGATAGTGTGTTGGTCAATGTTCTACCCTATGCCAGATATCGGAGGATATTTGCTAGTGAATACGGAGGGGCTACTTTCCAAAAAAGGAAGAAAAACAGTTTTCCAGAACTGATGGGACAAATGAACCAAAGCGTGATCAGTATGGAATGGAACCACGCCCTTCACTGTCTGGAACAATTGGAATCTAGATTCTGCAGTCAGTTTCCAGATGGTAGGCTGGCAGATTTGAGAAGGATTCTGAACGGAGCAAAGGCTATGTGGGAAGCGGAAGGTACTTGGTTTGAACGTTTTGCTGCCCACATCCTCAGAGCGCTTTATACATCCAATCTCAACGAAATCGTTGTATGGCTTAGCTGTTTGGAACAGGCAGCACGACTTGAGCTAGCCAGAAAGCAAATTGGAAAGTTATGGATCAGCTTAGATGAAAAACGCGGAATAGTGGAACTAAGTCAACCCGTTAATGGAATAAAACACGTTGATCTAGAGTTCGGGAAACTGAGGCTCTATGTGGATGAGAACAAGCTCAAAGAAGCCTTCGCAGACTACATTGGAGTCTTTCTCAACCCCAATACACTGGGTTTCAACGCAGAATGGGAAAAGATCAGAATGCTCAGGAACGATTTGATACACCAGGGGAAAGCACCAGCTCGTAACAGCAATGCCATTCCAGATATAAATTGCTTTATCGGTATTGATCCGATTAAACTACAAGATGCCATTGTACATATCAAGCAAAGAAACCTTCAGGAGCTTATCCTTTTTGAAACCAAGGTGCTGGAGAATCCGTTTTTTTCCGTTCTGGGGAAGATTTGCGGGTTTAAGGGTGATATGCTTAAAGAGAGAGGCTTTAGCAAGCGTTTCTTTGAAACCCTGCACCGAACATAGGTCAGAGCCATGCCATCAGTGTTGTTAATAATTATAGGAAACTCTGAGCTCCAACTGGTATATGACAGGAATAGAGCCGATCTGCCCAAAGATACTATAGGTGTGTTTGGCGGTCAGCTTGACCAAATTCCCTTCAAATGGGATGACTCAAGCATAGAGGTAAAAACCCCAGGCTATAATATCTCGGACGCAGAGGCAATAGTGCTTCCCAAACTTAAAAAGGCAATTGATGATCTGATCAGTCGGGGAGAAACACAGCTCGATGAGCTGATACTGATTGCCACTAATCGGTCAAAGGGAATTGATCAGTTAGATCAGCTGCTGGCGGAAAATCCGGACATTATTATGGATGCTGAGATATGCAGAGAAGTAAAGAACATAAAAGAACAAGCACTTCATGATAACTCGCTGCTCTATGCAGCCAAAATGAAAAGTCTCCTGGAGAATAATGCTTATCAGATTCCCATGCAGATATCAAAAATAAGCATACTCAGCCTGGGCACTGGATCCTACTATGACCGTTTGCCTATGATAGGTAAGCCCTTAAGACTCTCAGACCTTGATCGCTTTGATCTGAACAAGAATGATTTTTGGGAATATGAACTAGTAGAAGCATTAAAACCAAAACTTGAGATGTTTGGACTTTCCAAGCTCTATATCCGATCCTGGGGAGGGATGCCAAACCTGCGGGCTAGTCTGGACAGGGTACTGGAAGCGCTGCTGGTAAATCCGGGAATCATTCGTCTTTTCAGTTCCCACTCTTCTGGTTATATCAGATCCCAGAATACTCAGGATGAGTTTCTGAACCTGCATAAATCCATGAACCGTTCGGCAGTAGAAATGGACTGGAGTTCGGTGGCAATGCTATTTGCCGAAATCAGGTCGTTAAATCCCGGATATTTTAGTGAACCAGTAGAAAAAGAAATGAGGGAGTTGCTAGCGGAAATCAATGGCAATCAGGAGAATGAGAAAAACTGGTTTGGCAATTTCTTCGTGCTTATCATGAGAGCCGTTTATAACCAGGATATGAATCTGCTCTTTATCTGGTTACGCTGCTTGGTTGAGGCTGCATTTCTGGCAATTCTGGAACTGCCGGAAAATTTCGAAGCTCATAGCTACCGACTTATAAGAGATACCCAACTAAATAAACATATAATCAATGCCAAGGGTAAGGGCTCTGTCTTGATTCTGAAAGACGGAACTCAGATAGAGGCCAAGTATTCAGAGCTCCTGGCCAGCCTGGAAGACATCGGGTCTGTAAAACATCTAAACGAATACGGGAAGCTCTTGTACCTTGATAGCCATATAACGCACAAGCAAGGATACCGACATAAAACTCGACCTGTTTACCAAGCCCTTGTGAACCACAGAAACGCTCTGGTTCACAGTGGGATACCGATTCCGGATGATCCTCAGTTGCTGCATGCTGTGTTTAGTTTTATTGGGATTGATAAGGATAGGATCAGCTCATTGATCCTTTCAGCTAAAGAATGTGATTGGCAAGCCCTGATGTTTTATGAGCGGGAGCTTCTGAATACCAGTCCTTTCTTCAGTTTAATGAAAGCTATTGGAACAGGTGGAGATTCTGATTGGCTTCCTCTGGAAAGGTCTGGATTGGAACGATATATCCATATAATCAGCAAGACATAGCCCCGAGACTTTCCTCTCTTCTTGATTATAGCAGATTTGTATGAAAGGTCTGTATTTGAGGATTTCAAAGTTTTCACCATGAAGCATACCACTCTCTAGGGTATAACTCCATCAGACTACCATTCTATATCTGTAAAACAGGGCGTACCTCACCCACATCCCGTTAGTTTCCCTAACAGGATTTATTTGCACAAGAACGTAACTGTGTATTACACGCTTATCTAAGCGCTTTCTTTACAACGTCACGTAGTGTTTTTGCTGCCAGGCTAATCAGCCCGCTTGCAATCGCATATATGATCTTGTTTAGCATAGATCCTCCAAAAGGATGTACTATTTGTTTTGGCAGTTGCTCCACAATAGCAGTGAACTGCATTTATGGGTTTCACTAATAACCACTTTCATGTTGTTGACTATGAAGCTCTTTAATCCAGGGCGGGTATGATAGCGCAAAGCCAAGGAACTGGTTGCTCCTGCTTATAAAGACATCTGGTTTCTGACAACGTATCCCCGGAACTAAACACCAAAGATATACGCATGATCTGATAAGAGGTATCAACATTTCCCCTATCCTGAGTTGCTAATCGAAAATAGAATCCCAGATTGTCTTTATAGTCCAACCAACACCTACTGCTATTGCCACGGGAGCAGCTACTGTTGCCACTAAAGCTGTGGTACCCACAATCCCCGCAGAAGCCAGTCCACATGCCACAGCAGCCCCTCCTGCAGTGGCGGCAGCGCTGGCACCTGCAGCGGATAATGCTCCTCCGGCAGCTTCCTTACCCACATCCAATAGAACTTCACCCACATCCTTTTCGTCGTTATACAAATCCTGAATCCCTTGAAACACAGCAAATCCTGTTCCTACAATAGCTCCTGTGGCAGCACTACCCTTGGCAGCAGTCATGCAAGCCTTGGAAACTCCGTTCATACCTGTTACACCTGCTTTAACGGCAAGAGCTTGAGTGGTGTTGGAAGATATCCCGGATGATTTGATGGTTTTCTTAATACCTTCTTTAGCCGCTTTTTCAGTCAACTTAGTGAAAGTTTCTTTGCTTCCCACTATCTGAGCAGAATTGTATTGACCACTTTTAATCTGATTAACGGTTTTGCTTATACTTGCTACGGTGTCCTTTGCCTGGATTCGCTGTGCGATTTTGCCTCCCTGTTTTACAACGATATCCACTGTCTTGGCATTTGTGCTTTTTGTTAAGGTAGCCTTTACACCGTTTGCAATGTTTACGGGATTGGCGTTTATGCTATCCTTAATCAGCACTTCATGTATTATGCCTTTAAGCTGGGGATTGCGTCCGGCTCTTTGCAAGCTTTCGTTTATAACTTTGGCTTCATAGCCATTACGGGCAACGTTGTGTGCGATGTGCTTTTTAGATTTTTTCATTTTGTGACTCCTTTGTTTTTTATTTCCTATATGAAGCCAAACCTGAGCCAAACGATACAGCTCTTGTAATGAATTGATATACAGTCATTAAGCACATCCGTAAACATCTTGCCTGTGTATCGGCTCATACTTTTAGTTTAAAACCCTAAACTTTATGTTGACATTCATGGCGCTTCCAGGATTTTAAGCTTAAGGAGTTATTATGAATATCTTTTTCTCATTCATTGGCGGTAACGATCGAAACTGCATCATTGGTAAATCGCCTAAGTTAGGGCCTATAGGGTCTATTATGAGGGATAAAATGGGGCTGTTCGACCAAACTGTTTTGTTTCTCGATCCTACAATGCGATTTAGGGATGGTATAGATTGCCAGAAGTTGATTTCTCCCTTCTATAAGGGTTTTTACCATAATGAGCTTACTATCATGCCCCTGCCCGAGATAAAAAATCCTGCTAACCATCAGGAGATATACAATTGCCTATTCTCAGTTTTTGCAGATTATGATGCAGAAACCAAAAAGGGAAAACCACGTTTCTTTTTTAACCTAAGCTCCGGAACTCCTGCAATGCATGCAATTCTGATGCTTTTTGGCAAGGCACGCTACGAAGCAGTAATGTATCAGAGCTACGAAAAGGAGGGCAAGGAATTTGCGGAGGAGGTAAAAATCCCCTTTCCCATTACTCTGGAAACCATTTCACGGGAGATTAAAGCAGAAGCCAGCCTGGTGCAAGAAGCTCTTCATCGTGAGCCGGAAGATCAAAGCATCATTGGTAACCATCCTATTATCCTGGATGCCAAAGCAAGAACGGCGAAATATGCCCTGTGTGATTTTAACATATTGATAACCGGAGAAAGCGGAACTGGTAAGGAACTTTTTGCCCGCTATTATCATAGAAATAACCCAACCAGAAGTAAAAAGGAGATTGTTTGCGAAAACTGTGCTAATTTCCCTGAGAACCTTATTGAATCTGAGCTTTTTGGGCATGTCAAAGGTGCATTTACCGGAGCGGAAACGAATAAAGCCGGCAGTTTTGAAAGAGCCAATAAAGGAGTGCTGTTTCTGGATGAGATTGGGGAAATGCCACTAATTCTACAGGCAAGATTGCTACGTGTGTTGGAAACAGGAATGATTCGCCCTGTAGGTGCGGAAAAAGAGAGAAAGGTAGATGTGCGAATTGTGGCTGCAACCAATAGCCCCGAAAAGCTAAGACCAGACCTGCGCTACCGTTTGGCAGACGGCATCATAGATTTGCCTCCCCTCAGAAAACGAGGAGAAGACGTTCTTGCTATTGCCGAAAGCATTATAGGCAGCACAAATAAAGACCTTGCCAGAAGAATGCAGGGTTATGCCACCTACTCTGGAAAAAACTTTGACGAATCTGCCAAAAGACTGCTACTCACCCATAACTGGATGGGAAATGTGCGGGAACTAATATCCGTGATCAGGCGTGCTTGTGCTTTGGAAAGCGAAGCCATGCTTACTGACCACATCCTTCAGAAACATATGTTTAGCTTGGCAAAAAGCATAAATGCACAGCTAACCCTACCCTTCAATCCTGAATGCGAAATTGTCATAAATCAACCGATTGATCTAATGAACGAGCTGAAGCAAATTAAAAAGCATGTGCTGCATTCTAAGCAGGGGGCATTTAAAACCAAACAGAAAATGGCTGAATTCTTTGGCTTCGAGGGCAGCTCAGCGTTAAATAAGCATCTTTAAATTATGATGCTTAGTTCATTCCCTAAAAATGTCAATTAAAAAACCACGTATCTTCTTTTCAACCCTACTCCTTCCTTAATGTAACTACTGAATCAGTAATCATAGATTATTAAGCAGGGACTGCTTCCGAAATGAAATGTAACCTCACAATTGGAGCTCACTACCCTGCTAAATTTCTGCAGGATAACAACCGCAATTACCACTGGTTGGCGTGATTACCATTACCTGATATAATCCACTATTAAGCGCTTCATTCCAAGCAACTGGGCATTTTAATCGCATGGGAGTTGAAAATCGGATCTACTTGGATTGAGGACATCAGACTTAACTAAGCACTAATGACTTTGCTTCGCTTCAAATGCCATGTGTGGAAATTCCTCAGATCATCTGGGATTAATCCGCACACCAAGAAAAAAAAGGTATAGCTCCCCCCTCACCAATAAAGGAAAAGGGGGATTTTTTTTCTCACGGTAAAGGTGGTCATTTATAGGCAAAATCAGACAAGACCATAAAGACCTACTGGCTTTTCCATCTCAACCCCTCCGGAGCCCGGAGGTCATTTCAAGGATATCGATGATGAAGATATCGATGATGAAGATGTGTCTCAACCCCTCCGGAGTCCGGAGGTCATTTCAAGATTGCCGGTCCGATCGAAAATTCTCGTATGGAATCAGTGTCTCAACCCCTCCGGAGTCCGGAGGTCATTTCAAGTAAACTGGAGGAACAATGAAAAGGATATATGTACCTTTAATTGTCTCAACCCCTCCGGAGTCCGGAGGTCATTTCAAGAGTATTTCAGGAGTTGATTACTTCCAGAACATTTTGTCTCAACCCCTCCGGAGTCCGGAGGTCATTTCAAGTCTAATGGAAGTCCGACTATTGATCTTCGCTTCTGAGTCTCAACCCCTCCGGAGTCCGGAGGTCATTTCAAGTCGTCTGGGAAGTGGACGTATCGTCTGGGTTTGACGACTGTCTCAACCCCTCCGGAGTCCGGAGGTCATTTCAAGATAATAACTTAAATAAAATGATCGTTACACGTAGAATACGGTCTCAACCCCTCCGGAGTCCGGAGGTCATTTCAAGAAAAATATCTTGGCCGTCTATAAGGTCAAGGCGTGGGGTCTCAACCCCTCCGGAGTCCGGAGGTCATTTCAAGTTACCTGTTAGCAATGTAGTGTCTTGTCCCTGGAATGTCTCAACCCCTCCGGAGTCCGGAGGTCATTTCAAGCTATAGGAAATAGGCTGGACCCCAATAAACACTTCGTCTCAACCCCTCCGGAGTCCGGAGGTCATTTCAAGACTTGAAAAAGAAGATCATGAAAATCCAGACACAAGGTCTCAACCCCTCCGGAGTCCGGAGGTCATTTCAAGATAAAATTTTATCAGGAAGCAAGGATTCCTCTACTGTCTCAACCCCTCCGGAGTCCGGAGGTCATTTCAAGTTCCTTAACGGGGAGGCTGGAAAGAGAGCCATCGAGTCTCAACCCCTCCGGAGTCCGGAGGTCATTTCAAGGAACAAGGTGTAAGGATATCGGACAAAATTTCAATAGTCTCAACCCCTCCGGAGTCCGGAGGTCATTTCAAGGCTATTACAAAATGTAGCGCGTTAGCTCTTGTCTTTGTCTCAACCCCTCCGGAGTCCGGAGGTCATTTCAAGTTGGGTATAACTGTGGGTCATGCTGGGTGATACGTCTCAACCCCTCCGGAGTCCGGAGGTCATTTCAAGTGAAACCTGAAGCTAAAAGGAATACCCATGCCTTAAGTCTCAACCCCTCCGGAGTCCGGAGGTCATTTCAAGATATCATAACTGAATTCTTCCAAACAAACTTTCAGTCTCAACCCCTCCGGAGTCCGGAGGTCATTTCAATAAATTCCGCCTGGATAAGGGGTGTTTTAGAAACAAGTCTCAACCCCTCCGGAGTCCGGAGGTCATTTCAAGTAATTTTTCAGGGCTAAGATAATGAGGTTTTTATATGTCTCAACCCCTCCGGAGTCCGGAGGTCATTTCAAGCCACTACTGAGGGAATCATTCTTATTTTCTGTCTCAACCCCTCCGGAGTCCGGAGGTCATTTCAAGTTATGCTCCAAATGGAGCATCGGACCATGCCCCTTGTGTCTCAACCCCTCCGGAGTCCGGAGGTCATTTCAAGATGAGCGTCTCTACACCCGCACAGGATGCGGGGCGGGCAGTCTCAACCCCTCCGGAGTCCGGAGGTCATTTCAAGGAATACAGCCGTGCCTGATTCTATGCTGGCCAAGCTGAAGTCTCAACCCCTCCGGAGTCCGGAGGTCATTTCAAGTGTTTAAAGCACGAAACTTATCCATATCTCGATTATTAAGTCTCAACCCCTCCGGAGTCCGGAGGTCATTTCAAGGGGTTGACATCCCTCTCGCAAACACAAAGTCAGAACCTGAGGTCTCAACCCCTCCGGAGTCCGGAGGTCATTTCAAGAGGGCTGCCAAACCTCAAATCACTTCAAGACCCTGACGCAGAGTCTCAACCCCTCCGGAGTCCGGAGGTCATTTCAAGATCCCTGATTTTCGGCCTTTAGCAGAAAGGGTTTAGCACCCCATTTACGTGAACCTCCCTCGTCTATACCCCTGAAATGAAGTATTTTTCTGAGGTTCACGTAAAACAAGTTAACTTCCCGAATAACATAAAGTTGCCGATTAGGACAGCGTATCTTATTGTTTTGCAGAACAATAAACCATAAACCCCTCCCCAAAGAAACGGGGAGGTCATTCCAATTAACTCAGGTTGATCGCTGTTTCACAATGTCTCATACCTGCATAGCGTCGATATCGCTAAGATACTTGCGTGCAACGGACTAATGAAACTCTCAATCTATTACATAATATTCGGGCTCTTTATTTATGGCAAGGGATTTTTTGGCGCAGGCGGCGCAAACCTGGAAGATGTGGATTATGCCCTGTTTGTTCAGGGTATTTTCCAGCCTCTTGGCGAGTGCTTTTACTTCGTGTTGTTTCAGGCTAAGCGCAAAAACGGATTCCTGGATGCGGACTCCCCGGCTGAGGAGAATCTTGGTGAGTCGGCGACGAACCTTATCGTTGCTAACGTCGAAAGCTATTACGTAATGCATGATATTTACTTTATTCTGAGAGGCCTGAAGTCTATTCCCAGCCTCAAACAGCGCATCAGCTGAGCTGCGCAGCGGTCGATCAGAGTAGCCCAGGTGAAGGTCTCATCGCCCAGTTTTACCTCCGTGCGCATAGTCTGTTCGTATTTGTGGATATAGCTTTTCATGGCCTGTGGTGCCAGACGGCTGTAGGCCCCATAGGAATTGCTGACAAAGTCTTCCTTGCCGATCTGTTTATTGTGGATCAGCGAAAGCACCATCCTGTCCACCAGAAACCTGAATGGCTCTATCAGGTCTGAAGCCAGGGCATAGTGCAGCCCGCGGGGAGAGTGGAAGATACCATCATAGGGATTCAGCTGGGCAGCTTGCAGGCATTCCGCCATGCGGAAATAGAGGTTGCTATAGCCAATGGAAAGCAGGGCATTAACAGGGCCTTCCGGGGGGTGGTAAGCCCGGCGGGGAAAATCCAGGGGCTTCACCAATTCCCGGAAGTGAGCCCAGTAGACTACTGAGCCCGCACCTTCCTTTCCTCGCAAACTGTCGGCATCCTGGCAGGATGCCAGGCTTTGTTCCAGTTCTTTCAGTTTTGATTCCTCCAGCTTGTTCTGTTTCAGCACCATTCGCTGGTTGTGCAGTTTAGCGGCAACCAGGGTTCGGATGAACTGCAGTGAAAAATCTTCCCAATCCCTTACCAAGGGATTGTAAATTAACTCTGGGGTAAAAAGCTTTTGGTTTTGCGCAAAACCGCCCAGGATGTGTCCATTAATGCCCATAAAGACAACCGGTTTGTGCAGCAGCAAAGCTTGCTGGATGGCACCGGCCGAGATGCGGGGTTTGCCGATCACTACGATTCTGGAGATCTCTTTCATTCCAATCATTCTGTTTTCGCCATCCTTCTGGATCACCATACTGCCGTTATCGTAACGGACGTAGCTATCCTTGAAGGTAAGGTAGAGGGGTTTGCCCTTTGTATAATCTTCCTGAAAGGCCGGGATACCATTCAGGCTGTAATCCTCCATCTTGACTGCCTTCATTTTCTCACATTGGTTTTTATCGATGGCATAGCCTACGAAATGGATTGTTTCGTTTGCGTTGAAGGCATGGCATTTTTCCTCCGCCAGGCTCAGTTTTTGCTTTGCCAGGATGGTGTTCAGGCTTTCCAGGCTGGGGGCAGGGGTGTGTGGCTGATCGGACAGAACGCAAAAATCATCCGCATAGCGAACCAGGAACCAACCCCTATTTTTTATCTCACGGTCGAAGGGGATCAACCAGAGGTTGGAGAGCAGGGGGGAAAGCGGGTTTCCCTGGGCAATTCCGCAGCCTGACTGCAACATGTATCCGGTAATGAATTCAGCCAGGGGATCGGTATTGAGCAGCCCTTTCAGGAGCAGGGCAAGTCCTGTGCGGTCTATGGAATCGAAAAAAGCCCGGATATCGGCTTTGATGCCCTGGTTAAAACCTTTGCGGAAACAGCCAAAAACCCTGTTTGCTGCCTGGTGGTAGTCGCGGCCGCTACGATAGGAATAGCAGCCGGGAGAGAGCAGCTTGTCCAGACAGTGGTCGATCTGTTGCAAAACTGAGATCAATAAATGCCGTTCATGAATGTTTTGCACCTTGATCAGCCGGTAATTACCATTGGGTGAGCGCTTCTTGAAGTTCAGCGTGTCGCCCGGTTCCAGCTTTCCACTTCTTAAGACCCTGGCGGCATTGTTCAGATAGGTTGATCCGCAATCCAGCAGATCTTCCTTGGCCAGGTTGTCGGGACCGGGTGAGCCGGATTTCATGGCTTCCAGGGAAGTGCGGAGATTTTGCATGCTGCTGCTGCGCTGCAGGTAACTGGTATAGCAGGTTTCCGGTTTTTGGCTGCGAAATCCCGGGGACTGATCCAGATAATAAAACCCAAAGCCAAAGCTGCGGTTTTTGCCGATTCCGCAATACTGGCCTGCCACGATTGCCGTTAATAACTCTTTGTCCCTGGGCATCCCGATTCTTATTCCGCCTATCAGGCCGCCCAGAGTTTTTTCGTAGGGCACGTCCAGCCAGATCAGACCCTTGTTTTCCAAGGGGGGACAGCCGTTTGGCTCAATTCCGAATTCCCGGGCAAGCGCCGGAAAAAAGCTCTCCGCTTCAAAGCCCAGGGGATCCAGAAAGCTGAAGTTCTGTTTGTTTTCGGCGGCTGGCTTTAACCTTAGAGGTGTGTGAAACAGCAGATCAAGGCTATTATAATGGTCTTGCAGAAATGTAGCCTCCTGCAGGATGGATTCTATATCGATGAAGTTCTTTGCCTCGGATAAACAGAGCTGTTCGTAGCTTACCAGTCGCAGGCTTCGTCCGGGGTAAAACTGCAGCTTTCCCTCCGGGATCGTAGCCCTGGCAGCCTGATCCAGTTCATCATTCAGCATCTCCAAAAGCTCTTTCTGATACTCTCGGGGAAGGCTGAGATCCAAAGCCAGAAACTCACCGGGGAAGAATTCCCGCATCCCGTTGTGCACCGGAACCGGACACAAGCCCAGTTCACTTAGGGCTGCCTTGAAATATGGCCTGCACCAGTGGCGCAGCATGGCACTCCAGTATATACCCTGGTAATACTCCAGATTATCGATGGGCAAGATTACTTCAAACTTCAGTCTGAACCAAACACGGGGAAAGAACTTTTCCATTCCAGCCTCCCGGCAGATTGCTTTGGACAACTGAAAACAAGATTGCCGGGTTGCAAAATTCTGGCAAGTAAAATTGAGACCCAAACGGATTCTTACTCCTAAGGGGGGGGATTGGTCATTTCTCCTTCGGCTCTTTGAACAGCGGGAACCGATATCGCCAGGAGCTTTTTCCAGCCAAGCCCTAAGGGACGAAAGATCATAGCGATGCGGGTGGAACAAGGCTTCAGCCTTGGAGAACCCCTCGGTAAGGAGATGCATGTGCATGTTTTCAGCCAAGCCCAACGGGCGATAGATCATAGCGATGGGGGGGGGACCAAGGCTTCAGCCTTGGAGAACCCCTCGGTAAGGAGATGCATGTGCATGTTTTCAGCCAAGCCCAACGGGCGATAGATCATAGCGATGGGTGTGTACCAAGGCTTCAGCCTTGGGGAACCACTCGGTAAGGAAATGCATGTGCATGTTTTCAGCCAAGCCCAACGGGCGACAGATCATGGCGATGGGGGTGGCGCTATGGCAAGCGCCTGTACTTACGGAGGTTGTTAAGCCCAACGGACGAAAGATCATAGCGATGGGTGTGTACCAAGGCTTCAGCCTTGGGGAACCACTCGGTTATGGTGTGATGCGGCATTTGTTTGTTTTCTAATCCTCCCGTCCTGCCAGGGAAGCGGAAACTCCGCTTCCCTGGCAGGACGGGAGGATATTTCTTAGGGGTACATAGGCTCCTCAACAATTTCGAGGGTCTCCGCTAAAGCTCCGAACCCATCGCTATGATCTTTTGCCCTCCGGGCACAGCTTTTTCATAGTCGTTTATCCCAGATAATGCAGTAGAATTCCAGCGCACGGAATTCCGGTGTCTCACCGGAAAGGAATGCCAGCGTCTCGCTGGCATAAAAAAACCAGCCAGAGGCTGGTAAAACCTTGCCAGCGAGACGCTGGCATTCCAGGGACTGGGAACTGCATTAGTGCATTGTTTGGGTTAACTAGTAAATATAGTTGGGGGATATCATGCTGAACGATTTGGAGATAGCCCGCAACACCAAACTGAAAAACATAGACGAAATAGCTGCTATAAGTTCTGGGAAAACAAAAGAGATTCAGTTTGTCGTCAAATGGCGTACTGAATCTCTTCAGGGATATCCTTGGCAAATCCTCTTCCCAGGATTTTTATTTTACATGGAAGTTGTCCAGGAACTGCTGCAAAATGGCAGCCCGGCTGGGATGACGCAGTTTCTTCAGGGCTTTGTCCTCTATCTGGCGGATGCGTTCCCGCGTAACCTGGAAGATATTTCCCACTTCCTCCAGGGTACGGTGATAGCCGTCGTCGATGCCAAAGCGCAGCCGGATAACCCTTTCTTCTCTGGTGGTTAGGGTTTTCAGCACTTCATCCACCTGTTTTTTCAGGAGGCTGCGTTCGGCCAGGCGTTCAGGCGAAATGATGGTTCTATCCTCGATAAAGTCGCCCAGGATGCTGTCTTCGCTGTCGTGGCCGATGGGTTTATCCAGGGAAACCGGCTCCTTGCTGATGGAAAGGATGTTCTTGATCTTGTCCACCGGCATGTCCAGAACTTCGGAAATCTCTTCAGGATAGGGCTCACGGCCAAGTTTTTGCATCAGTCTTCTGCTGGTACGGTTTATCTTGTTGATACTTTCGATCATGTGCACCGGGATGCGAATCGTTCTGGCCTGGTCGGCGATGGCGCGGGTGATCGCCTGCCTGATCCACCAGGTGGCATAGGTGCTGAATTTATAACCTTTGCGATAGTCGTATTTTTCAACGGCTCGCATGAGGCCTGTATTGCCTTCCTGGATGAGGTCAAGGAACTCCAGTCCGCGATTGTTGTAGCGTTTGGCGATGCTGATCACCAGACGGACGTTGGCCTCGATCATTTCGTTCTGGGCTTTTTCCTTGTTTCGTTCGGCGCGTTCGATCTCGCGCAGCAGGAAAACCAGTTCGTTGCCAGTCATCTTGGTTTCCAGCTCCACGCGGCGTATTTTGCGGCGGGCGTTTTTGATTTTGCGCAGAGTTTCCACGAAAATATTGGGATCAATTCCCGTTTCAGTCTGGACTTCTTCAAAGTCCTCATCGCTTTTCTTGGCGCGTCGGCCATAGGTGCAAATCTCGTCGATGGTATAACGTTTGATGCGGGTAAGCTCGGTAATGCTGTCGTAGCTTTCTTCGATGCGTTCCACAAGGCTGCGGATGCGGTAAACCATGCGTTTGATCAGTTTGTCGTTGTAGGATAGCTGCATAAAGGTATTGATGATCAGGTTGCGGATATCGTCTATCTCTTCCTGGCGGTTGGCGGTGCCGGTTTCGTCGAAGTCGCAATTATCGAGGATGGTGCCCACCTTTTCCAGGTTTACTTCGTTTTCCTTCAGGATTTCCTTGAATTTATCGATGATCTTAACGTCCTGGTTTTTATCGATCCAGGTACCGATATCCACCTTGAAAATCTGATCGAGACGTACTCTGCGTTCCCGGAAGCGATGCAGGAAGTTATACATTTCACGCAGGGTGCTGCCGCTTTGGAACACGTTTTGGTTTATCATCTTCTGATAGGTTTCTATCTTTTTGGCTACGCGCACTTCTCCTTCGCGGTCCAGAAGTGGAACGCGTCCCATTTCGCGCAAATACATCCTTACGGGATCGTCGTAATAGCGTTTGGTTTTAAACTTTTTAGGCGCGGCGGGTTTGCGGATGGCAGCTCCGCCTTTGGTGATGCGCTTTTCGGTTTCGTCGATAATTTCGATGCCATCCTGCGACAGGTCGAAGATAATGTCATCCACCTTGTCCAGGAAAAAGGGGCTGTTGGGCAGAATATCGTTGATTTGTTTAAAGGTGATGTAGCCGGATTCTTTTCCGAGTTCCACCAGTTTCTTCAAACATTCGTTATAGGTAATCATCAATGCTCCTTAGATGCAATGCCCTTCAAAAAAGGACTTTATTTACGACCTTGCGGGTCATGCGACGGTAGCTGCGGGCCAGCTTTTCCTTCTGTTTGAGGAGTTCCAGGTTATTTGGGTCTTTGACTATGGCGCGATCCAATTCATCCAAATCCCTTTGGACCTTACGGATGCGTATGCCGGACAGGCAATCTTCAAAGCGCATGTGCTGGCCGTCCTCGAACAGAAGTTCTGCCAAGCTTTCCTTTATTTCTTTATTTTCAATATTATCCAACAGCGCAGAGGGGTTATAATCCTCAGCTTGCAGGCTTTGCGACACAAGAAAGTTATAGAGATTCCGGTAAAGCCTATTACTAAAATAACTCTGATTCACCTCGCTTGCAAGAAGTTTATATGAATCATAGTCCTTCAAAGCCAAAACCAGAAAATCACGCTCTTCGGTACTTTCTTGCCTATGAATTGCAGATGAAACCGGGGCGCTTTCCGGCTGAGCCGGCGCACTGCTGCGATGCAGCTTGCTAAGCAGAGCTGTTTCCGAAACGCCAAAGGCATCCGACACTTCCTTCACCATTAGTTCACGCTTCACCATGTCCTTCAGGCTGCGCAAAGCATCCAGCAGCAGATCGATTCTTTCGGCCGTGGGCTGCTCTGGACGCGGGTCTTTGGCCAGAAAAGCGATAAGGCCCGGAGCGCTTTCCAGGAGACTCTGCATAGCATCAGAACCCTGATTAAGGATGAAGGAATCGGGATCTTCGCCGTCGGGAAGCAGTGCAATGGATACCTCCATCCCTCGCGACAGGCAAAGCAGACCACCTCTAACGGCTGCTTTAATGCCCGCCGCATCACCGTCATACAACATCAGAGCCTTATTTGCAAAGCGCTTCAGCAGGAATATCTGATCTTCCGTCAGCGCTGTACCCAGGCTGGCCACGGAATTAGTAAAACCGCTTTCAAACAGCCGTAAGAAATCGAAGTATCCCTCACAAACCAGAGCCAGGCCGGTCTTGCTGATATTGTATTTGGTTTTATGCAGTCCGTACAGTTCTTTGCCCTTTGTATAAAGCTCCGTGCCGGGGGAATTCATGTATTTACCGACGCCTGGCTTTTCTTCCAACAGCCTGCCGCCAAAGGCGATAACCTCACCAAAGCTATTGTGAATAGGGAACATCAGCCGCTCCCTGAAAAGATCAACCATATTGCCGGAATAAACGCCAAACAGCCCACTTTCCTTCAGCAGCGCTACAGCCAAACCTTCCTTCAGCAGGTGGTTTAGCAGGGCTTTTTCGCTATTCAGGGCATAGCCAAGCTGCAGTTCTTTGGCCGTTTCAGGATTGAAAGAACGTTTCTGCAGGTATTCAAGCATGTGTTTACCATGCGCAAAGAGATTTTCCGCAAAAAACTCCGCTGCGCTTTTGTAAATATGTAAGAGCTGCTCACGTTTCGTGCTTACGGTTTTGGTTTTTTCATATTCCGGCAGTTTGATACCTGCGCGTTGAGCCAGCTTTTTCACTGACTCGATAAAACTAAGCTTTTCGTAGTCCTGCACGAAACCGAAGACGTTGCCTGCCTTTCCGCAGGCAAAGCATTTGTAGATCTGCTTGGGCTGGCTTACATACAGCGAGGGCGTGCTGTCGTTATGAAAGGGACACAGACCGCGCCAGTTTGTCCCTACGTGCTTGAGGGGGAGGTATTCCTGCACGACCTCCACGATGTCGTTGGCTTGGCGAACCTGCTCTATTAAACTATGTTCCATTTACTTATACCATACAGAGGGGAAAGTTTGGGTGTCGATTCTGCTTTGATAGCAGGCTTTGATTCAAAGAATGGTTACAGTGCAGAACTTTTTTTTCAACACAGAGAAAAGCAGAGTTGAACCGAGAAAAGCAGAGATAACTCAGGAATGATTTTAGGTGCTTGTTACTCGGTTTAAATATGTAAGTCATACGAGTGTTAATTTCCCATGTTCTATAAGCAGGCTATCCAAGTCGTGATTGGATAGTTTACCAAAGTTCAGTCTGATACGTTGGATGCCATCCTTAAGTAAGGGAACATTAGAATTGATTAAAAGACCCAAAGGCAGGTTGCTGAGGACAAGATAGGACATTAGCTGAGCCTCAAAAACAGGAAGCATATCCTTGACGGCTTTTAGTTCAACAATTATAGTATTCTCTACTTTCAGATCAGCACGGAAAACACTTTTGCATTCTGAGCCTTTATAAATACTCGAGATTGGGCCTTCACTTTTATATCGCAATCCCCTGACCTGCATTTCTTTGCAAAGACACTCATGATACACTTCTTCCAGCAAACCGGGACCAAGGTTTCGATGAACCTCGATGCAAGCCCTGATAATCCTTTCACTTAGAGCATTCAATGCATTTTCATCCATCTTTATTTCATTTCCTCTGCTTTTCTCGGTTCAACTCTGCTTTTCTCTGTGTTGAAAAAGAATCTCTGCTTCTCTGGGTAAAAACTCATATCTTCACCACCGTCACCCCGCTACCTCCTTCGCTAGGGCCGGGAGTATCGATACTCAGGATTCCCTTTTTGCGGCGTAGGTAGTCCCGAACTTTGCTTCTCAGGGCTCCGGTTCCTTTGCCGTGCACGATTCGCAGGTTGCGAAGACCGGCCAGGGCAGCGTTATCTAAAAACTCATCGATCAAGGGCATTGCCTCGTCGAAGGTCAGGCCCAGCAGTTTCAGTTCAAACTGCGCTTTGGGGCTGGCAGTGGTTTTAACAAAAATCTCCTTTTTTTTCTCTTTTTCTGCGTTTTTGCTGCTATAGAGGCTGTCTAGGGGTGTTTTGAAGCTGATCCCGTTCATATCCACCACAGCGGTTTCGCCCTGGATGGAACTGATCACCGCTTCGGCCTCAAAATTGGCCAGCCAGACCCGGTCTCCGGGTTTTGGCTTTTCCAGGGGTTTCAGGCCATCGCTAAAGCTGAGGGCGAGTTCCTTGTTTATCTCGTCGTTTTTCACTGCAATTTCATGCAATTTCCGTTCCGATACTGCCTTACGTTCGCTGCGTTCCAGGCTTTTAAGTTCCGATAGTTCTGCGCTGTAGAGCTTTTGTTGGGCGATCAATTCTCTTTGCAGTTCCTTCAGGTGTTGAGCCCTGCGTTTTTTCAGTTCTTCCTGCCAGGCGGCGTCTTTATTTTCCAGTTCTTGTATTCTGGCTTCCAGATTGCGGGTTTTTAGCTCAAACTGGTAGCTGGCAACGCTTAGTTTCTTTTTTTCGTCCTGCATTTTTTTCAGCAGTTCGGTAAACTGCAGATTCTGGCTTCCGGAAAGTTCTTTGGCTCGTTCCACCAGTTCACTGTCGATCCCCAGCGAAGCTGCAACCTCGATGGCGAAGCTGTCGCCTGGAAAGCCAGGAATGAATTTGTAGGTGGGATGCAGAGACTTCAGATCAAACTGCATTGAGGCGTTCAAGCAGGCAGGATGCTGCTCGGCAAAAACCTTCAGGGCGGTATAGTGGGTGGTTACGATTCCCGGGCAGGCAAGCTGCGCAAAACGCTCCAAAAAAGCCTGGGCCAGGGCTGAGCCTTGTTGGGGATCGGTAGCCGCGCCGATTTCGTCGATCAGGATCAGAGTACGGGGATTGGCTTTGCCCAGCATCCTGGCAATTTTGTCCAAGTGCGAAGAGAAAGTGGATAGTGCGTTTTCGATGCTCTGATCATCGCCAATATCGGCAAACACTTGCTCAAATATCCCGATTTCACTATTCTCGTCTGCTGGAACCGGCAAGCCCGAGAGAGCCATCAGCGTAATCAAGCCCACCGCTTTCATCAGCACGGTTTTTCCGCCGGTATTGGGACCGGAGAGGATAATCAGTTTTTTTTCTTCACCCAGTTCCAAGTCGAAAGGGATCACCTTTTGGGGATTTCCCATTCTCAAGCAGAGCAGCGGATGGCGGGCTGAAAGCAGCTTTATGACCGGTTTGGGCGTAAGATGCGGAATCTTTGCCCCCAGGCTGTGGCAAAGCCGGCCACAGGCAAACCGGAAGTCCAGCTCGGTCATCAGGTTTTGATTATTGATTATCTGCTTTTGCACTGCTTTTAGTTGCGATGTGTAGGTGGCGAAGATGCGATAAATCTCCTGCTTCTCTTCCTGCTTCACCATCTGCAGTTCGTTGTTCAGAGGCACGACCTGGGCGGGCTCCACGAAAACGGTTGCCCGGCTGCCGGAATGGCCTTGCACGATGCCATTCAGATAGGGAACCGCGCTTTCCTTTACGGGTAAAACGTAGCGGTCTTCCCTTTGGGTAACGAATTTATCCTGCAGATAGCGCTCCACATTGCTGTCCGAAAGCAGGCTTTGCATGGTTTTCTGGATTCTGGAGCGCAGACTGCTGTTCTTTCTACGGATCTGCGCCAATTCCGGAGACGCCGTATCCAGAATTTCACCTTCAGAATCAAAAATCTCCAGAAAACGCCTGTTATGATCTGCCATCGTAGCTATCCGCCTGAAGATCGCCTGCAGCATAGGAAAATCACGCAGACGCTCCAGCTTGCCAAATAGCTCTTCCGAACAGCGGTTGTTCCGGTAGATGGCGCCAAACTCCTCAAATCCAAAAAGGCTATTGCGGCTGTCTGCAAAAAGTGGCTGCAAGTCTGAAACATCCCCGCAGTTTATATCGTCGCCCCTTGACAGCAGTTCCTGGATTTCATACACAAGTTTCTGGCTTTGTTTTATTTGTTCTGGCTCGTTCAAAGGATGCAGAGCCAAGGCCTGCTTGGCGCCCAGCGAACAATGCGTGCGGGCTTTGAGTTGGGCTACCAGAGCCTCATATTCCAGGTCGGGATTGCGATAACTCATCTATTTGTCTTTATACTCCGGAGGGGTTTCCCGATGTGAGGAACTGCGCGGCATCTTGATCAGCTTCATTCTCTGGGTAAGCTTCAGCTTGCTGAAAAGCTCTTCCTTCAAAACGCTGATTCCTGCATAAACCCGATGCCGTTGACTGTTTTCCAGAGGTGCCGAAACCCGCGGGATAAAATCCAACATCACCATCAGGATAATCACGATCAAAAGCCCATTTAGCAGCCCCATAAAAGCCCCGATGCCTTTATTAATGGAAGATACGCGCAGGGCGGAAAGCACCCGATTCAGCACGTAAACCACGACCTTCACTACCACAGCGATCAAAACGATGATCAAGAGAACTGAGATAATCGTCGCCAAGGGCCGCGCCAGATGGTATTTCAAAATCAAACTGCGCTGCACCAAAGGGTAGTAGTGACCCACCAGGAAAAAGGTGAGAATATAGCCACAAAGCTGAACCACTGCCGCAGCCAGGCCGCGACGCCAGCCCAGATATGTGAAAACCAGCAATAAACCCAGGATCAGCCAATCGATGATACCCATGTTTTCTCCAGTAAAAAAAGCATACAGGGAAATGTGTTTTCCCTGTAGCCAAGTTCTTGATTGTAAAGCGTTTCCGGGTGGAAAGCTATTTCATGTAACGTTGCATGCGACGCTGAATCTTCAGCATTTTACGGCGAGCAGCGTTTTCTTCGCGTTTTTTCTTTACGCTGGGCTTCTCGTAGGCCTGATTTTTCTTAATCTCAGAGAGAATAGCTGCTTTTTCGCATTTTTTCTTGAAGCGTTTCAGCAAAAAATCGAAGCTTTCGTTGTCTTTCGCTACGACTGTCGGCAAACAAATCACCACCTTTGGTCTATAATTTAACTTATTTACCACGATTTTCAACTTCGTATTTCTGTCAAGCACAAGATGGCTGGCAAATTCGACAGCCCTGGTGCCCGCCAGCACAAACCGCCCTCATACCGCTATCATACCACATGAGCATGTGGTATGATTGTGGTATGATCAGGATATGCTCATTGGGTCAGCCCCGGTGCTGTGCTTTCAGCTTTTACCTGTTTGATAATGATGGCCAAGAGAACAGGCAATCGGGCCTGCGCAAAGAATCGGGACAAAACCTCTTATCATCTATAAAGCCTACAAGCATTTATAAAGACTGAAGCAGGAACCCGAAAATGAAACAAGAAATAATTACCTTTGGTTATTTTGAATAATCAAGTTATACTATCCTCAGGTCGAATAATCATGAAACCTTTCCTGCATTTCAGCAGGATCAGGAGGAGAAACATGAAAAAGCTTCTTTACTGTGCGCTGCTCTCTCTTTGGGTTGCCGTTCTGCTGTCCGAAGCCCCGCAATTCACCATCTCTGTATTACCCACCAGTCTCAGCGCTTCGCTTTGGGATTATATGCCAGGTTCTTACCTGGATACCCCGGTAGTAGTACAAGACCCCGAAAACGGCGGGGACATCTATATGATCTACCAGCACAAGGCTGCCGCCACCGAACAGAGAAGATTCCGTCTGGCAAGGATTGGACTAAGCGGAAACTTGGAGCTGCAACGTAGTTTTGGCAACCTGAACCGTGCCCAGGGTTATCCTTCCATCTGCCTGGATTCTCCCACTGGAATTCCGCTTTTTGCCTGGCACGAAGAGCTGAGTGGCGACACTGACGGCTTTCTGGATGTAGGTTTTATGGCAGGAGACATGGAAGGCATCCCCGGTCCAATGTGGGAACCCGCGA
>Ga0302250_1000890_pt1 | contig 25087 bp, 29 predicted proteins | sample AAG_RA_Asp_MG_FD_193536 | JGI IMG/M metagenome (GOLD analysis project Ga0302250, IMG submission 193536) | Enriched activated sludge microbial communities from anaerobic digester in WTTP, New Holstein, Wisconsin, United States - AAG_RA_Asp | ecosystem: Engineered > Bioreactor > Anaerobic >... | reverse complement strand
GTGCCGGTGGAGGTTCCAGGTGGACGGGGTGACAAGCCATGCGGTGCGCGGGTTTCTCTCCCGCTCTTCAAGCCGCACTTTCTGCACGTCCTTTGCAATGTGCAAGAAGAATTTCAGGATGATCGTCCCGTCGTCGGCAAGCATCCGCTCGAACGTATTGATCCGTTTCACCCGCCCCTTGAGGGACTTCTCCCACGCATGTTTCTGCCGCATCTCGGATATCGTGCGGCTGTACCAGGAGCGGGCGAAGATTGCCATCCGCCCCCGGGACGGTGCCCTGAGCCAGAACCGCCAGAGGAACGGCCGGCCCCGCTCCTCCTCGGTCGGTTTTTCGATGGCATGGAGCGTGTACCCGCGGGGGTCGAGAGCGTGGACGATCTCGTGGACGACCCTTGTGATGCCCGAGGCGTTCCACCCTTCGATGACAATCACGGTCGGGACTTTCTGGTCGCGGAGGGTTCGCTGGAGTACCGCGAGCCGATCCGTGTACTCCGCAAGTGTCTTCTCGTACTTTGCCTCGTCCGTTGTTTTCGTGAGATCGAGTTTGTCGAGCATCATGCGTGATCACCCATTCGCCCCGCGAGCACAGCGCCGGCCGGTTTTTAGTGTCCGTTGGGCATTGGGGGAGATAAGTGTTTGTGGGGAGAGATGGGGAGGTAGTAGTTTGTGTTGGGGGATTTTACCATGTGGATGGTGAAGGTGGTGGCGTGGGGCGCTCTCTCCCGAAATCCGGATAGCACCCGACCCTGAAATATCGCCCATTGTACTCGTATAACGCTGCCTGCAGGGGATTGCATTCCGGCTCGGGACTTTTTATACAGGCCAGGTTCCGGAAATCAGAATACTGGCGCTGGTAATCTTTGAAAGCTGCAATGGATCTGTGGCCACCCCGCCATTTTTGGGTCAGCCGGGATTCATCCATCATCACTTTCTGATATTCGGGAAACGGTTCCAGATCATCGGAAGTCAGGTGGACGATCGTAGCGTTGGGACTGATGAAGTCGGGAATCACGCGAAGATAATCCGGATGCACTTCATCAATCATACAATAATCATAGTGCGGTCGTTCTGTCGGTGAGGCCACGGGACTTTGTTGGGTTGTAGGCTCAGCAGGAGTGGGCTGGAGATTTTTTTGTGGCGGACTCTGCCATTCTTCAGGATGGAAGAATGCGATATAAATGATAAGACTCCCGGCAAATCCGATGAATACAAGCGCGAGAGAAATCGCGATTTTATGTTGTTTGAACTCGGAAAATTTCATAGATCGATCGCTTCTTTTCAACGAGATTTCATTGTATGCTCAACTCTGAATGGGCTGGAGACAGTCCTCATTAATGGATGATACAGTAACCTCTGGAATTCCCAATACACTCACATGGATCCAAAGAAGGCAAATCATAATTACCCGGTAATCTTTTCAATGTACACCGCTACCGGGACCGACTGCCGGAATCCCGCCGGAATCTCTTCCGAAACCTGAGCATTGTAGGTTTTTCCTAAAAATCCCAAGGTTGTCCCCTCGGATACGAAGAATGAAATGTTAAATGATATCGTGCCGTTTTTTTCATCAAAAGCCCGCATTTCTTTCTCAATGTATACTTTCGAAACGTATCCTCCGCCAGTCACATCAGGTGAAACGGTCCGGGTATAGTTTACCTGCGTCAGGTTAATTCTTGGAGAAAGAAGATCCTTTGAACTATCGATTTTCATCGTATTCTTCCGTGATTCCCGGAACCACTGTGCATGGATATTTGTCAGGTTCCGGTCCAGTGACTGGAACGCAATCATTTTTCCCTGGGGTGTTACAACAAGCATCGATTTCCATTGCCCGAACTGCCGGTATTGCAGTTCATCATCACTGAATGCCTGTTCCCCGTTGATCATCGGAAGCGGGACGATAATATCCGTAGCCAGTCCCCCGTTATACCGGTCGAGCCCGTTTACCGATACGGTATATGTGACCGTTCCGGGCATATCATGGATCAGGGCATTCCCAGCAAAGGCTGCCAGGAGGAGTACTATTACTGCAGTACCAGATGCAATAGCTACCGGTAAAACCAGTTTCCCGAAAGGAAATTTCATCTTGGCCGTATAAATGAACAGACACAGAAGAACGGCACATCCAAAAAGAATGATAATGCCGGTAATATCGGAAATTCCGAAAATACAGATATCCAGAAAGAGTAGGGCCAGAGTCAGGAAAAGTGCAATTGAGATAATATATGATACATCTTTTTTCTTATTTGGATCCGTCATTATTATCTCCTTTATTTCATGGGAATATGTCCATCTTGAAATGGATTACCGGTTTGCCAATTGTTCGTTTTTCACTATTGGGTTCATAGTCATTTCGCTCCGGGTATACCTCCACCATCATCTGTCTTTCCTGTCGATGCCCGTGCTTTTCCTAAACATAGTCGTGTTCTGCCGGGTCTACTTCACGATCACGGTAAGATTGAACCCGAGATCCCCTTTTCCTTCGTGACTGAGGATAAACTTTCCATCAATGATCGATGTCCCGGGGCTGACCGCCCGGTACCTGACCCGGTAATGGCCGGTGTTGTTCCAGAAATCGCCACCATCGGAAAAGGTGCCGGCATTCACCAGTTCAAGCCCACACCCGGAGACTGGGATAACCCAGTGGAAGCCAAGCCCCGGGATCCACCGGAGGTTGATCTCAACAATATCCCCCTTCCCAAGAATAATCGTCTTGCCGGAATCGTTCTCGCCAAGGGAATACCGGATGCCGGGCACCGTGTCCCGGATCGCGACGGAAATATCAGCCGGAACAGGGACTCGGGAATCGGTAAACAGGGGATTGCATTGGGATGCGGGACTCTCCCCAGGCCCGGGGCCTGTTTGTGTCTGGTTCCATGATTCAATGTTTGTTTTATTTTCACGGATACTTCTGGAACTATTACCTGTCGCAGCCAGATCTCCCGGGACACTGGCATCATGGAATGAGCTGAATGTTCCGACCGGAATAAGATAAAGGTTTGAAACGGATCCGTCATGTATTCCGGGCAGGATAACAATGGAGATAATAACGACGATGACAATGACTGTCACTCCCAGCAGCCAGTACATTTTTTTCACGGTTCACTCTTCCTCACAAATCAGTATCGGGATACCTTCCTGCTGTATATTATGGAGTTGGTGTGGCAAGGGGGAGGGGACAGTCTGGGCACGGGGTTGCCTCTGCTGAATACCCTGCTGCCTTCTCCAGGCCTTCCTTGTACAATCCACCATGGAACTGACGGGGACTGTCAGCTTCAACACGGATATGCAGTTGTGCCAATGATTTACTATGGACCGTAATCGTGAACAGATACGTTCCGGATGGCAGACTGTCGCTGGCATTGACCTTCAGTGTAGAGCTGTATTGCCGGAATGATCGTGTTGAAAACGCTGGAGGATCGAGACTTACCTGAAGCAGACCCTTTTGTAAAACATCAGCCGAGCGTGCATCCTCCGCAAGGATCCCGAGACGGAGGGAGTCCAGGCCCTGGCCCTGCGTGTTAACGATAAGGGATGTCTTATTTCCGGATCCCGGATGGACAACGAGATCTGCCTGTTCAACCGATGCCTGCAAACGGGGACGGAGGAGTGTACGATAATCGTTATTTTCCTGGATACAAAGCCAGTCTCCGGCATCGGTATGGACCGGGGAATTGGTTGCCGGTTTCAGATAAAAGAAGGCGGTCCGGCTTGCGGGAAGTGATGACGCGGAAGTACCAGTTGCATTCCGGGTCAACCCTATACGAACTGTTGAAGTTCCATTCCTGCAGGGGGGTATGATCTGGGATGGTGGTTCGACAGATACATTCACCCAGTCGGGCAGGACAACAGGATCTTTTTCACCCCAGTTACTGACCGGAATGAGGGTATAGACGACTTCTGCCGGCGTTGCCAGCGTATTGGAAAACGTATACTGTGTTGTTGTTTGTGTCTCGCCCGGAAGGAATTCGATATACGTGTCCTCAAGACCGCTTGCCTCTTCAGGAAAACACTGTTCAAAACCGGGACTGCTCTCTGCGGTTACGGCAGGATGTGGCGTAAGATTGTGGGATTTTTCATCAGTCCCATGGTTGCCATACGCATAATCAGAAACACATCCTGAACAGAGGGCCAGGCAAAAAAGAATGATAAAGAATGAATTTCTTTTCATGAATGCCCTCAGTTGGCTGTATTCAGGACGACCCTCCCAGGGCTTGACGACAGATCAACAGACAGACCCAGCGGAGTGATGGCACTTGACGAATCGTAGTAATCGTCGTAGCTTATTGCTACATTATTATTATATTGATCCTTATAAGCCATGTTATAGAATGTTGTGTCTCCCGGAATATCATTGGCCGAATTGATCAGCCATCCTTCGAATACGGTCTGGACATTGACGCTTGAATCAGGTACGTATCCGGTACCGCTGTAAATACTGGTGACCTGTGCTGTTGTCGTATCCTCCGTCCTTACATACCACTTGCTTTGTCCGGCATTATATTCCAGAGTACCGCGGATAACATGGTTCGGGCTCGCGCTTATTGCCGGACTTATCATGTCGTCCCTCCCAGTTCGCAATGCAAATGAGACAATAGACCATTGACCCGTATAGGGTGCCCTGTTCCATGCCAGGACCGGCTGAACAATGCCATTACCATCCGTTGTTGAAATTGCATTAAATAAATAATCCACAACACCTGATCCCGGGGATGGCGGTTGAGAAGGAATTCTCCAGTAAGCATCAAAGTACCGGATATTTCCCGGAACATATGCTTCAGAGTATTCAAACCAGTAATGGTTCCAGGTTGCCAGAGGGGCGAATGGCGCTTTCGTTCCGGCATTAACATTTTCATCAACGATTGTCAGAATTACATTCCCGTCTTTCGTTGCATACATCCTGTCACCAATAATATCAACAGTTGAACCAGATGGAAGTTCGTGAACCCATGTCGCGGGTTTTACCCCATTCGGATCCTTGATTTGTGCAGATTTTTTATCTTCTGCAACGAGAATTTGTTTCCCTGTTGAATCAAATACCCTTGTTATTCCATCCTGAGAATGATAGATAATGGATCCTTTGGGAATTGATTGGACATGCTTTCCTTCTACCGGGCTTAATTCGGCTGAAACAAAGGTATATTCCTGCGAATTATCGAACTTCAGATCTGGCAACTGATATTCAGCCAGATTTGCTCTTACACTTTCCATTTCACTGGAAAATGCATTATTCTGTTCAGTTTCCGCACATACGTACGGTACCATCGCCATCGCTGCCAGCAACAGTGCCAGCAGGATGACGTTAACTTTGCGTAGTCGCATTTTTCTTCATCTCCGTTCGTTTTTTACTATGCTCGGGGGCACGAAGCCAACCTTCATAAGATCGGAAGATGAAATCCTCATGCCTGCGGGCGGGACCGGGTTCAACACAGGTTCGTCGCTTGGTGAACCCGTCCTTTCTTTGGTTTTCTCCTGGGACGGCCCCCGGCTGTCCACACTGTGCAATAGACCATACCCCCATAAACGATTTCTGTCCAAAGTCTCTACACGTCCGGACATTTAGTGAGAACGTGTAGCTGGTGCGGGTGCCCTACCATGAGGGGATCATTATCGCGACCGGGTTTATTCTTGCTTTCGTAAAAGCAGGGAAATGCCGATGAGCAATGCGGTAACGGGAATCGTTACCGGAATTGGTGCCGGTGTTGTTCGCGGAGACATCGGAGGATTATCCGTGTGATCGGAGCTGACAGGGACGGAAACTGCCACGGGGGATGCATTTTTTTCAACAAGGGTGAATGGATACATGACCATACCGGATGGTCCGATGGACAAGGTGTACTCTCCTGAAAGGGCAGCAGATTGTATTGTTGTACCATTCTTCAGGATTTTCCTGAACTGGGTTGTATTGACAAAAAACGACCACTTGTTTTCCCCGCTCAATCCATCAGTAACAAGCGTTGATCCGGAATAGGTGGGCGGAAGAAGATCCGGACTGCCCGGGAGATACTGGGATTGATATGCCCAAAAATCTATCTCATAACCTGAAGGAAAACTGGTCTTTCCCGAGACGATAAAAGAATCTCCGGTGGAATGCGTGCCAACCGGGAGAGTGTCAACGGTGATCCAGTACGGTGTCTGAACCGGCGACCCCCGGATATCTGATGGCCCGGAGGATTCGGGTGTAGTGTTTCCCGTCACCGCCGCTTCTGCGGGAGCTATGATGAGAAGAAGTGCGAGGAGGATGAATATCCCGGGTTTTTTCCATGGTGTCATGCAATAAGGCCCTCGATACGGTTATTTAATTATTCCTTCCTGTCCTGCCATATCTGAATACTATTTTTCACATAAAAAGGATGGAAGGTTATCCTTTCGGATCACCTTATCCTTCTCCGGCTCTGGACTCCTACGGAGTGTCCAAGGTAACCTGTGTCGGATTCGGGGTGAACCAGACGTTGAACAGTCCGCTCCATCCCGATGCAGATATTGATCCGGAATTCAGAGTTACCGACGGGATATTAACATTATTGAATGTAATATCCCCGCACATATGATACGGATTTGAATTCAGTCCCTGGGCCTGTTCCAGTGTGTTTACGATTTCCAGGTTGGTGTTTGAGGGAATTGCGTTCGAGAAGTAATAGGTGGATGTTCCCGCAGTGAGATCACTTGTTGTGACCTGCCATCCCGTTACACCGCCAACCGTTGTGTACTGAAGTGTCCCTTCAATCTGGTCTCCCTGGGTCACACTTAACATCGGGCTGTAATAATAATTGCTCGGGCTTGTGTATCTCCAGGATGAGATCTTCCAAACCGGGTTGTTCAGCCCATAATTCCACTGTAACACGGGTTGCATAATGGTGGCAGAATTTTCAAGACCATTGAAAATGGCCAGCGCAAAACCCGGAGTCCCTCCACTGGTTGACGGAGGGGTCGGAGTGTACCATCGGGAACGTAAATAGCTGATCTGACTGACTGTTGCATCAGCCCATGCAAGCCATCATCTGCCATTCCCTGTCGATGCCCGTAGATTTTTCTGAATATCGTCTTGTTCTGCCGGGTCTACTTCACGATCACGGTAAGATTGAACCCGAGATCCCCTTTTCCTTCGTGACTGAGGATAAACTTTCCATCAATGATCGATGTTCCAGGGCTGACCGCACGGTACCTGACCCGGTAATGGCCGGTGTTATTCCAGAAATCGCCACCATCGGAAAAGGTGCCGGCATTCACCAGTTCAAGCCCACATCCGGAGACTGGGATAACCCAGTGGAAGCCAAGCCCCGGGATCCACCGGAGGTTGATCTCAACAATGTCCCCCTTCCCGAGTATGATTGTCCTGCCGGAATCGTTCTCTCCAAGGGAATACCGGATGCCGGGCACCGGGTCCCGGATCGCGACGGAAATATCAGCCGGAACAGGGATTCGGGAATCGGTAAACAGGGGATCGCACCGGGATACGGGACTCTCCCCGGGCCCGGGGCCGGTTTGATTGACAGGAGATACTCGATCCTGTGTAGTACCGGGAGCCGGAACCTCCGGAGAGTCTGGGTGAACCGGTGTCGGCTGAAGATCCTGCGATTGGACTTGACGAAGACCTTCTGCCGAATGATACAGAGAGTAAAGGATGCAACTTCCGACAAGTGCCAGAATACCCAGAACAACGAGAATCGCCAGATAATGAGCATTTATGTTTAATTTTTTCATCTAGACACCTTCCTTCATTACTGCGTAAAATTTTCTTTTTCAACAATGCTCGTTCGCAAATTTCTTTTCATTCATTATTGTATATAATTGTTGCCGGATTGAGTTAGTATTCTAAAAAAATGGGAGTTAGGTTCATGCCGATGACAGATATGAAACAGTGCCGATATTATCAGAATTGGCGCCACTCCTGAACCAGTAAACGTCAACGAAATTCGGATGTGAGTCTGCGTATGCATATTGCCAGACATCGACAGGTTTCCTCCACGATGACAGGGTCGCATCATGAGCCCATTCGTCTATCGGACGAGTCTCTGCATCAAACGTATCCGTTATCGGGCTGTTAAGCTGGTAAAACTCAGCAGAACCTGCGAAGTCAGTAAATGTGGTACTCGGATTATCCTGATCGTTGTATACGTATTGATCGTACCATTCAAGGGAGGACATATTCTCGAACGTGATATAATACTTGCCGTTAGAGATCTGGACATGATATCCATATGAATCAGGGAATGTCCCCGGTGTTAATTCAATGATTCCCTCTCCAGAATTTTCCCAATCATCAATATCTGTGATATCGGAGCCATCATCATAAATGGCCGGGAAAAACGTGACCTTTGGTGAAGTGGTATTATCAGTAAAATGATCGTAATTTACCACGACCTCAATTGCATCCTTGTGTTCAGTTAGGTAATATTGATCATTTAGGTAATATTCCCTTTCCATAGGAGCATAGTATGTGTTACTGTTTCCCGAAACCGACCAGGATTCCGGTGTAATCTGCCCGATTAGATAGTCATAACTATCTGCTGTATAAATTCGGTTGAAAAATAATCTTTCAACATGCCAGGTATCTGGAGCTTGTGCATGTTTCAGAAGAGATTTTAATCCACTCCTTTCAACACCCTGGATCTCTTCTGTCATGTTTGCCGATGTGGATACCTTTGATCTCTCTGCCAAAACAGGGTCATCACTAAAACCAATCGCGATTGCGTCACCATCCTGACGGATGTTGGATTCAAGATCTGCGAAATTTTTGTAATACCTGCTGAAGTACGATGCGGGAAGAGCGATTATTCCGTTTTTGGATGTTGCGACAAACCGGTCATACATCACTTTTGGCATCCGCACAAGGACGATGATATCTCCATCGCGGATGTCATTTTCAACAAACCGGTTCTGGTTGTTTTCCGACAGCGTGAATTTTGTGTTGAGATCAAGATAAGAAATTGGGATTTCAATAATTCCAGTTTGATCATCCTGATTGAATTTGTCCAGGGTTTTTTCGGACAGAACGATATTGATCATTTCTGATTCAGACAATGGGGTTGCCGGTTGAGAATCCTTGAAATATTCCGGAGGGATGTGATGCTCTGGCGACACGATATGCTCACTTTTGCCAAGGGCATTTTGTTCATTCAAACTTTGCTCTTCTGCGCCGATTATCGGTACCATAACCATCCCGGCCAGCAACAATGCCAGCAGGACAGCGATTGTTTTCCGTAGAGACATTTTTCTTCCATCTCCATCTCTTCATTACATTGCTGCACCCGGGGGCACGATGCCAATCTTCATAAGATCGGAAGATGAAATCCTCATGCCTGCGGGCGGGACCGGGTTCAACACAGGTTCGTCGCTTGGTGAACCCGTCCTTTCTTTTGGTTTTCTCCTGGGACAGCCCCCGGCTGTCCACACTGTGCATAGACCATACCCCCATAAACGATTTCTGTCCAAAGTCTCTACACGTCCGGACATTTAGTGAGAACGTGTAGATGGTTTGGACAGAACAGGTAAATAATCCTGGACTTAATGCAAATCCGGTGAATACCATGTCGGTATACCGGAACGCATTATTAATCCTCATCGGTGCCGCGCTCTTGCTTGCACCGGTAGTATCTGCACAGCAGGTCGATTTGGACCAGACAATCATCGTTGTACCCGGCGATAGCAGCAAATCCATGGGCTTTGCTCCCCGCGCTTATGACACGATAACCCAGGGTGAGACGGATTACTTCACAAAATCTGTATCATCGGGAACATCCCAGCTTACTCTCGATCTCAACTGGGGGACTCCATCAAATTCACTGATTCTCTGGGTCAATACGCCGGTTGGATTGTACGGCCCCTATTACGATTCATCGGATGGGATATCCTCCAACGGCAGGATCGCACTCGTGATGTCAGGATCCGGGGGGTCACTGCCAGCAGGAACATGGGAGTTCAGGATTTATGGCGACAGCGTCAGCGGGGTTGAAGACTACACATTTGTTGCATATTAGATAACTGATAAAATTATTCATGTGACGATACAATAATCTTAATAAATGGAAAATCATACCCACCGGTCACGGGTTATTCTCATCGTCACCCTTTTTTTTCTCATGCCGGTTGCAGCATCTGCGCTTCCCGGCCATGAGATTATTGTCAGACCCGGGTATGGTTTTTTGCAGGTTAATCCCCCGGATGATGTTGTCAAGATCTCGTTCTGGGAACTTTCGCCAGGGTCCATGATACTATTTTCCCTTCTGGTCATTTCGCCCATCCTCGTGTATCCCGCCGAGCTGCTCTTCACTATCAGGATCTATTACCTGCTTGGCATACGAAGGCTGACAAAGAAGCACCTGCTCGATCATAAAAGCCGCAAGATAATTTATGGGCTTATCCGGAAAAACCCGGGGATCCAGCTCCCTCTTCTCATGGAAGCTTCCCGCCTGAACCGGGGCACGGCCCGGTATCACCTGGCCCGGCTTGAGATCGCCGGGAAAATTACCTATGTCGTAGTATCCGGCAAAATAATGTATTATGAAAACAACGAGCACTTTTCAAAACTGGAGATAAAGGTTATCGGGCACATGAAAAGCGATTGCCGATCGAAAATTCTTTTCAGCCTCCTGGGATCAACGGCCCGTTCGCGCCTTGAGATCTCGGATGCGCTGGGTGTTACCGGCCCCACCGTATCGTGGCATATGTACCGCCTTATCCACGATGAGATCACTTCCCGGCAGAAGGAGGGCAGGTTCATGCGCTATACATTGAAACCGGAAGCCGTTCCGATTGTCCGGAAATACCTGCCGCCCGACCATACCATCCACCCGGGAATAGGAGAGGGGTGCCCGGGGTGACTGGGGGGGGTTGACGTGCACCGGGGGTGACGCTGCCCGGCGGGATTAAGCCCAGGGTTTTTCTGGAACAATTCAAAAAACGCGATATCATTAACGATTATTCCTTCACTGAGGGATAATCCAAAAAAATTTATTCACGGGTCTTTTTCTTCCCGTGAGCAAGAACTGCGGCCAGATATTTATCAGGATCGTTTTGCAGCCACTGTTTTCGTTCTTTGGTATAATCACCGCTTCCCGAATCATAGATCTGAAGGAACCTGACCGCATCGACGGGTCCGAACTCTTTCACGAGTGCATCGATACCCTGTTTGTGGATTTCATTCAGTGTCTTTGCTTCCATGTTCGTTCACCACCATAAGCCATTCAACGGGATTCTTTACTTCAACAGTTATCTGATTACGGTATCTCTTAAGTCTGCCTTTACCGGCTGGTCCTTTATTTTTTCCAGGCAACCTGAAAAATGTGATGCGAATAATGTTGCTATTTTCATGAGACACACCAAAACCAAAAAAAATTAGGGGGTTCCAAAGCATCCAAAGCCGGATGAACTCCATTCAGATATTGCCTGACAATTCACCCGGAGAGGTTCCAATGCGGGGGATATAACGGTTCTGACGCAGTCATCTACCGGATCCCTGACTGGCAGACTACCACATCAGAGAGGTCACGTGCCGGATACCGGAATCCGCTCACCGGGATTCTCCGGATGCAACCCGTGTTGATCGGGAATTCCAATTATCACTGATACCTTTATCTTCCTATCATCAAAATGCGATAATTGGAGAAATTCCAATTATCACTGATATCTTTATTAAGGTATCGCATTATAGAGATATAGTAATATCATGATAACCGGTGAAGGGAATTTGATCCTTGAGCACATAAAACGTGAGCTGGATATCAGTGACAATGCTTCCGTTTCATGGGGAGTGCCGGTCATGGAGGGGCAACCCTTCATGGCCGATCTGGTTATCGAAGATTATACAAAAAAATACATCATCGAGATCAAGTCACGGTTGACCATCGATACTATCGGGCGGCAGCTGGTCTTAAAAAAACTCATGCAGAGTTCCGGATCCAAGAACCGGTACGCGGAATTCGTTATAGCAAGCAAACTCATCTCGCCCGAAACGGAGAAGATCGCACATTCCTGCGATATCCGGATCATCCCGTTACCGTACCGGTCAGATATACCTAACAGCGGGAAAGTCGATGTGCGCCGCATCGAAAAGATCAGTTCCGCAAAATCATGGAAGATCGTGATTGCGCTCCTCACCGAGAAAGAGAGTTCAATCCGGCACATCGCCATGAAAGCGAACGTTTCGTACGGCTGGACCCACGCAACCGTAAAAAGCCTGGTGGCGAAAGGGATCGTTGCTGAAGTCAGGAATTATGTCACGCTCCAGGATATCCCCAAACTGCTGAACGGGATTGCATGGGAGCGTCCCTTCGAGAAATTGTTTTATAACGAAGTGACCCTCCCGGAGAATGATGCATTGTCTGCGGCCCGGACCATAACACGGATGTGCGACCGCCAGAATATCGATTGCGGATTTACGAGTTTTACTGCCGGGGCCATGTATACCAAATACGCGTTCCGTCATGATGCGATATACGTGTATATCCGCAAGGACAATCTCGACCCATTCGTCAGGTCCTTTGATTCAGCGGATGCTCATGGCATAAAAGTCCGGGTGTACAAACCGGACCGCGATGTGTTCTCCGATGCACAGCTTACCGAAGAGATCCGGCTGGTATCTCCGGCCCAGGCACTTCTCGATCTGGCGGGACTCGGGTACAGTGGCCGCGACCTGACACTGAAGCTTGTGGAGGATTATGCCCGATTATGAAGTCCCGCATTCCGTGATCGAGGCATCGCTGGCAGAGCTGGCAGCACTATCCCGCTGGATTGGCGACCGGGAAAAACAGGAGGATCCGGTCGCGGTCCTGATCGGGGGATGGGCAGTGTACTGCTATAATCCGTGGTACGGTTCCATCGATATCGATCTGGTGACCAATGCCGGAGTGAGACAACATCTCATGCGACATATGGTTTCTGCCCGCGGTTTCATCCGGCGGCGCAACCCCCCATTCAGGAACAGTGTAGTGAAGATCGTTTTGCCAAACGGCGAGATCATCATCGATTTCATCCCCAGAAATGAGAGGAACTGTTTCGAGGGCTCGGATGCAACCTGCCCCATGAGCCTCCTGAACGGAAGAACAGTATCACGAGAGATTTCGCCGGGATTTTTTGTCACTATTCCAAAACGATCACTCCTCCTGCTCATGAAGCTGAAAGCAGCATGGGATCGTGCATACCGGATCCAGGAACATACTTCCGAAAATGAAGATTGGGAAAAGGGGAAGCTCAGGAAAGACCGGGCGGATATCCTGTCGCTGATTGATCCAAGGGCCGGCGGAACAGACCTCGATCTGATGTTTCTTGGGGAAATGATGCACCGTTATCCTTTCCTTCCAGAAACCCTCGCAATGATCCCCGATGACCGGGATGCCGTTCAGATGTATGGCCGGATGGACCGGGATGCCGCACGAATCGCGATAGCGGATGTGCTCCGGCTGATCGGGTAACATCACTTGATGGAAAGGGGATGGACCGGTGGCAAACGGGAGGGATACGGGGAGTTGTGCCGGGGAAGAGGGGGTATCGACGCTCAGGCGCCTGAGTCAGGCTGACCCCCGGAATGCAGAAAATTTTCCCTGTCGTTGACAGGGAACATCATTCCAGCTTCTGTCGTTGTTTCCATCCTGCAAGGAGAGCTTTGCATTCATCGGATGGTGGATTTCGCCGGTTTTTTCGTATGAGGTCGTACGCTGCAATTGCTTTGGAAAAAGAAATCAGGGATTGGTTTGCGAGATAATCGATCAGCCAGCAGGTCCCGTGACAATCCACGCTGTTATCAGCCGCCGCACGGCGCAAGGCATCATCTCCCGTGATCAACACCGTATTCCTGGCTTTGGCGAGAACCAGTACCGAGATGTCTTCATAGGACGGACCTTCGTATTTTGCCATCATCGCTTGTATTTCACTGACCCCCGCCGGATTGATTTTTTCTACAAGTAATCCCATGGAAGACAATGCATGGAACGGGGGATCCCGCAATTCATGAATGATGAAGTTGGTTATGAGAAATTTACAGGGTAAACGGAAGGTAATCTGGAGCAGCTTTCCATAGTGCAGGTCAAAAATGGTATTTGTGTCAACCACATAGCATTGCGGATTGCTCAAAATCAGATTCACCTTCGAACGAACAGAACGTGCTGATATTCTGGTTTAAGAGTTCGGCAGCCTTTGAAGTGGAAATGAGTCCTTCTGCATGGGATTTGAATACGAGTGTCGACATGAATACTGGCACTTCACCGCTGACGGTATCCCCGGGCTCTTCCTTCTTCCAGCCCTGCCGGGAAAATATTTTCTGGACTTCGACATACAATGCCGGGGAAATTATCCCGAGATCCTTTGCACGGTAGACCCATGCAGCCATCGACAGGCCGTATTTTTCTTTCAACAGCATAAGTTCCTTAATAGAGAGCTTATGCCGCTTTTCGCCCAGTTCAAAAATCACTTTTTCTGAGGGGACTAAAAAGGCGCCGGCAAACCGGTGCATTGCCTTCTCCTCATCGAGCCCGCCTTCAACGTCAAGCAGGCAGTGCCCGAGTTCATGGGCAAGGGAAAACCGCTGGCGTGCCCGGGGCAAATCCTTTTTTAAGACGATGATAGGATTATCATCGCATTCGGTGAACAGGGCATCGAATTTCGTGATACCGCTGATGATCCCGATTTTGATTCCCTTGTCCTCCAGCAGGGTTGTCAGGTTCTCGATCGGATCGCTCCCCAAATCCCATACTTTCCGGAGATCCTTTGCAGCTTTCTCTGCTTCATCGAACGATGCGATTTTTCTCCGGAATCCTTTGGGCATCACAAAGGTGCGATGACTGCCGGATAATCTCTCGATCTGGAGATACCGGGCAAGCCACTCCTTTGTCTCGGCAGTGATCTGCTTCTCTTCCCGTTTTTTCAGTTTTTTGGAGCGGAAGGCCACCGGGTTTAACCGGATCTGATCATTTTGCGGCCGGATCAGGGAGGATATGGGAATCTGCAGGATATCGCTCAACCGTATCAGGCATTCTGAATCCGGGATAAGAATATTTTTTTCATATTTGTTCACCGTTGTGTGAGAGACCCCGATCCTGTCGGCGAGATCCCGTAAGGAAATTCCCAGAACGTCACGTCTCAGCTTTATGCTCTCTCCCAGGCTCATTTCGCACACCACAATCGTTAGTTTACAAATCGAGTAACTACAATACAATTTGTAACCCAAGTGTTATAATGATATCATTTGTTGTTTCTCCCTGATTGCACGGGGATTTGTGCAGGCAGCACTTGCATAATTGAAGGATCAGGCCCCGGCAGAGATGGGAGGTCTGACGCTCATTGGGGCTGCCGCCGGTAACCCGGCGGATCACCGGCAATATTCGGGGAGGCACTTCCGGCGCCTGAGTGGGCGATCCCCCCTAACGCAATAAACGTCCGCATTTTCCGGATACAGGAGATCTGGTTTTCAATCTCGGCTATCTTCCCGTCCGCGATGATCTCCAAAATGTTTCCTGCCGGAAGAGCAAGCGAGAAATTTTTTAACACCCGGCCTTTTCCTTCCGGGGATTTTCCGGTAACCCTTACCCATCCCTGTTCTTCCAGATATTTTAGTGCCTTGCTCACCTCGGATTCGTAGAGGCCGGTGCTGACTTCGATCTCCTGCATCGTGCCTTCTTTGATATTCAGAAGGTAGACAAGCGTCCGTGCGACCGGGCGCGTCATGCCGAAACAAACCAATATGCTGATACACTCGTCGTCCTCCTCGCAAAAAACCGGAATGGTCTTCACTCTCATTGTGGTCCTCCACGGACTGAGTAGGAAATGTTATTTTTATATTGATAAAAACATTTTGAGAGGGGATTGGAAATGTGGGTGAGGGGGCCCGGATAGTGTTGCAGGAGAACCTTAAAACTCTATATATCCCGGATACAGTTCATACAGAATTGTCGTGCAGGCCGGAATACACCTTCGGTTTTCCTGGATCATTTCTGTTTTACGCAGGTACCCTGTTTGAATGTTCAATGATATCCTGTACATTCCGGTCGAGACCCTCCAGGAGTGCAGCATTCTCTTCTCCAGGACTCCAGATTCCGCCCTCTGTATGATTCTGGTAAGTAAAGATGGATCCGGTCTCCGCGCATCCGGTACCTGTGCTGTTCCCGGCCTTTTTCTTCAGCAGCACCGTGATCTCATCCGAAGTAATATTCCTGCACCGGGCTGATTCGTTGTTATAGCAATACCGGGCAGAAAGGGAGCCGGGGGATACAACAGAAATAAAGAGATAATCTGTTTTCATTGCCTGAAATTCCTGGTAGGGGAGCGAACATTTTGCCTGGAACCTGATAGCATGGAATACTGCCGTGAGGTTATCCAGCAGGGGATCGTAGCCGACCTGATCCGGGTATATCCGGTATGTTGTGCCGGTGTCCGGTTCAAAAATTTCCAGGTGGGTCTCATAAGGCATGTGGCTGCCGGGAGACGGGACAGGAGATCCGGTTTGTGTCTGGTTGTCCGGAACGGGTTCCTGAACACTTGACGATGATTCCGGGATCCCGGGAAATGTGACTAAAACAATTAATAGGCCGGCACAGACAACAACGGCCAGTATGATCTTAACCAAATCCTGCGTATGCACTAAAAATCTCTCCTCAGGAAAAAGTATTGTTGTATTTTTCAATAATTATTTGGTTGAGGGTGGATTGCCGCCCCATGCACGGGATAAAACCGGGATTAAGACGAAACGCCGAAAGACGCTGTCCGGCCGCGGAGTGATTGAGAGGAGGAGCCTCCCCGGCGAGCTGTTTTCCCTTGCCGGAACCCCATGATGCACAAGGAATTTACCTGAGCAGGACCAGGACTTCAAGGAGTGTCTGGATATCTATTCCCGCCTGTTTCAGGATCGATTTCAATGTTTTCCGGTCAATTTCCGGATGGTCGGGGACAACAATTGTTTTGGTGTCCCCTGTATTTTTCAGGACAATATGGCTCCCTTTCTGGTGATCGATAAAGAAGCCGAGCCTTAATAAGGCGTTAATTGAGTTTCCGGGCCGGAAGAAGCGGGACCTTTTTGTTCCCGGTCATACTTCGACAGCGATTTTTCGGATACTGACATGGTCCTGGTCGGGCACCTTTTTGTTATGCCGGATAAAGGATTCCAGGTATGCTTCAATCGCTTCCTTTGCGTTCGACTCCGCTTCCTCGACCGTTTTTCCCTGCGTGATGCAGCCGGGCAGCGCCGGGACGGTAACTACGTACCAGCCGTCTTCACCGGGTTCGATGACAATATTATATTTTTTCCGCATATGCCGGTGTTCCTGTACCTTCATTGGGCGGTTGCAGGTATTAAAGGTTGATTCGGATGCGGGGGAGTGAGGGGGAATCAGGAGGGATGTATTAACAAAATACACGATTGCATGGTTATCAGGACATAACTGTCGATGCTGAGCATTCCGCAAGAAGGATGGGCGGCCCCACACGGGATGACCGGGACGATTTCAGGACTTTTGGATCTCTTCGACGACCGCTCTGAACTGCGGGAGGATCTCCGTGATAGTCTTCCACACAAGCTCGTAATCAACGGAGAAGTAGACATGTGTGAGTTTATCCCGCATGCCGGCTATCTGCCGCCATGGGATCTCCGGGTATGCACGGGTAAGGGATTCCGGGAGCATCTTGACGGCTTCGCCGATGATCAGGAAATTGTAGGTGACTGCATTCATGGTTTTTTCATCGGCAAAGAAGGATTCACCCGAAGAATCCTTACAGATTCTTCTCGTATCTCATCTCATTCGAGATTTGATAAAGGACATTCCTTTGGTAAAAGAATCGATCCGGTCAAGGGCACCGATAATATCTTTCAGGAGCAGGCGTTCGTCCCTCATACATACACGACATCCTGCATGACTGCGTCGCGCATCTCGCTCCGGAGGCCGCCTTTGGAAACCAGGTCGATCTTCATCCCGAAACTGTCTTCGAGATATTGCCAGAGGCCGATGTAGGTCAGGAGGTCTGCACGGGACCCGAATTCGACAAGGAGATCGATGTCACTGCCGGGATCGTTTTCGCCGCGTGCAACGGATCCGAAGATGCCGATCTCCCGTACATCATAGCGGGCCGCAAGTTCTCCCTTGAGACTTTTCAGCCGCACCATGACTTCCTGTCGTGTTATCATATTCTCTTATCACTCGGTAGAGCAGGATGGGGGATAAGTGTTTTGTTAAAAAAAGTACCGGATACTATTCGATACAGAGCGTATCACACCGCAAACACCCGGGCTTTCCGGACACGGGCGAGGTAGTCCTCCCTCTCAATCTTTTTCCCTTTCCCGATTATCTCAAGGTCATTCCTGACCGATTTGACAAGCGAGATGATTTTCTTCGGCCGGCCTTTTCCTTCATGCTGTGCTGCCGAAACCAAAACCCATCGCTGTTCTTCCATATATTTCAGGGCCGTACTCACCTGCGGCTGCGAGAGCCCGGTGCCGAGTTCAATTGCCTGCATCGTGCCTTCTTTAATATTCAGGAGATATACAAGGGTCCGTGCGACCGGTTTCTTTGTGCCGAAATGGATCAATACGTTCACGAACTCTTCGTCCTTTTTGGAAAAACCTGGACTGCTTTCATTTTCATTGTATTACCTTTAATTTATCATATTTTTATATGAATAAATAGATTTTGTGGGGGCGGAAGTGGGGGGTGTTGACGCTCAGGCGCCGCGTGGGGCTGGCAAGCCCGTTAATCGACTGTTGACATAAGGATAATTTCCTTCAAACGGTCCGCATCCGGCAATTGATCCTGGAATCCCGGGGGAAGTGGTTGTCCAAGCTGGTACGTTGAAACGGCCATCGGCTTTGTCATATCCCGTAGTGCATACTCCGCGATGACCCGGTTCTTTTCCCGGCACAGGAGAATTCCGATGCTCGGCTGATCTATCGAGGGATCACGGAGAAGGTCATCAGCGGCTGAGAGGTAGAAGTTCAGTTTACCGGCAAACTCCGGCACGAATGTTCCGACCTTCAGCTCGATTATGATGTAACAGTGCAGCCGGGTATGGTAGAATAGCAGATCAAGATAAAAATCCTGGCCCCCGATCTCAAGGTGATACTCGCTCCCGAGAAATGCAAATCCGATCCCGAGTTCGACAAGGAAGTTGCGGAGTTTTTCAAGAAGAGAGATGTGGAGTTCACGCTCGGATATTTCCGCACTCCGTCCCAAAAAATCGAAAATATACGGATCCCTGACAATTTCACGGGCAAGATCTGACTGCGGTGCCGGAAGGGTTGCAGAGAAGTTGGTGACCGAGGTCCCGAGCCGGTGCACGAGTCCGCTCTCAATCTGGTGAACAAGCACGTTCCGGCTCCATCCGTGACAGAGTATGTTCCGGGCATACCATTCCCGCTGTATTGGATCTTTCATTTTCTCGACAAGGATCACAATGTGACCCCACGGAATATTCAGAATTGGCTCTGGCACCGGGCAGATACTTTGTCCCACAGCCTGTGGGACAATTTCCAAAGGAATGGAATATGCAGAATAAAAAGCCCGCATACGGTACAGGTTGGTACGGGAAAAACCTCCCGTTCCGGGAAATTCCTTCTGGAGATCCCGGGCAAGCGTGTCGATGACTTTCGCACCCCAGCCCCCGAAGTCCTGTTTCTCTACCAAATCCCTGCCAATCTGCCAATAAAGGATGATCAGTTCCCGGTTTACTGACAGGGCGGCTTTCAGTTGCGCCGATCGAATCCGGTTTTTCAAAATTGCGATAAACTCAGGATAATCTGCCGGGAGGTCCCGCCCGGGAGAGGTAATTTCTGTTTTGTGTTTCATTGATGTATCTCGTATCCGGGAATTGGAATGCCCGGGGATAAGGAGACCGGTTGGCGGGGTGAAAGTGGATGAGGGACCGTGTGGGTCTGATGCTCAAGCGTCGCGTGGGGCTGGGAGGTCCGTGAATGATGCCCCCATTCTATTGAAGATGAAAATAAATCTGGACACAGAGAACAAAAACGGAATATTTATTGTGCCGTTTTTATCATATACAGTTGTAAAATAATCCTTATCCTGTGAATCCTGACGAGATGTTCTCTCGTAGTTTTCTGATAACGAACATGGTCGATGAATATGCATCTGCGATTTCAATTAAAAATTCTGATACTCCTCCTGATCTTTTCCCTGCTGGTAATTTCTGTTGCCCCGGTTGCAGCCCAGTGTCAGTCCGGATATACGGCATGTAACGGACATTGTCTTGCGTGTCCTTCCGGATCAGTTCTCGGATCTGACTGCCGGTGTCATCAGCCCTGTGGATCATCTACGCAATACTGTACATCCGGTTCTTGTTGTAATGGACGCTGTGTATCCTGCCCAGCTGGTACAATCCTCGGATCAGATTGTAAATGCCATACGCCCTGTGGATCATCTACGCAATACTGTACATCCGGTTCTTGTTGTAATGGACGCTGTGTATCCTGCCCAGCTGGTACGATCCTCGGATCAGATTGTAAATGCCATACGCCCTGTGGATCATCCACTCAATATTGCACATCCGGTACCTGTTGCAATGACCAGTGTGTTTCCTGCCCGTCCGGACAGGCCCTGGGATCTGATTGCCTGTGTCATACGGAATGTGGAAATTCCGGCCAGTACTGTAAATCCGGTTCAAGCTGCCTGAATGGACAATGTGTCTCGTGTGAAGAAGGTTATTATCTGGGAAAGGATGGATCGTGTCACTCGATCCAGAATTCTGCCGCTCGCAAATCAACGTCACTGTCCAGCTCGGGGGAAGTGATCTCCCGGACATATGCGTGGAATTTCAAAGGGACGCATTATTCCTGGAAAATAACGATCCCGAAAAATCTCTATGAATATTACCGGGCCCAGCCTCATGAACGGTCGAAGCTGACAACGTATAAGATGTACGTGATTTCCGAAAAAGACAAGCCGTACCTTGATGCGATGATAACCAAGCTGAAAGAATCGGGAAAGGAAAAGGGCTATACGGAATCTGAGGTTATCATGAACGTCATTGCATTTATCCAGGGACTGCCCTACTTCAAGGACAATGTCTCTACCGTTTATGATGAATATCCCCGGTATCCCATCGAGACACTGGTGGATAATGGCGGGGACTGCGAGGATACTGCAATTCTTACCGCGGCATTTCTCCGTGAGATGGGGTATGGCGTTGTCCTGATCAACCCGCCCGGCCACATGGCTGTCGGGGTTAAATGCAGCTCCTGTAAAGGGACATACTGGACGTACAATGATGAGAAATACTATTACCTCGAAACTACCGGCACGGGATTCACCGTTGGTCAGGTGCCAAAAGAATACACAAATACCGAGGCGAAAATTATTCCTCTTGACTAGGAGCCGTGTGAGTGAATGAAAAATCATTCGATTGTTAAACCTGTGTCCGGAATACTCTTGGCAATAATCCTGGCCCTCACTCTTGTTACGATACCTGCTGCCGGGAATGACGGGATTGTTATCTCGCTTCCGGAGATATCTGCTTCTGCCGGAACTGTTGCCATAGTCCCGGTATCTATACAAAATGCCGAAGAACTCTCCGGGGTACAGATGGAGATAACCTATGATCCGGCACTCCTTGAGTTTGTGTCTGTTGAACCAGGGGAGATCTCCCAGAACGGAATTGTTGAAGCTTCAGAACCACGCCCCGGCACAATATCCATCGCGATGACCGATTCTTCCGGCATATCCCGTGATGGGAACCTGCTGAAGGTTTCTTTCAAAGTGAAAAGCACGGAAGTTTCGTCATCCCCGCTGGGGATCACGACTTCACGCATCACGAATTTAGACGGGAATGATGTCCCGGCCCAAGTGAAAGGGGGGAATGTGCTGGTAAGCCGGGCAGGAGGCCAGGCTGCCCCGCTGCCCGTTCTTGTGCCGGTCCTTGCGATGGCCATTGCCCTGGGCACTTTCCTCAGGCGCCGGCGAGAGGAGATATGATCGGGAGTTTATCCGGTTTATAATATCAAAATACAAGAGTTCTCGACCGCCGGATAAAAAGAGAGCACTGATAGCCCATGGCAAAATTTTTGGATTGTTCCAGGGTTCAGTCCGAACTGACGAACATCATAAAAAATGCCGAAAGAAAACTGCTGATCGTCTCCCCGTACCTGAAAATCTCCACCCAGACAAAACATTATCTTAAAAGTATCGATAAGAAAAAGTTCCTATTGTAATAATTTTCAGGACCGGCAAAAATGCCGCTGAAGAAGATTTGGCGTTTTTTAAAGAACTGAATCACCTGAAGTACGGGCAGTGTGAAAATCTCCATTCAAAATGTTATCTAAACGAAAAAGAGGGATTGATCACATCAATGAACCTGCATGAGTATTCCCAGACACATAACTGGGAGATGGGAATCCTCTTCTCAAAACAGAATGATCCGGAGATTTACCGGGATGTAATAAAAGAACTCGGGCACCTGGTGACGGCAGCCAAACCCTATATCGAGATGAAAGCTTTCTGTATCCGTTGCGGGAGATCAATGGACGAATTCAACCCGGACAAACCGCTTTGTAATAAGTGCTATCCCACCTGGGCAAAATATGGCAGAAAACAATATCCGGAAAAGTTCTGCCATGCCTGCGGGAGTGATATAGCAACCGGGATCTCGGCAGGAAAGCCACTGTGCAAAGAGTGTGCGGGGAAGATGCAGAGGAAATAGTTTGATGAGCATTAAGGCTGGCGCAATCGAAGAAACTTGAAGATTTCTTCTCCACTGCCTGCGGCAGTCCCATCCGCGTGGGCTGGGCCGGAGAAGAGCTGATTGATAATTAAAAAAAAGTTCACTTCCATACAAAAAATAAACGTCCAAAACAAAAATAGAAACTTCCATATATCTTGTTTCTCATAGTAAATTCTCATGAAGGTTGCGGCGTTAGAAGAAGTTGATGATCTGGATACTGCTGTATTTTCTTTTCCTGCAATTCGCGGTACTCAAGCTGGCAGAGAATATTATTCCGCAATGGTTCAGCTGAAGCTTGTTCCGACAATTTTTCGATTCAACGAATCGGAAGTTCCACCACAAGTCAGAGCACAACGTGTTCTAAATCACGCACGGATTCCAGAAATTGCGCACTATATTATAAACAATCCCCGGGACTATGTTTTTTCATCAATTGCAGCTTCAATAAGTGAAGCTCCGGTAAAATTCGTTCCTGCTCCACAAGATAACCCGAATAGCAGAGTCGGAAAAATTATCATTCCCATGGGCGCTAGGGTACTCATCAATGATGGGCAACATCGAAGAGCGGCAATCGAATCCGCCCTTAAAGAGCGGCCAGAACTTGGCAATGAAACAATATCCGTGGTTTTTTTCATAGATACTGGATTAAAGCGCAGCCAGCAGATGTTTTCAGATCTGAACCGCCACGCGGTGAGACCGACAAAATCTATTAGTATTCTTTACGATTCACGAGAGACATTTGCTCAATCTATACGTGATATCGCAACCTCACTTCCAATTTTCAAAGATCTCACAGAATTTGAGAAAACATCAATCTCGAACAGATCAAGAAAAATGTTCACACTCTCTACGATTTACCAAGCGACCGCTGCACTTCTCGGAAAGAAAACTAAAATAAAAAAAATAACAAAAGATGAGGAAAAACTCGTCTCCGAATTTTGGAATACTGTGGCTGAGAATATTCCCGAGTGGCAACAATTAATCCGAGGAGATGTTGCCAGCAGTTCACTTCGTAATGACTTTATTCACGCACATGGAATCGCACTTCATGCCCTCGGCCTTGCGGGTCATACTCTCATTGAGGAATATCCGGATACCTGGAAAGAAAAATTGGAAAATCTTCATAAAATTGACTGGTCTCGTTCAAATGCAGAAGTCTGGGAAGGGCGTGCAACGAATAACGGAATTATATCCAAATCTCAGATGAATCTTACATTGACCTCGAATTATCTCAAATACGTGATAGGTTTACCACATACCAAAGAAGAAGAAAAGATTGAAAAGAAATTCCAGAAACAAATGCGTGGATACTCACAATGACCTCCAAGAAAACTGTTAAAGGAACGACGGTTTCGGTATTCGATAAAAAAGGATTAAAGACAATTTATCGCGAGATTCGAGAAGTATACCTTGCTGATAGTCGTCCATGGGTTATTGGGTATAGTGGAGGAAAGGATTCAACAACTGCTCTTCAACTCATTTGGTATGCAATTGCAGAATTACCAGAAGAAAAAAGAATAAAACCGATTTTTGTGATCTCGTCTGATACTCTCGTCGAAACGCCGGTGATTGTAGATTATATTACAAACACGCTTCAGCAGATCAACAATACTGCAGCTGATAAAAAAATGCCTTTTAAGGCATTCAAACTTACACCGAGGATTCAAGATTCATTTTGGGTCAGTCTTATAGGCAAGGGTTATCCGGCACCAAGCACACAATTTCGCTGGTGTACGGAGCGATTAAAGATCCGTACTGCAGACCGGTTTATTCTCGAAAGTGTTACAAAATATGGCGAAGTGGTAATGATCCTCGGGGTTCGTAGAGGCGAAAGTGCCACCCGGGATCAGGTCATGAAGCTCTACAAAATTAAAGGATCAAAACTCTCTCATCATTCCCGATTCCCTCAGTCGTATGTGTATACACCGATCGAGAAATTTTCAGTTGATGATGTCTGGACTTACCTGCTGCAAAAACCATCACCATGGGGGAACAATAACCGAGATCTTCTTGCTCTTTATAAAAGTGCTCAAGATGGTGAATGCCCTCTCGTTGTGGACACTGAAACAGCTTCCTGTGGGAATAGTCGGTTTGGATGCTGGGTCTGTACAGTTGTTCAGAAAGATCGAAGCATGGTGGCACTTATCGAAAGCGGAGAAGACTGGATGGAACCCCTTCTTGAATTCCGAAATGAATTAGCTGAAACCCAGATTCCGGAAAAGAAACTCGAATACCGGGATTACCGCCGGATGAATGGAAAGGTAAAATTCATGCAGGCCGGTGATTCCAAAAAAGTTATTCCGGGTCCATATACTCTTGAATATTCAAAGACATTGTTAAGAAAATTGCTCGAAGCACAGAAGAGTGTGCGTAAAAATGGTCCTAATCCAAATTTTTCACTGATCCAATTGGAGGAACTCCAAGAAATTCGTCGTATCTGGAT
>Ga0302250_1000888_pt1 | contig 25151 bp, 26 predicted proteins | sample AAG_RA_Asp_MG_FD_193536 | JGI IMG/M metagenome (GOLD analysis project Ga0302250, IMG submission 193536) | Enriched activated sludge microbial communities from anaerobic digester in WTTP, New Holstein, Wisconsin, United States - AAG_RA_Asp | ecosystem: Engineered > Bioreactor > Anaerobic >... | reverse complement strand
TCGGGCTGCAGAAACCGCTGATCGCCGTGTCCGGCACGCGCACGGTGAGGAAGTCCGACATGGTGCACAACGGCGCGACGCCGAAGATCGACGTCGATCCCGAAACCTACGTCGTACGCGCCGACGGCGAGCTGCTGGTCTGCGACCCGGCTGTTTCGCTACCGCTCACGCAACGTTATTTCCTGTTCTGACATGCTGATACTCAATCAACGCACCCAAGCGCCGGCTACCGATTCGGTGGCCTTGCCCTACGACGAGCGCAAGCGCAGCCGCCTCAAGGTCGTGCTCGCCTCCGGCAAGGAAGCGGGGATCTTCCTCGGACGCGGCGACCACCTGCACGGTGGCGACCGGCTGCTGGCGGAGGACGCAAGCACTGTCGTCGAAATTCTCGCCGCCGCCGAAAAGCTGATCGAGGCCACCGCCGACACGCCGCTACTCTTCGCCCGTGCCGCCTATCATCTCGGCAACCGCCACGTGCCGGTGCAGATCGTGCCGACCGCCAATGGTGGCAAACTCCGTTTCCAGACCGACCACGTGCTGGCCGAGATGGTCAAAGGGCTTGGCTGCGTTGTCACGGAGACCGAGGCACCTTTCCAGCCCGAGTCCGGCGCGTATGGCGGAAACCCGGGCTCGCACGGAGGCCATCATCACCATGGTCACGACCATGATGACGACGACCATGCCCGCCTGCACAACCCCGGCCACGGCCCGCACCGCTCGATGCCGCGGATTCACGAGTTCAAGCCATGAACGGACCCGCCTCGCTGGCACGGGTGCGCCTCATGCAGCTCGTCAGCCCGGCGCTGCCCGTCGGCGCCTACACCTATTCGCAGGGACTGGAATGGGCAGTCGAGTCCGGCCGGATTCGCGACGAGGCCACGGCCGGCGCCTGGATCGGCGATCTGCTGCGCCACGGCATCGGCCGCTTCGAGGCGCCGCTGGTGGCTTCGCTGATGGTCTATTGGATGGCCGGCAATGCCACCGAAATCGCCCGCCTCAACGCCGACTTTCTCGCCAGTCGGGAATCCGCCGAGCTGCGCGCGGAAACCGTGCAGATGGGCTTTTCGCTCAACCGCCTGCTGGCCGATCTGCGCGATCCGGCGCTGGAGACGTTGCGCGCCGAACTCGCCCGCTTGCCCGAAATCGCATTCCCCACGGTATGGTCCGGCCTCGCCGCCGCCTGGCAAATCGACCCGCAAGCTGCAGTTGGCGGTTACCTGTGGGCCTGGGCCGAGAACCAGGTAATGGCCGCACTCAAGGCCGTGCCGCTCGGGCAGGCCGCCGGACAACGCCTGCTGGCGGAGCTTGCGCAGGCGGTACCGGCCATCGCCGAAACCGCGCTCACGCAGGATGAGAGCGGCTGGAGCAACCTCACCCCGGCGTTCGCGCTTTGCTGCGCTCGCCACGAGACTCAATACTCCCGACTTTTCCGATCGTAAATCCCATGACTACACGAACATCTCCCTTCAGAGTCGATAGTTTACGCACCTCCCCTTTGCGGGTCGGTATCGGCGGCCCCGTCGGTTCGGGCAAGACCGCGCTGACGCTCGCCCTCTGCCAGGCCTTGCGCGAGCAGATCGACATGGCCGTCGTCACCAACGATATCTACACCGCCGAGGACGCCAAGTTCCTCGTCGCCCACTCGGCGCTGCCGCCCGAGCGGATCATGGGCGTCGAGACCGGCGGCTGCCCGCACACGGCGATCCGCGAGGATGCCTCGATCAACCTCGAAGCCATCGACCGCCTGCAACGCGCCTTCCCCGACGTGCAGCTGATCCTTGTCGAATCGGGCGGCGACAACCTCGCCGCGACCTTCTCGCCCGAGCTCTCCGATCTCACGATCTACGTGATCGACGTCGCCGCCGGCGAGAAAATCCCGCGCAAGGGCGGTCCGGGCATCACCAAGTCCGACCTGCTGGTGATCAACAAGATCGACCTCGCGCCGATGGTCGGCGCCTCGCTGGAAGTGATGGCCCGGGATGCCAAGGCGCAGCGCGGCGAGCGGCCATTCATCTTCACCAACCTCAAGACCGGGCATGGGCTCAGCGACGTCATCAACTTCATCCGCGAAAAGGGAATGCTGGCAGTAACGGCGTAGCCTGTCGATCACACGCCGTCACAGAACCCTGGAGCGTGTTACATGAGCAAAAGAAAGGACAACAGACTGCCCGGCCGCTGATCACTACCATGAGTTCCGTCGGATAGGAGAATGCTTCAACACCTTGATGACAAAAGTTTTCCAACTCTCTGAAAGGAACAATCATGGATGCGAACTTCTTCGTCGATCATGCTCTTGAGATCCATCTCCTGGCCGGCTTGCTGTCTGTTGTTGGCGGATTCGCCCTCATCGGCATCTTCAAGGCCATCGCCAACGTCTGGGCCGCGCTCGCCGACAAGACCCCGGCAGAAAAGCGCAACATCCACGGCGTCAATCTGAGCCGCATCATCGCCCTCGGCGCCCGCTGAGCATCATGGGCCAAGGCACTTCCGGCCGGAGAATCTGACTGCCAGGCACCTGACAGGAGCGCATCGACCTTTTGCGCGGCCTGACATGGAAGAGGCACTCCGGCTGGAACCTGATTTTCCCTCCTGCAACATCCAAACCCTGTTGAAGAAGTAGCTGGCCCCTGCCTCCGGTAGAATCCGGAAGCAATGCTTGCCCTCTTCCTCAAATCGCTGCTCGGCGCCGCCGCCGTCCTGATCATCGCCCTGCTGTCGAAGACCAGCAATTTCTTCGTCGCCGGGCTGGTTCCGCTATTCCCGACCTTCGCGCTGATTGCCCATTACATCGTCGGCAGCGAACGCACGCCCGCCGATCTGCGCACAACCGCGCTGTTCGGTCTGTGGTCGCTACTTCCCTACGCGCTGTATCTGCTAATCGTCTATTGGCTGAGCGTACGCGCATCGCTGACCACGACGCTTCTGCTGGCCACCGCCGGCTGGATCGTCGCCGCGGCCGCCCTGCTGTTCGCCTGGACGCGCGCTTTTCCCGCCGCCTGAGTAGGGGTTCGGCGGCTTACGACGCGCGCCGCCGAAGAATCGCTTCGCTGTCGATCCACTCCCGTTCACCCTCCATCCCCAGCATCCGCTGGATATTGCGGCGGCGCATGAAGACGGGCAGCGGACGGGCATAGACGCGCAGGTCGGAGAAGTCGATCAGGCCGAGTTCGCCCGACGGAGTGAGAATGACGTTGCCAAGATGCAACGAACGGAAGTAAATGCCCAGCGCATGCAGGTGGATGACGAAGTCGGTGAACTTGCGCTTCAACTCGCGCTCGGTCGCGGGGTCGAGCCCTCGGCGCACCAACGCGCGCAACGATTCGCCGGCAAGCGGGTGATAATGCACGGCATCGCGCTTGATCGATGGAATGCGCACCGCGGCGATGACCGTCGGTACCGGAACCCCCCGTTCGCGCAGCGCCAGCGCGTTGCTTGCGAAGCGCTGCGCGTAGGGATACCAGGCCGCCGAGGAGAGAATGCGCTTGCGGCGGAACAGTTTGAGCAGCGTGCCGTCGGTCAGATGCAGCACCTTCTCGCCATGGCCGTCGGCTTCGATCACCTCGGCACCTTCCCGCAGGGCCAGGAAATTCTCGTGGGCGACGATTTTCAGACCCGGCATCATGCGGCCTCCGGCAGGTTGGCATCCAGCCAACGGTAGAGCGCCGAATGTATCGGCCAGTTCCGCAGGAAGCGCGCCCGGTCGCGGCGCCAGTCGCGCACGAACGCCGTGTGGCTGTCGTGCCGGACCATCGCGTCGAGGTCGATGACGACGATCCGCCCGTCGTGCCAGAGCAGGTTTGTCGCCTTCATGTCGCCATGGGTGATCTTCAGGCGGAGGAACTGCTCGAACAGGTCGATGAGCGCAGTTGCCATCTCGTCATCCGGTTCGCGATCCGGCGAAAGGCGTTGCATCAGGCTGTCGCCCGGACAATGGTCGGTGACCAGGAACGCCCGCCGCCGCAGCGGCCCGACCCGCTCTTCGAGCATGGCCAGCGGCGCCGGCGTCGCAATGCCGAAGAACGCCAGCCGGTGCCCGGCCACCCAGGAATGCCAGGCCCGGCTCGGCCGCCAGAAGCGCGACAGCGCATGGCGGAAGCTCTTGAGGTTGTAGCGCTTGATCACCAACGCCCGCCCACCGACGTCGACGCGAACGACGGTACAGGTGTTGCCGTCCTTGAGCATCTGCCCTGACGCGACTGCCGCATCCGGGTTTTCCAGCAGCCCGGCCAACGCTTCCTTTTCGGCGCGAACGACGGCCGTGAACAGGCTGGTCGTGCCGCGCACGGCGAACTGGCTGCAATCGCGCAGCGTCTTGCCGAGGAAATGTGTCAGACGTTGTTCGCGCGCGCGCTCGATCGCCAGCAACAACGCATCGGATTCCGGCCGCAAGCGTTCCTGCTCCGCGCTGTAGGCCGCGACCAGCACGTCGAGGCAGGCCTCCCAAGCCAACGGCAACTGCGCCACCAGCAACGCGAGGTTGTCGAGAGTCTGTCTGGACGCTTCAGCGCCTTTCGTCACCAACTCGATGCCGTCGCCGTCGATCAGGAACAACTCGCCCTGATGCTCTAGAAAATTGCCGAGATGCAGGTCGGTCTGGATCAATCCGGCGGCATGCAGCCGCCCGAGCAGGGCAAACGCCGGCAGGAGGATTTCCAGCGCACGCGGGTCGCCCGCGCGAAGTTTTTGCACGCCCATCCAGCGTTCGGCCAGCGTCCGGGAGCCGGCGAGGAATTCGGTCAGCAGGAAATGTCCGCCACCTTCGAGCCGGCCCGCCCCCACGACCGCGGGGGTCGGCAGATTCGCCGCCTGCAGCGCGGCGATGCCCTGCCGTTCGCGCTCCCAGTGCCGCGTGTTGGCGCGAGCGACAAACAGCTTCACGAGCACCGACGTGTCGCGCCAGTTCGCTTCACCAACGATCCGCTTTCCCGGCAACACGCGCAGCAGCCGGGACACGCTGATCGTTTCGCCATCGTCGGCTTGCACCCGGAAAGGCACGGCGAGGCTTTGCCGTGCATGGCGCAGTCGCTTCGCGTCGACGCACTCCACATTCCCCTGAACCGTCATTCCCGCCCCTCGAAAAATTCCATGATCCGCCGCACCCGCTTTTTGTCTCCCACCGTCAGCCGCGCGTGCTGCGCGTAGTCGAGATAGAAACGCAACCGCTGGGTGCGCGTCAGATGATACTTGGCGACCTTGTCGAGACAGGCCAGGTCCTTGACGATGCGGTAGGAGAGAAACGGCTGCCACCAGTAGCTGCCGCTCGGGCAGTCGATCAGGTAAACCTGCGGCCGCTCGCCGTGGGTCACCAGCAGATTGCGCCACTTGAGGTCGTTGTGCGCGAAGCCCGCGTCGTGCATGCGGCGGGTGATGCGGGCGACCTGCGCCGCTACCTCGCCGACCCAGCGCCGGTCGCGCAGGCGGTCATCGTTCTGCAACGCTACTTTCGCCAGGTCGGTCGTGTCGCGAATCTCTTCGGTCACCAGCGCACCGCGCCGGAAGCCGCCCCAGTGGCGCTCGATGCCGTACGCAGCGAGCCGCGCGGTCGGAATGCCCCACGACCGGAAGGCGAGCAGGTTCTGCCATTCCTTTTTCACGCGCACCGGCGCCAGCCATTGGCGCAAGCCGTACCAGCGCCGCCGTGCGTTCTTGCCGTTGCCGGCGTAGCGTTTCACGTAGTAGCGCACGCCCGCCTCCTCGATGCGGATCACTTCGCTGAGCGGGTCCTTGGTGATCCGCTCGCCGCCGAGGCGGAACACCTGGTCGAGCGCGCCAAACAGGCGACGGGCAGTAGCGTCCTGCTGATCGAACCACCAGAAGATCATTGCCCGCCCGCCTTCGCATACTTGCGCAGGTAGCGCGCCTGCAGGCGGGACGCTTCGCCTTCGAGGTAAGCCAACAGCCGGGATTCCTCTTTCAGGACGCGACGCAGCGGCCGGTTGAAATACAGGGTGAGGAAGCGAAAGATGTCGCGGCGCGTCAGGCCGATGGCCAACGCCGAAAAGTGCAGCGCGGCGAGATCCTTGTCGCGCCAGCGGCGCGGCGTCTTGTCGCGGATCTGCGCCCGGTGCAGGTCGATCAGCGACAGTTTCAGGCTGTCGGGCGTCGGCGCCGGATCGAGATGCAGCAGGAAGTGGCAGATGTAGAAGTCGCGGTGATTGACGCCGCCTTCGTGCATGCGCCGGGCCATCCTGGCGACGCGCCGCAGCAGCGCCCGTTTCATCGCCAGCGGCGGCGGGTTCGTCGGCCAGTCGCGGCAGTAGTCCTCCAGGCTGATCGTCGGCGCCAGTTCCTCGGTGACGATGAACGAATGCTGCTTCGCCGGGTTGCCGCCGCGCTGGCCGAAGGCGACGCCGCGCATGGTATCGACGCCGAGCTGTTCAAGCCGCTGGATCGCCTGCCACTCGTTGCCCGCGCCGAGGATCGGCAGGCGCAGGCAGAGCAGGTTCTTGGCGATCTCGCCCCAGCCGACGCCGCGGTGGATCTTGACGAAATAACCGCGCCCGGCAACCTCGGTGCGCAACGTGCGGCGCGCTTCGAGTTCGCGGAACACTTCACCTTTCAGTTCCTCGACGGCGACGAAGGGATCGCGCCCGGCCCACAGGCTGCGGAACGGTTCGTCGAGATGCACGATTTCCTCGCTCACGCACGCCCCCGCAGGATCAGGTCGGCCGCCCGCTCCGCGTTGCTGTAGATGTCGGCCGTCTCCGCGAAGGCCAGTGCGTTGCTCTGCCAGCGCAAGCGCGCCGCGGGGTCGGAGAGCATCTCCGCCAACGTCGCATTCAGCGTTTCCTGCGCGAACGGTTCCGGCACCACGCGCCCGCCGTCGGCATCCTCGATGTAGTGCGCGTAGCCGCAAACCGCCGTGGTGAGTACCGGCAGGCCGGCGACCAGCGCTTCGAGCAGAACGGTCCCGGTATTCTCGTTGTACGCAGGATGGATCAGCAGATCAGCGCCGAGCAGGAAGCGCGGGATGTCGTCGCGCCCCGGCAGGATGCTCACCCGCTCGCTCAAGCCGAGTGTCGCGGCCAGCCGCCGGAACGGTGCCGGATCGTCCTGGCCGATGACGATCAGCCGGGTCCGCTGCCGCAGCGCGTCCGGCAGACCGGCCAGCGCCTTCAGGCTGCGGTCCAGCCCCTTGGTCTTGAACCCCGAACCGACTTGCAGAAGCAGCAGGTCATCGGCGCCCAGCCCGAATTCCCTGCGGAAAGCAGCGCGAATTTCCGCCGCATTGGCCGGAGCCCGCCGGTCGCGGGAGATCCCCGGCGGCAAGAGGTGGAATCGCTGCGGCGGCGTGCCGTAGTGCTTCTCGAAAAAAGGCTGCTGCACCTGCGAGATCATCAGTATCTCGGTCGTGCTCTCGGGCGCAAAGACTGCACGTTCGTAGGCGGCGAAATGGCGGTAACGGGCGGAGAGGCGATAGAGCGGGTTGCGCAACGTGCGCGCCTTGTCCTCGTAACACGGGTCGGCGGCGAAATAGACATCGAGGCCGGGCATCTTGTTGAAGCCGACCACACGATCGGCCGGCCGCCGTTCGAGGTCGCGGAACACCCAGTCGGTAAAGCGCGAATTGCGCCGGACATTGCTGAACGCGCTCACCGGCACGACGACGACCTCGAACCCGGCGGGAATTTCGCCCTCCCAGCCCATCGTATAGACGCGGATCGCGTGCCCGCGCGCCTGGCACGCCAGGGCGATGCGCAGGAAGTCGCGCTGCAGGCCGCCAAACGGAAAGTACTTGTAGAGACAAAAAGCGAGTTGCATCAGCGATTCTCCGGAGGCGGCTCGACGCCGCGCGGACGTTTGTAGCGGTTGTAGCCCCACAGGTACTGCGCCGGGCACTGCATGATCAGGCGTTCGATTTCACGATTGATCCGCTGCGCGCGCTCCTCGGTCGTCCCGGTGATCGATTGCGACGGTGTCTGCAGGTGGAAATGGTAGCCCGCGCCGCCCGGCAGGCGCTCGGCCCAGACCATGATCACCGCCGCGTTGGTTTCGGTCAGCCGCGCCGCCAGCGTCATCGTGTAGGCGGGTCTGCCGAAGAAATCGAGCCAGCGCCCCTCGCCCATCTTCGGCGCCTGGTCCGGCAGCATGCCGACCGCCTCGCCCTTTTTCAGCGCCTTGATCAGCGAACGCACGCCGGCAAGGTCGGCCGCCGCGATGCGCAGTTGCCCGCGCGCGCGCCCTTCCTCGATCATCGCCTGCAGCCAGCGCTGTTTCGGCGGACGGTAGAGCACGGTGATCGGCGCGTGCGTGGACAGGTACTGCGCCGTCACCTCGAAGCAGCCGAGATGCGGAGTGAGGTAGAGAATGCCCTTGCCTTCGCGCATCGCCGCCTCGGCCAGTTCCCAGCCGGACACTTTCACGACGCGCCCGACGACTTCCTCCAGCGGGCGCAGCCAGATTTTCGGCAGCTCCAGCGACTGCCGCCCGGCCTCGGCAACGGCCGCCGCACGCACGCGCTGTTCGCCCGCCGCGCCAAGCGCCAGCTGCATGTTCTCGCGCATGTGCCGGCGATAGGTTGGAGAAAACAGCCAGGACAGCCAGCCGGCGACAGCACCCAGGCGGTGCAGCCAGACGAGCGGCAGATGGCTGAGCAGACGAAAGACGAACGCCACGAATAACCTTGTTGACAACGGGTTTGACCCCGGATTTCCGAAAAACTACAATTATCCCATTCGCCGAGTTAATCAGGACAACTTGCAGGGCGAAAAGCATCGTCAGGTGCTGCAAATACTGCTAAAGCGTCGTCTGCTCGAACCCCGGAGTCGACTTCGCTGTCGTACCGGGGTTTTTCATTGGAGCACAGTCACATGTCCAGAGAGTTTCTCTTCACCTCCGAGTCGGTGGGCGAAGGCCATCCCGACAAGGTCGCCGACCAGATTTCTGATTCCGTCCTCGACGCCATCCTGGCCGAAGATCCGCGCGGCCGCGTCGCCTGCGAGACGCTGGTATCCACCGGCCTCGTCGTGATTTCCGGCGAAATCACGACCAAGGCGCACATCAACTACCGCGAGATCGCCCAGGAAGCCGTGCGCCGCATCGGCTACAACGATTCCGAAATCGGTTTCGACTACAAGAGCTGCGCCGTCCTCGCCGCGATCAACCGCCAGTCGCCGGACATCGCGCAAGGGGTCAATGAAGGCCAGGGTCTCGACCTCGACCAGGGCGCCGGCGACCAGGGCCTGATGTTCGGCTACGCCTGCCGCGAAACGCCGACGCTGATGCCGTTCCCGATCTACTACGCGCACCGCATCATGCAGCGCCAGGCCGAGGTGCGCAAGGACGGCCGCCTGCCGTGGCTGCGCCCGGACGCCAAGAGCCAGCTCTCGGTGCACTACGTTGACGGCAAGCCGGTGGCCATCGACACCGTCGTCGTTTCCACGCAGCACAACCCGGACGTCTCGCACGCCCAGATTACCGAAGCGGTGATCGAGGAAATCATCAAGCCGGTGCTGCCGAAGGACATGCTGACCGACAAGACCCGCTACCTGATCAACCCGACCGGCCGCTTCGTCGTCGGCGGTCCGCACGGCGACTGCGGCCTGACCGGGCGCAAGATCATCGTCGACACCTACGGCGGCACCGCCCGTCACGGCGGCGGCGCCTTCTCGGGCAAGGACCCGTCCAAGGTCGACCGCTCGGCCGCCTACGCCGCCCGGTACGTGGCCAAGAACGTCGTCGCCGCCGGCCTCGCCGACCGTTGCGAGGTGCAGATCGCCTACGCCATCGGCGTCGCCAAGCCCGTCTCGCTGATGGTCGAGACCTTCGGCACCGGCAAGATCGCCGACGAGAAGATCGCCGAGCTGGTCAGCCAGCACTTCGACCTGCGCCCGAAGGGCATCATCCAGGCGCTCGACCTGCTCCGGCCGATCTACACCAAGACCGCCGCCTACGGCCACTTCGGCCGCGAGGAGCCGGAATTCACGTGGGAAGCGATCGACAAGGCCCCCGCGCTGCGCGCCGACGCCGGCCTGTAATTTCCCGGGCAACGCCAGAAGGCCGACGATTCCGGTCGTCGGCTTTTTTTCGCCCTGCGGGCGAATAGCCGGAAAGCGGAATTTCTGATAAAACCCCGACCGGCATGTTCCCCCATCACGAAAAATGCTCAAGAAAATCAGCGTCAAACAACTCACCGTCGGGATGTATCTCAAGGAGTTCTGCGGTTCGTGGATGGAACACCCGTTCTGGCGCAATTCCTTCGTGATCACCGACCCGAAGGACATCGAACGCATCCGGGCGAGCAGCATCAAGGAAGTGTGGATCGACTGCACGAAAGGCATCGACGTAGCTCCTGACGAACCGGCGATTGCCGAGGCCGAAACGGAGGCGCAGGTCGAAGCGGAACTCAACAACGCCGCCGCGGCGCAACGTGACACCGCACCAACCTCGACCAGCGCGGAAATTGCCCGCGCTGCCAGGATCTGCGCTCAAGCCCGGCGCGCAGTCACCTCGATGTTCCAGGAAGCGCGGATGGGCAAGGCCATCGACGCCGGCAACGCAACAAAGCTCGTCGAGGAAATCGCCGACTCGGTGACGCGCAACCCCGGCGCCCTGATCAGCCTCGCGCGCCTGAAAACGGCCGACGACTACACCTACATGCACTCGGTCGCCGTCTGCGCGCTGATGATCGCGCTCGGCCGCCAGCTCAAGCTCGACGAGGAACTGATCCGCAAGCTCGGCATCGCCGGCCTGCTGCACGACCTCGGCAAGGCGATGATGCCGATGGAGGTGCTGAACAAGCCAGGCAAGCTCAGCGACGATGAATTCCGGATCATGAAGAGCCATCCGGAGGAAGGCTGCAAGCTGCTGCAGGACAGCCAGGGCATCGACGACATCACCTTCGACGTGGTCATGCACCATCACGAGAAGACCGACGGCTCGGGCTACCCGAAGGGGCTCAAGGACAAGGAAATCAGCCTGTACGCCAAGATGGGCGCCGTCTGCGACGTCTATGACGCGATCACCTCCAACCGTCCCTACAAGGCCGGCTGGTGCCCGGCCGAATCGCTGCGCAGGATGGCCGAGTGGGCCAACGGCCACTTCGACCCGACCGTGTTCCAGGCCTTCGTCAAGAGCCTGGGCATCTACCCGATCGGCTCGCTGGTCCGGCTCAACTCCGGCCGCCTGGGGCTGGTGATCGAACAGTCGGCCAGGTCGCTGCTGACGCCACGGATCAAGGTGTTTTTCTCTACGCGCAGCAACACGCGCATCCCGCCCGAAATCATCGACCTCTCGCAATCCGGTTGCGCGGAGAAGATCGCCAGCCGCGAAGACCCGGCCAAGTGGAATTTCCCCGATCTTGACGAGCTCTGGTCCGGGCAGGCCGCTGCCTGAACTTCCATTTTTCCCCATCCAGGAAACTGCGTATAATCGCGGACTTATCCGAGGAGCGCTGCAAGATCGCCGATCAAGGTATCGAACGATTTCAGGCTCGGATCCTTCAACGGCGCTCACCTGACCAACCCATGCCGGACATGGTAAGCAGCGTGAGACAGCTCAGCACCGCAACACCCTGCTTCCAGCCCGGCGACAGTTCAAAGGAGAACAGCTGTGGCTGCATTTACCGACTACGTCGTCGCCGACCTCGCCCTTGCCGATTGGGGCCGCAAGGAAATCCGCATCGCTGAAACCGAAATGCCCGGCCTGATGGCCATCCGCGAGGAATTCGCGGCCAGCCAGCCGCTGAAGGGCGCGCGCATCACCGGTTCGCTGCACATGACCATCCAGACCGCCGTGCTGATCGAGACGCTGACCGCGCTCGGCGCCGAAGTCCGCTGGGCTTCCTGCAACATCTTCTCGACGCAGGACCACGCCGCCGCCGCCATCGCCGCGCAGAACATCCCCGTCTTCGCCGTGAAGGGCGAGTCCCTTTCGGACTACTGGGATTACACGCACCGCATCTTCGAATGGGCGGATGGCGGTTACTCCAACATGATCCTCGACGACGGCGGCGACGCGACGCTGCTGCTGCACCTCGGCGCGCGCGCCGAGAAGGACATCTCGGTGCTCGACAAGCCCGACAGCGAGGAAGCCACCGTGCTCTTCGCCGCGATCAAGGCCAAGCTCAAGACCGATCCGACGTGGTACTCAACGCGCCTCGCCCAGATCAAGGGTGTCACCGAGGAAACCACCACCGGCGTGCATCGCCTGTACCAAATGCACGAGCGCGGAGAACTCAAGTTCCCGGCGATCAACGTCAATGACTCGGTCACCAAGTCCAAGTTCGACAACCTCTACGGCTGCCGCGAATCACTGGTCGATGGCATCAAGCGCGCGACCGACGTGATGGTCGCCGGCAAGATCGCCGTCGTCTGCGGCTACGGCGACGTCGGCAAGGGCTCTGCGCAGGCGCTGCGCGCCCTCTCGGCGCAGGTCTGGGTTACCGAAGTCGACCCGATCTGCGCGCTGCAGGCGGCGATGGAGGGCTACCGCGTCGTGACCATGGACTACGCCTGCGACAAGGCCGACATCTTCGTCACCTGCACCGGCAACTACCACGTCATCGACCACCCGCATCTGGTCAAGATGAAACACAACGCCATCGTCTGCAACATCGGCCACTTCGACTCCGAGATCAACGTCGCATCGATCGAAGGCTACCCGTGGGAAGAAATCAAGCCGCAGGTCGATCACATCACCCTGCCGTCCGGCAACCGCATCATCCTGCTCGCCAAGGGCCGGCTGGTGAATCTCGGCTGCGCGACCGGCCACCCGTCGTACGTGATGAGTTCATCGTTCGCCAACCAGACGATCGCCCAGATCGAGTTGTTCACCAAGACGGCCGAGTACCCCGTCGGCGTCTATACGCTGCCCAAGCATCTCGACGAAAAGGTCGCCCGCCTGCAGCTCAAGACGCTCAACGTCGAACTCACCACGCTGACCGAACAGCAGGCGGCCTATATCGGCGTTCCGGTCGAAGGTCCGTACAAGACCGAGCACTACCGCTACTAAGATCGCCTCGCCCTTCCGGCACGCCTGGAAGGGCGATCACCAAGGACACCCGATGAAAACAAAAATCTCGATCGAGTTCTTCCCGCCGCAAACGCCCGAAGGCGTCGAGAAACTGCGCCGGGTTCGCGAAGAACTCGCCGTGCTCGCCCCTGAGTATTTTTCGGTGACTTTCGGCGCCGGCGGCTCGACGCGCGAGCGGACCTTCGACGTCGTCAAGGAAATCGCCGCCGCAGGCCATCAAGCCGCGCCACACCTGTCGTGCATCGGCTCAACGCGCGAAAACATCCGCGAAATCCTAGACGACTACAAGAAAGCCGGCATCCGCCGCATCGTCGCCCTGCGCGGCGACCTGCCGTCCGGCATGGCCGAGGCCGGCGAGTTCCGCTACGCCAACGAACTCGTCGAATTCATTCGCGCCGAAACCGGCAACCACTTCCGGCTCGAAGTCGCCGCCTATCCGGAATGGCACCCGCAGGCGCGCACGCCTGCCGACGACCTCGCCGCCTTCGTGCGGAAAGCCCGCGCCGGCGCCGATTCGGCGATCACCCAGTACTTCTACAACGCCGACGCCTACTTCCATTTCGTCAATGAAGTGCGCGCGGCCGGCGTCGACATCCCGATCATCCCCGGCATCATGCCGATCGCCAGCTTCTCCAAGCTGGCGCGCTTCTCCGACGCCTGCGGCGCCGAACTCCCGCGCTGGATGCGCCGCAAGTTCGAAAGCTTCGGCGACGACGCGGATTCAATTCGCGCTTTCGGCCTCGACGTCGTCACCGAACTGTGTCAACGGCTACTCGACGGCGGCGCGCCCGGGCTGCATTTCTATTCGATGAACCAGTCCGCGCTGACTCTGGAGATCTGCAAGCGGCTGGGCGTTTGAGCGCTTGCAGCAAGGCAACGGCAAAACAGCTTTCCGGATAGTTTCCCACGAGGGGACGGCTGTTCAAGCACTGCAAGCCGTGCCGCCGAGCCCGTCGCATCGAGCCATCCTTCGGGGTGGCTTTTTCATTTTCTCGCAAGCGATTTCGCGCCGCCACACCCTTTCTCTCTCAACACCTCGCAAGAAGGTTATTTTTTGAACAGATCATCGAGTGGATTGAATTTCTTCGTTGAAGTCGCCGAGACCGGACGAGCGGAAAACTCTTCCTCGATGTTGTCGCGAAAATAGCTCCATGCCGAACCTGAACTCGACAAGCGACGCCAGACCTCGTCGCCTACGCCTGCGTAGTCGATCACGCGTCCATCGTCGAATTCGACCCGCAAAATGCGTTCACGCTGCCCATATCCAATTGCCCTCAGTTTTCCAGAACTGATCCGCTTCATCTCCATAGCAACCTCCTGCCGTGACATATCCTGCGCACTTACATGATGCAGGACGCTTCAATCCGGGCCCCCTTTAATGATCCGCGAGCGCTCCGGTCATTTGCAGATGGAGCAGGGGGTATGAAATCAATCTGTCGCGTTCCAGATTTTTTTCTGCCATTGCCAGATGGCACCGGAACCAAAAACTGTCCCGATCAGCAACGAAATGATCGCCCACAACAACGAATCCTTGCTGATTTGCATGTTTCATCCTTCCACCCCTGGACGTTTACCAACTACGCAAAACCGGGATTATTGAAAACTGCCATTTCCTTTATCACTGTGCGGGAAACCGCCTCAAGTATCAAGGCGTTGTTTCCGGCGGATTTTCATCCCCGCCCAACAGCTAGAGCCCCCCTTTTCTCATGAGCGGCGTCGTACCTTTCGGGGTATGAGTTCCTTCGTATTTACCTGGACGCCCCGAAAGCAGATGCTCTGATTTCGACAGAATCATTATCTCGACTTTCATGAGAGTTACACTAATGATGAAAAACGCAGGAGGTCCTTTCGAGATTCCAGAGGCCGACATACGAGCCTTGCTTGATGGCCTTGTTACAAACGGACTGGCAATCGCAGCCACGCTGTTTATTACGCGCCCTGACGGATCGGTCCAGCCTATCGGCGACACGGCAAATGCGCCACTTTTCCCTTGGCACGGCTACACGCCGCCCAAATTGAGGTAGATGGTTAATGAGAAAAGACTTGCGGGTTCCCTATGCGGAAAAGGATGAAGCCAAGCGACTGGGCGCCCGGTGGGATCCCGCAAGGAAGGTCTGGTATATCGAGAACGTCGCGGATACCACACCGTTTTCCAGGTGGATGCCGAGCGCGGTAACAGACTCGCTCCCCGATGCAGGATCGAAGGGGAGGGCTGTTCCGGCAAACCAGACACGGGCCGTGAATGGCCCGATTACGGGCAGCAGCTACGCTCCGCAACCGCGTGTTTGCGACTGCCTGCCCTGGGACGTTTGCGACAGGTGCCGGGCCTCGGCGTTGTCGTAGCAGCGGGAAGCCTCAACGCATCAGGTCGGCGAACTTCTCCCGGAATTTGTCCAGCTTGGGTGCGATCACGAAGCCGCAATACCCTTGGTCCGGGTGCTTGCGGTAGTACTCCTGGTGATAATCCTCGGCGGCGAAGAACTCCGGCGCCGGCAGCACCTCGGTGACCACCGGCGCCGGCAAGTCGCCGGCGATCTCCGCGATCACCGCATGCGCAATCTCCACCTGTTCAGCCGAATGGGTGAAAATCACCGAACGATATTGGGTTCCGACGTCCGCCCCTTGCCGGTTCAGCGTCGTCGGATCGTGAATCGCAAAGAACACCTCCAGCAGTTGTCGGTAGCTGATCTGCGCCGGATCGAAGCAAATCTCGACCACTTCGGCATGACCGGTATCGCCCCGGCAAACGGCCTCGTAGTCGGGTCGCGGCGCGTGCCCGCCTGCATAGCCCGAACGCACGCGCACGACGCCGGCAACTTCCTCAAACACCGCGTGCAGGCACCAGAAACACCCTCCGCCCAAGGTTGCAGTTTCCATTGACAAGTCCTCCGCATCCGATTCTCTCAGCGATGGACACGAGGCGCCCAAAATGATTCCTCGCTCCGTCAGCCATGCGCTGCACCTCGGTGCGAAAGACCGCCAGGGGATAACATGCGCACCGAGCGCCGTGAGCGCGATCAACCTGCCGCCTTCAACACCCGACCGCAGCTTTCACCTATCTCGAAAGGACCGACATGGACTGGATCAAGAAATCGCTACTGCCGCTGTTTCTCGTCGCCCTCGTTGCCAGTTCATGGCTCAGTCCGTTCGATTCGGTGGCGATCGAAAAGGTCGACGCCGGCCTGAAACGCGCCCTGGTCAGTTTTGCCACCGCCCGGGCACTCAACGCGGCCATCTCGGTTCTCCAGGGAACGAGCATTGCAGTCGAGCCTGCCGGGGTCGGCGTCAGCCTCGCTCCGGGAGAAGCACTCGACCCTCTCAACGATCTGATCGAAAGCTTTTCCAACCTGATGCTGATCGCAAGCGTTTCATTCGGCATTCAGCACGTGCTGATCGGCATCGGGGGACATTGGCTGCTGTCGACCGTTCTGACCGTGGCGACCTTGCTCTGGTGCGCTCTGTATTTTCGGCGGGCGCCCGTTTCGCCCTGGGCCACGAGGCTTCTGGTGGTTTCCGTCGTTCTGCGCTTTGCGATCCCCGCAGTCACTGTCGGCACCGACGTTCTCTTCCAGAATTTTCTGGCACAGGAGTACTCCGCCACACACTCCCGTATCGAGGCCGGCACGAGCGAGGCGCAAAAATCGATCCCGCAGTCTCCCCTATCCGAAAACGCGGGGATCTGGGACAAGATAAAAAGCCTGTCCCCGCAGGACCTCAACCCGGCCGGCAAGATTGACCGATTGCTGAAGGCCGCCGAAGAATGGCCGGAGCAGATCGTTCGGCTGATGGTCATTTTCCTGCTCGAGACGCTGATCATTCCGCTGGGCCTGCTGTGGATACTGCTGGCGTCGGCAAGGACCTGTCTCCGGGGAGAGGCATCCCCGCGATAGAAACGATCATCGCATTCGTCCGCTCGCCTGTTATTCCCGGACGCCACAAAAAGTGGCGTCACGGACCATTCGGTTGAGCTAGACCGCCCTTTCGAGCGACACACCGGCGGACGGGCCCGCTGCCCGAACGACCGGATTGATCGTCGGCAGTCCGTGCCGGGCGGCATACTGACGCAATTCATCAACGCCGACCACCGCCTCGCGCAGGGCGTCGCCGACCGGATAACGGTGCGGCGCCAGGGTCAGCGGATCCTTCGCCGAGAGATCGCCCACCTCGACCGCCCGGGAGAGTTTTCGATCCACGACACTGCGAACCGCGTCGTAGCCGGGGCGAACACCGCTCTCATCGGGCGGCGGGCACATGGCGGCGGCAAAAAGATGGGTAATGACGGAGAACTTTACGTGGGCTGTCCCGTACGGGAGGGATATCGAATCCATGCGACGCTCCTTCACGATCGATTGACCGAGGCCCGCGGATAACCGGGGCTGACCAGAACAACGCCTTCACGGCGGGGAATGCACCGGGGACGAGCACCGCCCCCGGTCTGAGACGACGACTGCAGCCGGTTAGACGATGCCCTGGGCGATCATCGCGTCGGCCACCTTGACGAAGCCGGCGATGTTCGCGCCGTGCAGGTAGCTGACCGAGCCATCCGGACGGCGGCCGTGCAACAGGCACTCTTCGTGGATCTTGTGCATGATCCCGTGCAGGCGCGCATCGACTTCCTCGCGCGTCCACGACAGGCGCATGGCGTTCTGGCTCATTTCGAGGCCGGAAGTTGCCACGCCGCCGGCGTTGCTGGCCTTGCCCGGCGCGAACAGAACGTTGTTGTGTTCGAACAGCTTGGTCGCCTCGATCGTGCTCGGCATGTTGGAGCCTTCACAGACGGCGACGACGCCGTTCTTGATCAGCGTCGCGGCGTCGCTCTCGTCGATCTCGTTCTGCGTGGCGCAGGGCAGCGCCAGATCGACGGGCACTGCCCACGGCCGGATGCCGGGATAGTACTCGGCACCGACGCGGTTAGCGTACTCGCTGACGCGACCATATTCGACGTTCTTGATGCGCATCAGTTCGGCCAGCTTCTCGGTGGTGAAGCCCTTCTCATCGACGACCGTACCCGCCGAGTCGGAGACGGTGACGACCTTGGCGCCCAGCGAAATGGCCTTTTCGATCGCGAACTGGGCGACGTTGCCCGAGCCGGAGACCGACACCCGCAGCCCGTCGAAGCTGCGCCCGCGCTGCAACAGCATCTCCTGCGCGAAGTAAACGACGCCGTAACCGGTGGCTTCCGGACGAATCAGCGAACCGCCATAGGAGAGGCCCTTGCCGGTAAACACGCAGTCGGTCTTGTTGCTGAGCTTCTTCATCATCCCGGCCATGAAGCCAATCTCGCGCGCGCCGACGCCGATGTCACCCGCCGGCACGTCGGTGTCCGAACCGATATGGCGGAACATTTCGGTCATGAAGGCCTGGCAGAAGCGCATGATCTCGCCGTCGCTCTTGCCCTTCGGATCGAAGTTGGAGCCGCCCTTGCCGCCGCCCATCGGCAGCATCGTCAACGAGTTCTTGAAGGTCTGTTCCAGAGCCAGGAATTTCATGATCGACAGGTTGACCGACGGATGGAAGCGCATGCCCCCCTTGTACGGACCGATCGCCGAGCTGTGCTGGACGCGGTAGCCGCGATTGACCTGCACTTCACCCTTGTCGTCGACCCAGGCGACGCGGCAGACGATGATCCGCTCGGGCATCATCAGCCGTTCGAGCAGCGACTGCTCTGCGTAGTGCGGGTTCTTCTGAACGAACGGCCAGAGGCTTTCCATGACCTCGGTCACGGCCTGCAGGTATTCCGGCTGGTGATCACTGCCTTGGCGAACCCCGCTCATGAAATCATCGAACGACTTGTACTTCATTTCACATCCCCCATAAAAAAAAGAGACAAAATTTTCGGAGCCACGATTCTGCCTCATAAATGGGCACCATTGTTCTAAATGCACATATGTTGTGCCATTTTCTGCACAATGTTGCCTGATCGCCACACGACATGAAGAAAAATGCTCTACATAAGTAATTTTTTGCACCATTACAGTGCATTCTTTCGTTCAGCCACGCCATTTCGCCTGTTGCAACATCCATTCCGTGCCAGCACGCCAGTTCGCGCTATCCTTCACTCGGTCCTCCATCGATACCCGTTGAATCCCAGCCCAAAATGCCCGGCCCCAACTCATTCACCCCCACCACCGGCCTGTCCGGCCTCGACGCCGTGCTGCGCGGCGTGCAACGCGGCGACAACATCGTCTGGCAGATCCAGTCGCTCGACGAATACTGCTCGCTGGTCACGCGCTACGCCGAAGCGGCCAAAACGCAGAAGCGGCGGCTGATCTATTTCCGCTTCGCCGAGCACTGGCCGTTGCTCGACGACGACTCCGGCGCGGAGATTCACCATCCGCGCCCCGCCGACGGATTCGACGCCTTCGTCGACCAGGTTCACTCCGTGATCGAGGCGACCGGACCGGAGACCATGTACGTTTTCGACTGCCTCTCGGACCTCGCCGAAGCCTGGCAATCGGACCGGATGATGGGCAACTTTTTCCGCCTGACCTGCCCGCGGCTGTTCGACCTCGACACGGTGACCTACTTCGCCATCCTGCGGAATACCCATGCGGCCGGGGCGCTGCAGATGATCACCGAGACGACGCAGTTCCTGCTCGACGTCTTCCGCTGCCACGACCGGCTCTACATCCGGCCGCTCAAGGTCCAGCACCGCTCGGCGGCGGCGATGAACCTGATCCACGCCTGGGAAGCGGGAGATACTTTCCGGCCGGTCACCGACAGCGGCACGGTCTCGGAAATCCTCGCCGGGTCCGGCTGGCGCGGGCTCGACGACAACCGGATCGTCAGCCACTGGCGGCGCCATTTCGCCGCCGCCCGCGCCGTCGCCGAAAAGCGGCGCGCCGGCACGCCCGACCCCGCCGGCGAGACGTTCTGGTTCGACTGCCTGGCGAAGCTGCTCTTCCCGGCCGATCCGGGCATGGCGCCGTTGATCCGGAATTACCTCACCCTCGACGACCTGCTCGCCATCCGCGAGCGCATGATCGGCATCGGCAGCGTCGGCGGCAAGGCGCTGGGCATGCTCCTCGCCCGCGCCATCCTGCGCCGGGATGCGCCGGCGCTGCACGCGCAACTCGAAGCACACGACTCGTTCTTTGTCGGCACCGAAGTCTTCGACACATTCCTCGTGCGCAACGGCCTCTGGTGGATCCGCCGGCAGCAACGTGATCCGGCGACGTTCCTCAACCAGATCGACGAGGCGCACGAGCGCATCATGCGCGGCTCATTCACCGCCTCGACGCTGCATCAGTTCGAGGGAATGCTCGACTATTTCGGTGAATGGCCGTTCATCGTCCGTTCCAGTTCGCGGCTCGAAGACCAGTACGGCAACGCCTTCGCCGGCCAGTACGACAGCGTGTTCTGCGCGAACCGCGGACCGCGCGAGAAACGCCTCGAGGACCTGCTGAACGCCGTGCGCCAGGTCTACGCCAGCACCCTTGCCGAAAAGGCGCTGCGCTATCGCCAGCGCCGTGGATTGCTCGACGCGCACGAACAGATGGCGCTGCTGATCATGCGTGTTTCGGGAACCGCCGGCCACCGCCACTTCCACCCGCACGCCGCCGGAGTCGGACTGTCGTTCAACCCCTATCGCTGGAATCCGCGCATCGACATGCAGGCCGGTGTCGTCCGCCTGGTCGCCGGCCTCGGCACCCGCGCCGTCGACCGCGCCGACGACGACTACACCCGGCTCATTGCCCTGAACGCGCCGGAACTGCGCCCCGAGACCAACTTCGGCGCGATCGCCCGGCACGCGCAGCGGCGGATGGACGCCATCGACCTCGAACAGAATCGCATCGTCACCGGTCCGTTCGCCGAACTCACCGAGGGCGAGGAGGACTTCCCGCTTGAACTGTTCACCACGCGGGAGCAACCGGACCGCCCGCCCTTCCTGACCTTCGACGGCCTGCTCAAGAAAACCTCGTTCGTCGACACCCTGCGCACGCTGCTGGACAACCTTCAGGCAGCTTACCGCCATCCGGTGGAGATCGAGTTCACGCTCAACGTGCTGTCCGATCTCAACTACCGCATCAACCTGCTGCAGTGCCGGCCGATGCAGGTGCGCGGAACCAATGGCGAGGTGCGCGCCGAACCGCCCGCCTTTGCGCCCAGCCTGGTGGCGGCCCAGGGCGCCGTCATCGGCCCCAGCCGCGTCATTCGCCCGGACCGGATCATCTACGTCACCCCAAGCAGTTACGGCCAGCTCGGCCAGAGCGAGCGCCTGGCCATCGCCCGGATCATCGGCAAGCTCAACCAGGCCAGCGCCGGGAAGACGGTGCTCCTGCTCGGTCCCGGCCGCTGGGGTTCGCGCGACCTGTGGCTCGGCATCCCGGTCGCCTTCTCGGACATCAACAACGTCACCGCACTGTGCGAGATCGTCGCCATGCACGACTCACTGACGCCCGACGTCTCCCTCGGCACGCACTTCATCAACGAGCTGGTCGAGGCCGACATGCTCTATTTCGCGCTTTTCCCGAACGCGGAAGGCAACCGGATCAACGAAAAAGCCATCCGGCGCCAACCCAACCGGTTGAGCCGCCTCCTCCCGGAAGCCAGGGAATGGGCCGACATCGTCCGCGTCGTAGATGTCAAGGCAAAGACGATGGTGCTCTATGCCGACGCGGAACGGCAGCGCGTCACCGTCACCGTCGAAGCCCCGCCGGCCGTCAACTCCGCCGGCTGACCAGCAGGACCCCGGCGAGCACCAGGCCGGTGCCGGCCATCTGGGCAAGCGACATCGGTTCGCCGAGGATCCACCAGCCGAAAAAGATCGTCAGCACCGGGCCGATGGTGCCGATCAGCACCGAACGTGCCGGACCGATCCGGGCGATCGAGGCCGACTGCATGAACATCGGCATGACCGTCGAAAATGCGACGATGGCCGCCACGTAGGCGTAGGTCCGGGCCGGCAGACGGTAGGCTTCGAGCGGCTGAGCGACGAAAAAGTGCGCCTGCGCGGCGAGCGTCGCGACGATCATCACCAGCGCGGTGAAACGCGCCGAACCGAGGCGCTTGATCATCGGCGCGCTGCCGGAAAGATAAAGCGCGTAAGTCAGTGACGAAGCGAAGACCAGCAAGCCGCCGACCAGCACAGCGCGGGTCTCGCCGGAAAACTCCAGGTCATGGGCGAAGGCCAGGCCGATCCCGAGATACGAGAACAGAAGCGCCAGCAGTTCGTTGCGCTGCAGCGTCTTGCCCAAAAACACCACGCCGATCAGGATGGTCAGCGTCGGATAGGTGAACAGTATCAGCCGCTCAAGTCCGGCCGAGATGTACTGCAGGCCGAGGAAATCGAACAGGCTGGCGCCGTAGTAGCCGACCAGCCCGAGCGCCAGCAGCGCAGCCCAGTCGCGCCGGCTCAGCGGTGGCGCCGAACGCCCGGCACGCCACGCGACCCAGAGAAAGGCCGGCAGCGAGAGCGTCATGCGCAGGGAAAGCAGGGTCACCGGATGCACAGGAACGGCCATCGGCACGGCATAGGCCAGCTTGATGAGGATCGCCTTGAAGGAAAAACCGAAGGCGGCAAGGACGGCGAGCACGACGCCAAGACGGTCCGGAGACCAGTGTTTCCAGTTCATCGGGGATATGGACGAATCGTCCGGAAGCAGCAGGAAAGACACAAATGATGCGCGCTGGAACGGCGGATGGCAATGCGCCACAATCGCCTTCAAGCGCCTTATGCGACAGAACGAACGGTGCTACGATGCCTGCGGTTCAAGGAAAGGTGGGGAATATCTTGGCAATGCTCGCATGGTCCGACGATCTGGACGTAGGCAACCCGATGATCGACAGTGACCACAGACATCTCGTCGCGCTGGTCAACCAACTCGCAGAGGCGCTCTCCACCCGGGAAGCGCCGGCGGAACTCGGCAGGATCCTGGGCGAACTGCTCACGTTCACCACGGCCCATTTCGCGCGCGAGGAACAGCTGATGCAGCGCATCGGATACCTCGATTTCGCCGCCCACAAGAGCCAGCACGACGGCTTGCTCTCGGACATCGCCAAACTGCAGCGGAGCTTCCATCGCGGAGAGATCGCCCTGTCGGAGAGAAGCAGCGCGTTTCTATGTGAATGGCTGCTCCGCCACATCCGCACCAGCGACAGACTGCTCGGCAAGGTGGCCGGTTCTCTCGTCGCCGCCTGAGCGCAAAACAACATGGACAGGCTCCACGACGAGCACTACGTGCGGGCGGTCACCCGCATGGGCGACGAGCGCGCGGTTGTCACCAACCAGCCGATCTTTACCCGCAACCGGATCAAGCTGGTCAACCAAGGGGCACGGGTCGACTCGGCGCTGTTCGACCGTCTTGTCTCCCACAAGCTGATCCCCAGGATCGACGAATGTCTCGACGTCGAGAACGGCATCACCCGCCAGGTCCTGCGCGACGACGCCCGGAAGCTGCTCGATGATGACCCGGCCCTCGCCGTATTGCGCGCCGACCCGGGGTTGCTCGGCCGGACGCTCCGAGCCATCGACGAAATTCCCCTGACGCCGCCGATCGCCTTCAAGTTGACTGTCGCGGCCAGCCAGCGCCCGGAGGTGTACAACCACTCGCTGCGCGTCACCCTGGTCGCGTTGCACCTCGCAGTCAAGAGTTTCTTCCTCAGCCAGAAGGAACTCACCAACCTTGCCGCCGCCGCGCTGCTGCACGACATCGGCATCCTGCACATCCCGCCCGACCTGCTCCGTCCCGGACGCCGCCTGCAGAAATCCGAGCGCCACCACCTGTACGCTCACCCGATTTCGGGTTACCTGATCCTGCGCCAATATGCCGAGTATCACCCGGAGATCAGCCGGACGGTGTTCGAACACCACGAGCGACTCGACGGCAGCGGCTATCCACGCGGACTGAAGGGCGGCGAAATCTCGCGCGACGCACAGATCCTGATGCTCGCCGAGGTAGCCAACACGGTTTTCGAGAGCAGTCCGCAGTCGCAGAATCTGGCCAAGCTGTCGGTTCTCCTCCGGCTGAACCACAAGAAATTCAACCGCGACCTGGGCAACCGGCTGATCGCCCTGGTCGCCGCCATGCAGTCCGGGCATCGGGAAGACGACGATCACTCGACCGCCTTCGCCAACCTCTCCCGACTCCCGCCCAGGCTCGACGAGTTGGCGCACGTATTCAGCGACTGGAGCGAAACGTTCCGCACGTTTTCGCAAAGCACGAAAAACGCGGCGACGTCGCTGATCAGCCTGGTGATCGATGAGCGCCTCACCGAACTCAGGCGCACGCTCTCCGATGCGGGCTTCGACCTCGACCAGGTGGAGGCCGTGGCCGACGCCGTGAGCGAAGACCCGGAAGCCCTGGTCGAACTGGACATTCTGATCGGTGAAACGCGCTGGCAGCTGACGGACATCATCCACGAAGCCTATCGGCGGATGAGCGACGCGCTGAACGACTCGGCCGGCATGCCACTGCCGCCCCCCATTCTCGGCTGGCTTGAGCGCAGCGAAACCCGTCTGAGCCAATACCCGCGCTACAGCTAGCGCCCGGCGCGCGCAGGGCGCCTGATCTATAGTGTCATAATCCATGACGCCCCGAGCCGGATAGCCACGACCATGCGTTTTCACTTTCTCGCGCTTGTCGCGCCATTGCACCTCCTTGCCATTTCCGTCCCGTCAGTGGCGGAAACGCTGCGTATCACCAACGGTGAATGGCCGCCTTTCACTTCGCACCGCCTGCCCGACGGCGGACCGCTGTCCCACACGGTTGCCGAAGCATTCAGACAGGTCGGCATCACGGTGGAGTATGGTTATTTCCCCTGGAAGCGCGCCTATGACTACGCCCGCAGCGGCGCCTGGGACGGTTCCGTCGGCTGGGCCAAAAATGCGGCACACCAGAAGGATTTCGTCATGAGCGAACCGGTAATCCATGTCGACAAGGTGCTGTTCTACCGCAAGGCCGCACCGATCGGCTGGCTCCGGGTCGAGGATCTCAAGCGCTGGCGGCTGGGTGCCACGACCGGCTATTCGTATGGCGAGGCATGGGACCATGCCGTGCGTAACGGCTTCCTGCGCGTGGAAACCGTCACGCTCGACGCACAGAACCTCCGCAAGTTGCTGGAAAACCGCCTCGACGCCGTGGCCATGGACCTCGACGTCGGACTCTATCTTTTGCGGACCGCGTTCACCCCGCACCAGGCCGAACAGATCACCTACCATCCGCGCAGCCTTAGCCGCG
>Ga0302250_1000885_pt1 | contig 25191 bp, 18 predicted proteins | sample AAG_RA_Asp_MG_FD_193536 | JGI IMG/M metagenome (GOLD analysis project Ga0302250, IMG submission 193536) | Enriched activated sludge microbial communities from anaerobic digester in WTTP, New Holstein, Wisconsin, United States - AAG_RA_Asp | ecosystem: Engineered > Bioreactor > Anaerobic >... | reverse complement strand
TCGGTAATGGCGCCCAGGGTGATGTTGACGTTTTCATACAGCATTTTTTTTGCGTTGACCTTGGGGTTGCGTCCCGCATGCTCGCGGGAGCGGACCTGCTGAATCCGTTCGGTGATGGCCGCCCGTCTGGCGCTGAATTCCTTGATGTCGCTGCTTTGCTTATTGTTTGTATATTGGTTGATCAGCTCCTTCAGCTCATTGAACAGCTGATTCATCTCTTCCAGATCATGGTAATTGACCCCGGCGGCCACGTGGGTGTGCAGCGAGGTGACTGTGCCGATATTGCCGGCTTCGACGCCGCCCAGCGCCACATAATCACCGCCGGCCAGCACCCCTTTGTTGACGCGGATGCTGCCCAGGCAGTGGATGTGACAGTTGCGGATCTCTGATTCGATGCTGATGTCGCCGGCACATTCGACCGTGACATCATTGAGAAAATTGGCAGTGATACTGCCTCGGCAGGCAATGCTGCCCTTGCCCTGTCCGCTCATGCCGCAGAATGAAATGTCGCCATCCGACTCGATCCGGCAGATGCCGATGTTACCCTGAATCCTGATCCCCTTGCTGCCCCTGACCGAAAAATCATCCAGCACATCACCCTTGATGTCCACAAACCCATTAAAGCTGATATCGCCGACCTTGAAGTCCACATCCCCCTTGATGGTCAGGGTATCCTCCACCGATATCTCCGGCCCGTTCAGGCAGACCCTGCCATCGCATAGCGCGTAAATGGAACAGCCGTCTTCGTCCAGGCGCACGTTCTGGACCAGCACCGGTATCAGTACGCTTCCGGGTTTGGCCGGGATAACTTCTCCATGCACATTTTTGCCGGGTATGCCGGCGGAGGGGGGTAAAATCCGGGCGATCAGCTGCCCTGTACTGACGTTAAAGAAGTGCTGCACCTTGTGGAAATCGATCTTGGCGCTGTCTTCAGCAGCAGTTTCTGTGGAGAGCGCGCCCGATGGTTGTTCCTCCAGCTGGATCAAGCCGTCGGCGCCTGGCAGCATTGGTGTCCCCTGGGCCAGCAGCAGCCCATCAACCGGTTTGATGGCAACAGCGGCTGCCAACAGCGTCTTGACGGATTCAATGGAAATGCCCTCAATGATCCTGGCCTGCTTCAGAAAGTTGTTCAGATCATCGTTGCTCAGCGGGGCCCCGGCCTGGTTGGGCTGATAGGTACAGCGGCATTCCACCTGGTCGGGTGAAATGGTCAGGGTCAGCAGATAACCTGCACGCTTGAACTCGAATTTTTTTGATTCACCAGTTGTCGGTGCGGCAGCCGGTTCTGACATCCCTGCACCTCTGTTGTGCTGCCGCTAGGCTCATAGGTCTGTCTTGACAGCAGCGATTCGTAGTTGTTCCTCAGCCCGCTTTTGGCTTACGGCATTTGAACTCAAGTATATCATTAAAATATAAATGCGCTGCTAATGGACCAAAATTTCAGGCATCACAGCAAAATATCGCTAAAATGCGGCATGCAAATCAGGCCGGAGAAGTGGCTCGGCCACGAAATAGGCTAAAAATGCGAGCATCTTGCAAAGGTTTTTAGATATGTCATTCCAGCAGGTTTCTGGCCGGAATCTGGTTGTTTAACGTATTGAAAGGAATGGCTCCCCGACAGAATCGTTCGGGGATGACAATCTATTTTGAAAGAGCCTCATGCTAATAAATAGATCTGGTTATGATAAATTGTGTAATCATTTGATACAGGTGCATAGCACATTATATTCTTGCTGCATCCGGAAGTTTTTTTGCTTTGGAGGTAATTGGGCTATTGTCGATATCTTGTGATGTCGGCGTTGGCCTATGGGCTGGTATTTGGCGTGATCATGGGCACCGGGTGCGGCGGGGCGATTTCCTACCTTATAAGTAGACATGGTCTAAGAGCTCTTCGAGGTTACAAAATACCACGAGTAAGTGAATAGCATAAATCATTATTTCAGAGAATACACCCCCACTATCAAGATGCTATTTGTTAATTATATTATATCAATAGCATCATAGACAAGCTGAATGCCCGTGATATAGTTCATAATATCAAACGAACACCATTACATTTGCCAGGTCTTGCGGAGGACACAAGGCATGCCGAAAATTGAGTGGTTGAAACACTGTAACAGCATACAAGCCAAATTTACTTTTGCTTCATTTGTTACAATAACCCTCCTGATAACATTTATTTCATTTACACTTTTTGTAAACTTCAGAACTCTCCTGAGAGAACGGGTGCTGAGCCAGCAATTTGGACTAGTCAGTGAAATTGCCGACCAAATGAATGGTAGAGTGCAGCTTGCCCAACACCAACTTATGCATATGGCGGAAGCATTATCCAGAAGCGGCTTAAAATCTCCAGATAAGGAGTTAAAAGCTATTAGTTCGGGCGAGAATGATAAAATTATTTTCGATGCAGGTTTTTTATTGATTAGCAAAAACGGAAGAATTATAGCCACGAGTATGAGCATCCCCAATATTTTGGGAATGAACATTGGTTTTAGAGAGTATGTCAGCAGCGCCCTCCGAACGAGAAAACCATATATTTCCGCGCCGTTTATAACAAACACCCATCAACGTATACCCATGATAGCCATTGTTGTGCCGGTAAATAATTCAAAAGGAGAGCTTGTTGCGCTGCTGGCGGGATACCACACCCTTGGAACTGGTCATTTCCTCACCAGCTTAGCTTCGGAAAGATTTGGCTCTTCGGGTTATCTATACATATTGCACGGAAGAACGTTGCTGATGCACCCTGACCGAACGCGCGTCCTGGAGGTAGTGCCTGAGGGGAAAAACATAGGCATAGACAAATCTGTAAAAGGATTCGAAGGTTCTACAGAACTGTATACCTCCCAAGGCAGGCATATGCTGACTTCCTTTAAAAGAATCGGCGAAACCGGATGGGTACTAGCATCAAATACACCCTACGAAGAGATTGCCGGGCCATTCAACAAGCTTGCAGTCAATACTGCCCTAATCTCTGTAGTAGGAATTTTTGCCTCCATGCTGGCAACTTGGTATATCTCCCGCCGCCTGACAAAAGCAGTACAGAAACTCACGGATAATGTAGACTCTGTTTACAGGTCCGGCGGCGAGTGGGAAAAAGTTGAACTTCATACCGGTGATGAGATTGAGAGGTTGGCAGCGGCCTTTAACACACTGATGGAAGAGGTAGTGGATGCAAACCGCGCCCTTGATCAAGGGACTCATGTATACAATGTTATTGCTGAGTTTACTAGTGAGATTGCTTACTGGCGCAATCCCGACATGTCATTACGATTTATTTCGGCTAACTGCCTAAAGCTGACCGGATACATGGATGCAGAATTTTATGCTGAACCAGAACTACTAGACCGGCTTATCCATCCTGACGACCAGCGCCTATGGCAACGTATCTGTGAAGAGGCAGGCATGGAGCAACAGAACCAATCCGCAACCATGAGACTGATTGGCAAAGACAACAAACTTCTCTGGGTAAGTCACACAAGCCATAAAGTATATGACGAAAACCAACAGTTAAGCGGTGTGCGTGGCAGCTTCAGTGACATCACCAATGTTATGCTCATCAACAAGAAACTTGAGGAAGAAAAGCTGTTCATTGAAAATTTGATTAACAGTTCGGCAATCCCCTTATTTGTCATTGACAGTTTTCATAGAGTTATATTCTGGAACAAAGCCTTAGAAACTATTACTGGTGTCAGCTCTAAGGATGTGCAATACACCGACCTGCAATGGAGCGCTTTCTATCCCGAAAAACGCAAAACGCTTGCGGATATTACCATAGACGGAGACTTTAGCGAGCTTTGCATGCATTACTCCACGCCAGTGTCAGAAAAACCGGAAAAAGGCTTGCGAGTCGAGGGTTGGTTCTCTCTGAAAGGGAATAATCGCTATCTTATATTAGAATCTTCACCAATCATTGACAGAAACGGGCAAACAATTGCCGCTGTAGAAACAATAACTGACATCACTGAACGCATTGTGCTCCAAGAAAAGCTTAGGCAACTTACGAGGGCCGTAGAACAAAGCCCGGCTACGATTGTAATTACCGATATAAATGGGAATATCGAATATGTGAATCCTAAATTCTGTAAAACAACGGGATACAACTTCGAAGAAGCTCTGGGCAAGAACCCTAATATTCTTAAGTCGGGAGAGCAGGAGAGCTCCTTGTATAAAGAGATGTGGGACACCATCAATTCAGGCAAGGAATGGCGTGGAGAATTTCACAATCGGCGTAAGGATGGCTCATTATTTTGGGAGTTTGCCTCAATATCACCCTTATTAGACCGTGATAATAGGATAAACGGATTCCTAGCTGTAAAGGAAGATATCACTGAACGCAAGGCTATCGAAGCCGAGTTAGCCGCAAGCCGCAAAGATTTGGCTGAAAAACATCGGCAAATGCAGGATATGTTTCAGTTAGTTGAACAGGCAAAACTGGAATGGGAACAAACTTTGGACCAATTGCAGGATATTGTTGTGCTGACCGATGCTCAGAACCGCATCCGCAGAAGCAACCGCTTACTCTCTGATATTTCTGGACTTACAATGGGGCAACTCATGGGCTCAGACTGGCACGACATAATGCAACAGGCAGGTTTCTCATTCAAATATTTCAGCGGCCAATCTGGTGAACTGATACATAGCGTATCGGGCAAAACATATGATCTTACCGTTTATGAAAGACACAACGGTAAACATATCAGCGGATATGTAATTTCACTTAACGATACCACGGAACTGCGAGCCACCACCAGAGAGTTGGAAAAAGCTTACGAGGAGTTGAAAACTGCACAAATGCAGGTATTTCAGCAAGAAAAAATGGCCTCAATTGGCCAGCTAGCAGCCGGAGTTGCCCACGAAATAAACAATCCCATGGGTTTTATCTCAAGTAATCTATCCACTCTGAACAAATATTTTGAGCGCATGTCTGAATACTTCAGTAGCGCAGAAAGTGCACTTTCTGTATGCACTGAAAAGGAATCAACCATCCAACTGGAGGAGACTAAAAGGCGGCTAAAGATAAATTATATCATGGACGATGCCAGGCATCTGATTGCTGAAAGCCTTGATGGTGCCGGGCGCGTCAGAAGAATCGTTCAAGATTTGAAAAGTTTCTCTCGTGTCGATCAGCCAGAAAGTGCTTTCATTGACGTCAATGCCGCACTGGAAACCACAATCAATATCGCCTGGAACGAAATCAAGTATGTAGCGGTACTTAACCGAAAATTTAGCGATATTCCGCAGATAAAATGCTTTCCACAACAACTAAATCAAGTTTTTTTAAATATTCTAATTAATGCCGCCCATGCCATCACAGAAAAGAATGGTATCATTGATGTGCAGACATGGGCCGATGATACGAACGTATATGTTTCCGTTTCAGATAATGGGTGCGGCATTCCAGAAAAGATCATGCAAAAGATATTCGAACCTTTTTTCACGACAAAGGAAGTAGGAAAGGGTACTGGCCTGGGGTTGTCAATCAGCTACGATATCGTAAAGAAGCATGGCGGCAATATAATTGTTGAGAGCGAAATCGGGCGTGGAACCACCTTCACTGTGACCCTCCCTGTAGAACACCCAAAAACACAAGATGTGGAGGCAGCAAATGTCTATCAATAGCTCAACGTACCAACTAGATAATTTAAAGACCGAGACTACAGATAGCCAATTACTTTTCTTACACGAAATATTCAATGCCATACCTTTGCCAATATTCTACAAGAATTGCAGTGGTTGTTATATTGGCTGCAATAAGGCATTTGAAACATTTTTTGGCCGTTCACGACATGAGATAATCGACCAAAGCATCATGGGCATAAACCCTATGCATCCAAAGGAATTTCATGAACAATTTGATAAGCAATGCTTAGACTCCAATAAACCATGCAGTTATGAGGCTTGCCTGACAGATGCAGCCGGTAACAACTGCGATGTGATAGTCTCCAAGTCTCCGTTCTTCTCGGTAAACGGGAAGTTATCGGGTGTAGTGGGAACTTTTACTGATATCACAGCAAGCAAGAGGAATGAAATTATGATGGGCGAAATGCAGAGCCAAATAATACAACAGGAAAAACTAGCTTCAATCGGGCAACTTGCAGCAGGTGTTGCCCATGAGATCAACAATCCAATGGGCTTCATCACAAGCAACCTTAACACTTTAGGCAAGTATACGGAAAGACTTGCCACATATATTGCAGCTCTCCAGAGCACGCTAGATCAATATGATGGGCACTCAGACCATAATGAACTAAAACAACTGCGCCAAAAGCTAAAGATAGAGCATATAAACAATGATATTAATGAGTTGATAGAACAGAGCCTTGACGGAGCCAACCGAGTTCGCCGCATCGTACAAGACTTAAAAAGCTTTTCAAGAGTAGACCAGACTGAAAAGGCCAGGACTGACCTAAATAACGCTCTGGAAACAACCATAAATATTGCCTGGAATGAAATCAAATACCAAGCGACGCTTGAAAAGGAATACGGAGATATTCCGAGCATAATCTGCTATCCACAACAATTGAATCAAGTCTTTCTCAACCTACTTATGAATGCTGTCCAGGCATTGGAAAAGCAGGGCAACATCAAGTTACGCACGTGGCATGATTCAGATAATGTTTATGTCAGTGTACAGGATAATGGCAAGGGTATGCCACAAGATGTTAAGCAGAGAATCTTCGAGCCATTTTTCACTACAAAGGGCGTTGGCAAAGGTACTGGCTTGGGGCTCTCCATCTCTGCCGACATTGTTCGCAAACATGGCGGTCACATTATGGTTGATACTGAGGTGGGTAAGGGAACCATCTTTGTTGTGGGACTTCCATTGCGTGGCGTTGAGGAGGAGATGTCATGATGTTCCGATAACATCCTTTGCCATCAAATCACAATGCGCCGTTATAGCTAACAAAATCTGGATAGCGCAATTAAGGCAGCATGTTTCATAGGGCACAAAGACAATTGTTTTGATGTTATACATCATTAGAAAAGAGAATAAAATGGAGCACTTTAATGGGCCTGTAAATATTTTGTGTGTGGATGACGAAAAAAATGTATTGAGAGCTCTGGAAAGGGTTTTTCTGGACGATGATTACGAAATAACAACCACCTCTTCAGGAGTCAACGGCTTGCAACTTCTGGAAGCATCCAGGCCTTTTCAGGTCGTCATATCCGACTACCGCATGCCAAACATGAACGGGGTTGAATTCCTTAAGGAAGTTTATCTCCGTTGGCCTGAAACAATACGAATAGTTCTTTCGGGATATGCGGATGCCGGTGCCATCGTGGATGCCATCAACGAAGGCCATATATACAAATTTATCCCCAAACCCTGGAATGACGATGAATTAAGGGTAACAATACAGAACTGTATTGAACTTTACTTCTTGCAGAAAAAAAACAAGGAGCTTTTTGCAGAATTAGAGGCAGCCAACCGTAAACTGGAAGAAAAGGTACAACAACGTACAGAACAACTTGAAATAAGGAACAGGGCTTTGGAGTTTTCTCAAAATTTGTTGGGCAAACTTCCTGTAGGAGTAATAGGCATCGACGAAAATGGAATGGTTGTTTTCAGTAATTCTTGTGCAATTCAGATTCTGAAGCCTCTTTGTAAGGAGTTGCTAGGCAGTGACATCACCATGTGCGGCATTGAAACGTTGCCCAAAATCATTGAACTAATCCCGGAGGAAGGAATACTTACAAAGGAAATTGAAATTTGCAACAAACGATACAGAATTTTAGGCCGCAGAATCGTATTTTTCAACAGCAGCTCTATAGCACTGGTATTCAGCGAGGAGTAGTACATGAAAACCGTACTGTTTGTTGATGATGAATTACCGATTCTGAACGCTATAGAAAGAATCTACCATGAAAGAGACGATGTGCGTATTCTGTTTGCCGAATCTGGAAGCGCAGCCTTAAAGACAATGCAAACCGAAGATGTCTGGGTTGTAGTTTCTGACTACCTGATGCCAGGTATGCGCGGCATTGACTTCCTTGCCAAGGTAAAAATGCAGTACCCTCAGACAGTCAGGATTATGATGACAGCCCATGCAGACTTCTCCATTGCGGTTGATGCCATAAACAAGATTGAAGCCTTCCGTTTCGTCACCAAACCATGGGACAACAAAGAGTTAATGGACACTGTAGACGATGGACTTACGCATTACGAACTTGTGAAATCTTTGAGCACCAATAACGAGAATGTATATCTATCACTTGCACAGACTATTGAACTCAAGGATCCTTACACTAAAGGTCATTGTGACCGGGTAGCCCGATATGCCTTGTCTCTGGCCCAGAAGGCAGGCATAAGTGATAACGTCATGATAGACATCAAGCATGGAAGCTGGCTGCATGACTGCGGTAAGATTGGAGTGCCAGAGATCGTGCTCAACCGTCCTTACCGCCTGAGTGACGAAGCAATGAACCTTGTCAAAATGCACCCTCAATGGGGGGCAGAAGTTGCCCGTCAGGCCCGCATGCCCGATACCGTGATCAACATTATCCTTTACCACCATGAGCGCTTCTATGGTGGAGGTTATCCCACTGGGCTATCGGGAGAATTAATCCCAATCGAAGCAAGGATAGTCGGGATTGCAGATGTCTTCGATGCGCTGTTTACAGCAAGACCATACCGAAAAGCCTACAGTTTACAGGAAGCCATTAAAATAATGTGCGACGAGATGGTCAGCCATTTTGACCCTTACCTTATGGAGTTGTTTCGCTCAATTACTGATAAGGAGTGTTTTGATGACTGAGGGAACCCAACAAATATCAGTTCTACTGGTGGATGACGAAGAGAATATCCTCCACTCTCTAAGACGCCTGCTTGTAGACGAGTCATATAATGTGGAAACGGCATCTACAGGTGAAGAAGGGTTGGCAAAGCTCAGAAATCTCCCAAATGTTGGCCTTATTGTATCCGACCAGCGCATGCCTGGCATGAATGGAGCGGAGTTTTTAGAACATACAAAGGAACTTTCACCTAATGCATTGAGAATTCTGCTGACAGGCTATTCCGATATAAATGCCACAATCGATGCCATAAACAGGGGGGGGGCATATCGTTACATTTCTAAACCTTGGAACGATGAAGATTTGGTGCAGACCATCCGTGATGCTGTCAGCCAATATGAGCTGTTATTAGAAAACAGAAGACTCAACGATATCATTCAACAACAAAACAAAGAGTTAATGGAATGGAACCAGAACCTGAAAGGAAGAGTACTGGAACAGACCACTGCTATTCGCAAAAAAAACGAAGAATTGCAATCAGCCCTCGAACGCCTGCGTGAAGACTATCAGGGAATTATAACTGCCCTTTCCAGTCTACTGGAAATGTTAGGAAAACAAGAACAAACACATGCCCGACGGGTTATGGAACTCGTCACGATTGCAGCGAAAGAATTGGGCATTGCAGGGGATGAACTTGAAACTATAAGAGTTGCAGCACTGTTGCATGACATTGGCAAGATTGGCCTTCCAGAACGTGTGCTTTTTCGTAGCATAGCAACCCTCTCGCAGGAAGACCAAAATTTATATGCCAAACATTCTATCCGAGGCCAGATGGCAATTGTCAACATCAGGGGACTCCAATCTGCCGGGGTATTAATAAGACATCATCATGAACATTACGACGGCAATGGTTTCCCAGACATGTTAAAGGGCGACAAAATACCATTTGGAGCGCGTCTGATTGCTTACGCCGATTTCCTTGAGCATTCTGCACGCACTGCGGGGGGTGGAGACATAGCAGAAACTGTTATGAATAGGGCAGAAATATTGTCTGGAAGCAGGCTGGATCCTTACCTTACCAGACTGTTCCGCAAAGCGTCTAAATATGTATTTTTCTCCCAGACAACGGGGTTAAAAGATATTTCAGCTACAATAGAAGTAGAATTAAAGCCAAAGGAGCTACATCCCGGAATGGTATTATCTCGCAGCTTAATCAGCGGAACCGGCATTCTGCTGCTGCATGATGGTACCCTGCTTGATGATAGTCTTATTCATTCTATTCAGAGCTATTTCGAAATGGACCCTCCTCGCGAAGGCATATTTGTCACTACTAGGCGAAACATATGATTGAGCTTGATGAACAAAATAAAAAGCTTGTCCTTAAGTTAGTCTACTACGGTCCTGCCTTGTCTGGTAAGACAACGAACCTTCTATGCTTGCATGAACATTTAAGCCCATCAGGACGGGGTGATCTGATGATGCTTGACACCGCTGACGACAGAACAATCTATTTCGACCTGCTCCCATTTTATTATGTTTCTCCAGGCGGCATGAAAATCAAGCTCAAGGTATTCACAGTACCAGGACAGGTAAGGCACGACGCAACCAGAAAAGCCGTGTTGCAGAGGGCTGACGGGGTCGTGTTCGTGGCGGATTCCCAACGACATCAAATGACTGTGAACTTTGAAAGTTTTGAGAACCTTGAAACAAACCTCTCTCTAGTAGGGCTCTCTATGGACAGACTGCCGCTGGTAATACAGTTCAACAAACAGGATCTGACAGATGTGATCAGTGAGGATGAAATCCGAAAGACATGGGGACCTTCCGGTTTGCCTATAACACTCTCTTCTGCGCTCAAAGGATGGGGAGTTGTTGATACATTTCGTACGGCTTTGGAATCAATCTATGACAACCTGGATGGGCGCCTTAACCTCTCTTCCCGCTACGGCGTGGAGAGAGAGGCTTTTTTTGCAGAGATCATCAAGGATAATTGCAATCAAAATGCCTGACAAGTTAGCTTAACAAAAGGCCCAAAACATTAATTGCAACCTGTTAAGGCGGTGCCATGAACTCCATAAATGAACAGATTGACTATATCGTCGGCGCAGAAAAAAGTCTCGGTGAAATCATTTCAAAAGCTGATGTGGGTCCGCTTTTGAATAGTCTGGTTCAGGCTGGGCCTATTTGGGCTGCTTTGCTGGACGAGGATGGACTACCGCTTGCATGGGCTGGAAGTGATACGGGATACTTCGAAAATAAGCGCGTTAGGCTGAATCTAGTGGTGGAAGGTGAACCGAGAGGCGTACTGGAGGTTGTCTCTGGCCAGCAAGCTACTGATGCAATCAATGCATTGGCAGGATTGGCTCGATCGGCGATCCAGCTTACCATTGACAATAACCTAAAGAGAATGCTTACAACAGAAATGCATGCCACCGTCGTCAAAGAATCCTATGAACAACTCGCAGAAAAACATCGTCATTTGCTGGAATCGGAGAAACGTTACCGGGAGCTGTCCTTATCACTGGATCAGAAGGTGCAGGAGCGAACGGCAAAACTGAATGAAACGTTCGTAATGATGCTCCAGCAAGAAAAGCAGGCAGCAGTAGGCCGCTTGGCTGCAGGTATAGCGCATGAGATAAATAACCCCAATAGCTTTATCCTCAGCAACCTGCACAGCTTTGAAAAATATATGATGAAGATTTCAGAGATGTTCGCGTTGTTCCGAATGCCGCCTCCCCATAATAACACACTAGTAGATACAATAACCCCTTCCGACAAACGCTGGCATGATCTGAAGATGGACTTTGTTTTGACTGATAGCATGGAGCTACTAAAGCAGTCTATAGAGGGTTCCGAGCGTATTGCCAGGTTAGTAGCTGATATGAAGCAGTTCTCACACATGGACGAAAAAGGCTTAGTTGATGTGGACCTGAAAGAGGAACTTGAACGAACCTTGCGGCTTATAGAAACACAGGCACCACCCGATACAGTAGTCGAGTGCAGGCTGCAGCCTATGCCACGGTATACCTGCAATCCCGGTCTAATATCACAGGCTTTTATGAACATCGTCACGAATGCTCTGCAATCCCGTAATGCAGGCTTGAAAATCTTCATAGAGGGCTGCTATTCCGGAGGCATGATCAAGATCTCTTTCCAGGACAACGGCTGTGGAATGGAGAAGGATGTGATTAATTTGGCTTTTGAACCGTTTTTTACCACAAGAGATGTGGGACAGGGAACCGGTATGGGGCTTACTGTAGCCCAGAAGATCATCAAAGAGGCGGGTGGCAAAATAGAGTTAGCATCTGTTGTCGGAGAAGGTACAACTGTAACTATAATTTTGCCATTACTAACCACTTGAAAGCACAAGTAAAAGCAGTAGCGCAACGCCAAAACCAGGTTTAATTAATTGCACGAGAAAGTAGTTATGGAATAAGCATAAATCCGCTTTTCAATTTTACAATGTGTGAGCGAGCCACCGCATTATAAAGGAAGAGTTATGTCACGTTATGCCGAACTGTTTAAAACAATGGGAAATTCAATTAGCGGGGAAAGCGGCAGCGACTTTTCATTAAATGAAACCGCTCCACGCGATGGCGAAGACGGTTTCACCCTCCTATTTGTTGATGACGAGGATAACGTGCTAAATGCGCTCAGGCGCATATTCATTGACGAAAACTATACCATACTTACTGCAAATTCAGCCCAAAAAGCTCTGGATATCTTCGAAAGAGAAAAGATTCATCTAATCGTCAGCGACCACCGCATGCCAGGCATGACCGGCGCAGAACTTCTAAAAATAGTACGGGAAAAACATCCAGAAACCATCAGGATTATGCTTACTGGTTATGCCGATGTGAATTCTATCATGGGGGCGGTCAAGGACGGTGCGGTTTACAAGTTCATAACTAAACCTTGGAATGATGAAGATCTGCGGCTGACAGTTTCTCTGGCTCTTCAGCAGTATATGCTGATGACGGAAAACAGGAAGCTTAAAGAATTGGCTAGACAACAGCAGGGAAAGATAAAGAGTTTTGCAGGATTGTTTGAGCAAAATCGAGGCATGCTGGGAGAGATTTTGGTCAAGGCTGGGCTTGTAAGTGGACAAGATATCGAGCAGGCCCAACAGCAAAAAGACAAAAACGAGTTTTTGGGCGATTTCCTAGTCCGAGCTGGTATGCTTACTGAATCAAAAATAGTTGCGGCTCTTCAAAAGCATCTGGGAGTAGAGTTTCTGGACTTGCGGGAGATTACCATTGCTCAGAATGTTGCCCGTTGTCTACCAAAGGAACTGTGTGAGAAGAGCAGATTGGTGCCGGTACGTCTAGAGGGTAATTCCCTGAGTATTGCTATGGCTGATCCATCTGATCTCCTCACCTGTGACAATATCGGCCGAGTTACAGGACTAAAGGTGATTACATTTCTTGCTGCCTCCTCGCAAATCATCGAAAAGATTGGGCAGGCATGGAGGGAGGATGTTGTTTCCAATAGCGACACGTTTGACGATTTAGAACCGTTGGATGAAATCGACATTATTCTGGACGAGGACGAGAGCGAGGCCAGTGTTGAAGAACTTATTGGTTCATCAAAGGTCCCTCCTGTTATAAGGATTGTCAACTCAATCATCGCAGAAGCAATCCGCTATGGCGCCAGCGATATTCATATCGAGGCGAAAACCAAGTTTACGCTGGTCCGCTACCGTATAGACGGGATGCTGCACGCAAAGATCAAAATCCCTACAGACCTGCACGCTGCAGTAATTTCGCGTATTAAAATAATTGCCAAAATGGATATTGCTGAACGCCGCCACCCTCAAGACGGAAGGATTACCGTCAAATCCGGAACGCGAATTGTGGATATGCGGGTTTCATCTCTTCCAACAATTAACGGTGAGAAGATCGTCATGCGTATACTGGACAAGAGTGCGGCAATTAAACGCCTCGAAGATCTGGGAGTGCTTGAGGACGACTACCGCAATATCACTGTGATAAGCCGTAAACCTCAGGGGGTTGTAATTGCCACAGGTCCGACCGGCAGCGGCAAGACGACAATGCTTTACTCAATCCTCTCTGCGATGATGACGCCCAACAAGAATTTTGAAACCATTGAAGAACCGGTTGAGTATTTTCTAGAAGAAGCCAACCAAGTTGCCATTCACGAGAAAATCGGCCTAACCTTTCCGCTTGTCCTGAGGGCAACATTGAGACAGGACCCTGATGTGATATTGTTGGGAGAGATTCGCGACTTTGAAACAGCTGATACCGCTTTCAAGGCAGCCCTAACCGGGCACATGGTTCTCAGTACTCTGCATACCAACAGTGCCATAGCCTCCATAACCAGGCTTGTAGATATGGGGATCAAGCCGTATATAATAGCTTCAGCACTGGAAGGTGTGATCGCCCAACGCTTAGTCAGAAAGGTGTGCACTGAGTGCATCACTCATGTGGCACCGGACAGAGGCGTCATGGAACTGCTCAGGCTGCCGGACGATCACTTTGGAGGGGAGGTTGCAATTGGTCGTGGTTGTCGCAAGTGTAACAATACCGGTTATCGCGGGCGTGTCGGAATCTACGAAATGTTTGTGATGAACGATGATTTCAGACATTTAATTACTTCGGATTACAGGGAATCAGATTTGCTGAACTTGACCAAGTCCTGTGGCATGAGAACACTGTTAGAGGACGGACTAGAAAAGGTTCGACGAGGATGGACAACGTTGGACGAGGTCTTGCGAGTGGTTGGGCCTACTGTAAAACTGGAAAGAGCCTGCGAATCATGTCTCAAGCTAATCGATTCAAAATATATGTTCTGCCCATACTGCGGGGCGTTCCGACACAACCATTGCAAACAGTGTCATTTGCCTTTGGAAGAAGGATGGCAGATCTGCCCTTCCTGTGGTTTGAAACGCTGACATAAAAGGAGCATTACATGAAAAACCCAATATTGCTGGTTGATGATGAGTCCCATGTACTATCTTCCATCAAAAGAGCCTTGTTTGATGAGCCGTTGGAAATTTATACCGCCGAAAGCGGAGAGAATGCCTTGAAGATTATGGCATCAGAGACGTTCAAGGTCGTTATGTCTGATGAACGAATGCCAGGGATGTCTGGAGCAGAGTTTCTGGCGAAGGCAAAAGATTTGTATCCTAATACAATTAGAATAATGCTGACCGGACATGCGACAATTGAAGCAGCAATTAACGCGGTAAACTCTGGTGAAATATACCGATTTTTCTCAAAGCCATGGAACGACTATGATCTAAAATTTGCAATCAAATCTGCTATCGAAAAGTACGATCTAGAGACAGAAAACAGCCGTCTGTTAGCGACACTAAGACAGCAAGCACTTGAAATTAGAATTTTAGAAAAACGCTATCCCGGCATCAGTCGCGTTGAAAAGGACAGCAAGGGGGTGTTTGTGCTGCCTGATATTCCTGACGAAGAGATCGACAGGATGATGTGTGAGTGTGAAAAAGAGTTCAGGCCTTGAGCTGGCTTGAACCCCCTCTGTTTGTTACAGTTTAAACTGCGCTACCACCTTGCGCAGGTCTTCGGCCAGCCCGGCCAGCTCATCCGCAGCTGCTTCAGATTCCTGGGCGATCTTTGAAGTCTTGGCGACCACCTCGGTAATCTGATGCATGTTGTTGCTGATCTCCGATGTGGTGGCGGTCTGCTCCTCCGCTGCTGTGGCCACCTGATTGATTTGCATGGTCACTTCGTTGATCTGGGCCAGGATATTTTCCAGGGCCTTGCCGGAATTGGCTGCCTTTTCGCTGCCGCGGCTGACCTCTTCTACCCCCTCTTCCATGGTTACAACAGCTCCCCTGGTCTCCTGCTGGATGGCCTTGATCATCTCGCCTATTTCCTTGGTGGCGCGGGTGGTGCGTTCTGCCAGCGCCCGCACCTCGTCGGCGACAACCGCGAAGCCTCGGCCCTGCTCTCCGGCGCGGGCGGCCTCGATGGCGGCGTTCAGCGCCAGCAGGTTAGTCTGGTCAGCGATGTCTTCAATGGTGCCGACGATCTCGCCGATCTGTTCAGAACGCTTGCCCAGTTGATCAACCGATTTGGCGGTTTCGCCGACCCGTTCGGCGATGCTGTTCATGACGGAGATGGTCTCGTCGACAACCCTGGCGCCGGATACGGCGGCTTCGCTGGCCTGGCGTGAACCATCGGCAGCCATGCTGCAGTTTTGGGCGATATCGCCGGATGTGGCTGACATCTCTTCACCGGCGGTGGCCACGGAACCGGCCTGTGCGGTGACCTCTTCGGCGCCGGTGGCCATCTGTTCGGCGGTGGTGTGCAGGTGTGTGGCGGCGTCGGCCACTTGATGGGTGGTGCGGCTGATGTGGGAGACCACTTCGTGCAGCTTGTCGACAAAGACGTTGAACCATTTGCAAACCTCGCCCAGTTCGTCGTTGGTCTTTACCTCAAGCCGCTTGGTCAGGTCGCCTTCGCCTTCAGCCACATCCCTGATCATCTCGACGATCTCACCCAGTGGTTTGAGTGATTTTCTGACGATCATGAATGCTGCAAAGGACAGGGTGGCGGCCAGCAGCATGGCAATACCGGCGATTATATATTTGAGCTTGTTGTATACGGACAGGTATTCGCTCTGCTTTTCGCCGACGTAGAGAATCCCGATGACTTCACCTTGGGCGTTTTTGACCGGATCATAGGCTGTGAAGTAAGGTACCCCCAGGATCGCCCCCTCACCGCGGTATGGTTTACCTGCTTTGATGACGGCATCATAGGCGGGGCCGGTCAACTTGGTGCCGACGGCGCGGTTGCCGTCAGGGTTCATGACATTGGTGGAGATACGGGTGTCGCCCATGAAGATGGTGGCGGCGCCGCCGAACAGCTGTTTGATTTGGTCCGGTATCTCAAAGTTGTTGTTGAGCACGTATTCGCCGGCCATCATTTTGCCGTCAGTCACACGCAGTTCGGTGCCCTTGTTATGCAACAACGTCTCCATGGTCTTTAAACGGGCATCCATGTCGATGTTGGCCCGGCTCTTGAATTCCTTCTGCATCTCGTACAGTGCGACCACCGAGGTGATGCTAATGGATAAAATGATGATGACTACATTGATTAGCAGAAATTTGTGGTTCAATTTCATGGTGTTTACCTCCAAGAGTTTCTCGTATTTAATGGTACTACCTGATCTAACCATGTCAAGAAGACAATAAAGGTCCGAATTGTATAGATCGCGTTAATGGGTGGGGGCTAATGAAAAATGGCGTGTAAGACTGGATGGTTAGCGCTGGTCAAGGGGGTAAATGTATTGATTATGCAAAAACAGTATTTCCAGTTAGTGTTTAATTGGGGGCCTGAAATATCTGCGCTGATACGGTGGCGTGGCAGTTGTGTTGTACTGATCAGGTCGACGCTGCAGTGTTGTTGCTGCCCAGCTGCATCGGGTTGTTCATGATGTCGTCAATAAAGGCCTGCATGGCGTGGGAGACATAGCGCTTCCTGTTCCAGGCCAGCCCGGCCTGAACATACATGGCATCAGCCAATGGCCGGCTTTCGATACGCAGGTTGCTATGAAGCATGGGATTTATCATAAAGGTAATGCCCACCTGCTGTTCCACCAGCCGGATAACGGTCTCGATCTGGTTCGACGAAAATATGATGTCCGGGGTGAACTGGTGTTTGGCACACTCCTCCAGCACAAGCTTTCTGGTATAGGTATCCTCTTTCAGCAGAATGAACTTTTCTTTCCGCAGCAGACAGAACGGTATCTTGGCCTGCTTAACCAAGGGATGTTGGTGATGAAGAAAGACGCAGATTTCGCTTTTGGATATTTGGGCGGTCTGAAGATCGGCGGAAATATCCGAGATCAGGATGATGCCCACATCCAGTTCCCCCTGTTCCAGCAGTTTTTTGATGTTTAGTGACCCTTCCTCGATTACGCTGATTTCGATTTCCGGATACCGTCTTTTAAACCGGCTGAATATGTAAGGGAACAGATAGGCCCCCAGCATGGGGGTGATGCCAATCCTGATGGCGCCGCGTTGCAGCTTGCGGTAGTCATCCATCTCTTTTACTGCGTTATCCAGGCGATCCAGGATGTCTTCAACCCTTTGCAGGAATACATGTCCTGTGGCATTGAGGGTGATCTTTTTCTGAAAGCGGTCGAATAACCTCACCCCCAGCTCATCCTCCAGTTTCTGGATGGCGATGGATATGGCCGGCTGGGCCACGTGGCAACGCTCGGCGGCCCTGGTGATACTGGCCAGTTGGCTAACCGCCTGGAAGTATTTCAGCTGTCTGAGTTCCATGACGCTCCCCTGTTATATATTTCATTTATCAATAAATAAGTAATGGATATTATCTATTTATGCAAATTTAAAATACAGTGATGATACATCTTGCATTGCCAATGCCATGGCGAGTTGATCTGGCAGAGGTTTTGCATTAAGCGGAGCCGTGGCCGGCCGCTAAAACATTTTTCATAAGGAGTGCGCACGCCATGTTGCCAAGACAGAAAAACGTGGATGCTCAAACAGAGCAGCGGGAACGGTACTACCAAAATTTTACTGGAAAAAGGCTGCAATTCCGGTTTATTATCTCAACCTTTTATATGGCCTTTGTTATGGCTGTGGCGGTTTGTTCTAAGGTTCAGGAACTGAAGAAGGGCACCTGCTTTTTCAATGCTTAAATGCCAAGCATATCTTGGTGTGTTGCTACACGCAACACTTGAGTGGAACAAGACCGGTTATCCAGGTATTGGTTGAACACGTGGCCGCGGAATTCAAACGCCGGAGAGAAGCCTGCATCAATCAGCCAGACGCAAAAAGTTATGTTCATAGCGATGAAGGTGTGAAACTGTATTTCCAGGTTTATGGCTAAGGGGAGCTTGATGAGTGTGAATCAAAGCAATAGTGATGTGATCCTGATTGGCGGCGGCATCATGAGTGCAACTCTCGGCACGATGTTGAGAGAGTTGGCACCGGATTGGAAGATAACGGTATTTGAAAGGCTGGACCAGCTTGGCGCAGAAAGCTCTGATCCTTGGAATAATGCCGGCACCGGTCACGCGGCCTTGTGTGAGCTGAATTACACGGCGGAAAATCCTGACGGTTCTGTGGATATATCCAAGGCTGTTAAAATCAATCAGGAATTTCAGGTTTCCAGGCAATTCTGGTCATACCTGGCTGAAAAAGGGCATATCACTGAGCCACGCAATTTTATCACCCCGTTGCCGCACCTGAGTTATATACAGGGACAGGACAATGTGAAGTTTTTGCGGAAACGCTTTGAGGCTCTGTCCAAGGTGCCGCTGTTCAAGGGGATGGAATATACGGAGGATGCTGCCCGGCTTGAAGAGTGGATGCCGCTGATCATGAAAAACAGGGTGGTTGACAAGCCGATGGCGGCTACCAGAACGGCCGGCGGTACGGATGTGGACTTTGGCGCATTGACGCGCATGTTGTTCAAGTACCTGGCATCAACCGGTGCGGAGATTAATCTGAACAGCAATGTGGCAGACATCGGGCGTTTAAGCAATGGGCTATGGGAACTGAAGGTCAAAAATACCCGCAATGGTGAGCTGCAAAGCCACACGGCCAGATTTGTATTTATTGGCGGTGGTGGCGGCAGTCTGCCTCTGCTGCAGAAGAGCGGGATTCCCGAAGGAAAAGGGATTGGCGGTTTCCCGGTCAGCGGCATTTTTCTGGTATGCCGGAATCCCGAGCTTGTTTCGCAGCATTACGCCAAGGTCTATGGCCGCGCCCCGCTGGGGGCGCCTCCCATGTCCGTGCCGCATCTGGATACCCGCTTCATCGACGGTAAGCCGTCACTGCTATTCGGGCCTTTTGCCGGTTTCTCCCCCAAATTCCTCAAAAACGGCTCCGTGTTTGACCTGCTAACATCAATCAAGCCGCACAACCTGATCACCATGCTGGCGTCAGGGGTAAAAAACATGGCGTTGACGGCATATCTGATCAATCAGGTCATGCTCTCCAAAGAACAGCGCATGGAGGCGCTCAGGGAGTTTGTGCCTGGGGCCAGATCGGAAGATTGGGACGTGCTGGAAGCGGGACAGCGTGTGCAGATCATCAAGAATACCGCTGAAGGCAAAGGCATGCTACAGTTCGGCACAGAAGTCATCAACGCTGCCGATGGATCCATAGCCGCTTTGCTGGGCGCCTCTCCCGGCGCATCTACGGCGGTGTCGGTCATGCTTGGGCTGATCAAAACCTGCTTTCCCGGCAACTACAATGCATGGGAACCAAAAATAAAGGAAATGGTGCCTTCCTACGGCATTGCGTTGGCCGACAATCCGGAGCTTAACGCCAGCATCCAGAATGAAACCAGCAGGGCGCTTGAACTGGACAGGGAACAACGCTAGCAGCGGATTTTATTGCTACAGCGTTGTCAGCTGTCTGTGCCGCTCCAGCAGACTGAGGAATGCCTGCAGCAGTCTGGACTGATAGGCGGACGTTCTGGTCTGAATGGAAAGTTTTCTGCCCAGATCCAGCGGGCATGCAATCTCTGTCAGCCAGCCGTTTTCCAGTTCTCTCCTGACAGCGAGTATTGACAGGCAGCCCGCCCCCAGGCCTGCTTCGGCGGCCTTCTTGATAGCTTCGGTATTGCCAAGCTCCATGGCGATGGAAAACGTGACATCCTTGCGGACCATCGCCGTTTCAAACACCTCCCTGGTGCCGGAACCTTTTTCGCGCATGAGCCATTGGGCTGCACTCAGCATACTCAGTGTCGCCTTTCCGCCTTGCGCCCAGGGATGTTCCCTGCCTACTACCACGACCAGCCGGTCATCTCGCCACTCCGTGGTATGGAGTACCCTGGAGTGCGGCACCCCTTCCGTCAGTCCCAAATCCAGCTCACCATTTTCCAGAGCGCTTTCAATCTGGCGGGCATTTCCCACGGTCAGTGAAACCTTGGCCCTGGTGTAGCATCGGGAAAATTCAGCCATAATGTCGGGCAGGATATAGTTGCCAATGGTGGTGCTGGCACCGACGTTCAGCACACCGGTAGGCTCGCCGGCAGAACTTTCCAGAAACTGTTCGATGCCCCTGGCAATACCCAGCGCTTTTTCAGCCTCCGGCAGTATGCTGCGTCCGCGGTCATTCAGAAACAGGCGCTTGCCGTGTCTTTCAAAGAGCGGTGCGCCGGCCAGCCTTTCCAGCTCGGCAATTGCCATGCTTACGGCGGATTGGGTCAGAAGCAGCTGGCTGCTGGCCTGGGTCACATGTCCGCATCGTGCCACCTTCTCGAAGATTTCCAACTGTCTCAGCGTAATGGCCATAGGCAAGATGATATCAAATGAACTGATTAATATCAAAAGTATTACTCATTTTTATTTATGAAAGGCGTGCTGTATATTCAGAAACAAATCTGCTGCGGAGAGGGATATGCATATTGATCTGTTGCGCAAGGCGCTATTTGTAATACTGCTGGGACTATGCGCCACCCCCTGGGTGGATACGGCGCTGGCCCTGGTGTTGGGGATACTGCTCAGTCTGCTGCTGGGCAACCCCTGGCCGCAAAGGAGCGCCCGTTACAGCAAGCAGCTGTTGCAGATTTCGGTTGTCGGACTGGGGTTCGGCCTGAGTCTGGGCGAGGTGGTGCAGACCGGCAGGAACTCCATCTGGTACAGTGTCGTCGGCATCGCCTGTACCCTGCTTGCCGGATATCTGCTGGGCAGGCTGTTGCGGACAGACCGGAATACATCGGCCTTGATCTCTTTCGGTACGGCGATTTGCGGCGGTAGCGCCATTGCCGCCCTGGCCCCGGTGCTGAAGGCTAAAAACGATGAAACCGCCGTGGCTCTGGCAACGGTATTTACCCTGAACTCCGTGGCGCTGCTGCTGTTCCCGCTGGTGGGGTACTGGCTGCAGCTGGACCAGTATACCTTTGGGGTCTGGTCCGGTCTGGCCATTCATGACACCAGCAGCGTGGTCGGTGCGGCCTCCCGCTATGGCGCCGAGGCCCTGGCGGTCGGCACAACCGTCAAGTTGACCAGGGCGGTCTGGATCGCACCGGTGGTCATGATCGTGTCGCTGTGCAGTGGCAGTAGGCAGAAAGCCGCAATTCCGCTGTTTATCGTGGGGTTTGCCGCTGCCGCCGCAATCAGGACCGCACTGCCCGGTTTTGAATATTGCTGGGGCATGCTGGCTGCTGTTGCCAAGCAATGTCTGGTGGTGACGCTGTTTATGGTGGGGGCGGGGCTGAGCAGGGAGGTGCTGAAAAAGGTTGGGGCAAAGCCTTTGCTGCAAGGTATTATGCTGTGGGTGCTGGTCAGCGGGCTGACCCTGATAGCCTTGAAATATCTGGGACTGGTTTGAACATCTTCTGGTCCGGCTGAGACCATTTTCTACAGCTACGGCAGGAATCGTCTGATCTATTTGCCAGATTATTAAGATGATTGAAGATAGTTCTGCCCTGTGATAAAAGCAGCTTGCAAAATACATGATCCGGAGGAAACACACATGAAGCGTATGATGTTCTTGGTATGTTTTGCGCTGCTGGTTACTGCAGGTGTTGCTTTTGCGGCCGGTCCAGGACAGGCCGAATTCGACAAATGGGCCAGGGGCGTAAAGATTTCCGGCTACAGCTATGGTGGAGTCGAACAGACCGATCCAGGCGTATTCATGGCTGGATGGATGAACCCCAAAGGGAATGTGTTGGGGGTGCATCTGAATCCGATCTCCAGCTTCAAAAGCTACCAGCAGGTGGTTAACCGTAAAAAACCGGAAGCGTTTACCTACAAGGGTGCGTCTGCACTGTATAGCGATGCAACCGGCTTCGGTCTGATTGCCATCAAGTACCAAAATTCCGGCAAGGTGCTTGTCATCAGCCAGATGGGAGAGTCCAAAGGGTTGTCGAAGGCGGAGTTGATCAAACTGCTGGATGTGATGAAACCGGAAAAACTGCTGAACTAATCGAAAGTAACAGGAGATAACATGTCTATTTCATCTATTTTGTTAAACCTGGCACGGAAGCAGGTGTCGGGTATCTGCCTGGCGGCTGCCATACTGTTGCAGACTGGTTTTGCTGGTCTGGCGTCAGCAGCAGCCCCACAGCCCAGCTTGCCGGATATCGTTTTTGACTTTCCGTCTCTTGTAATAAAACGCATCCCGGTTGATGTTAAGAGCATCAAGGTGAACTGTTATCTGTATAAGGGGGACGGCTGGGTTCCGGATTTTGTCGCTGAAAAGTCTTTTACGCCGGTGGCCACGACTGCAGGAAGAGAAGTAACAAGCGGGCCGTTCACGGTAAATGCCCGCTTGAATGCAGGCACCGATATAAAAGCATTAAAGCGCTGGAAGTGCTTGCTGGTTTCAGTGGACTTGAACGGCTCAAGCAGTGCCATAAACACGGGAAACTGTAATTATGACAGTACAAGATGGTTTTGCGCAGACAGCAGATATCCAAATGCTACTTCTGCAACGGGGAACATCCCGTCCGGCAAATAGAAACAGGGGAGGGGCTTTGTCAAATCCACTTGTAAAAAACATCAGTTTTCTGTTTGTGAAGTGCCTTGTCTGTCTGGTGTGCATGTTTGCGGATACGGCGACAGCACTAACAATCAATGCGCCGGCACTAGGATATACCGGCTTGGGCAGCATGGTGAACATGGCTGCAAATGCCGGCCAGTCCTATCAGGGGCAACTTGCCCAACCTATGAGAATTGCTGCGCCGGCACTTGGCTATACCGGTTTTGGCAGCATGGTGAACATGGCTGCAAATGCCGGCCAGTCCCATCAGGGGCAACTTGCCCAACCTATGAGAATTGCTGCGCCGGCACTGGGTTATACCGGTTTGGGCAGCATGGTTAACATGGCTGCAAATGCCGGCCAGTCCCATCAGGGGCAACTTGCCCAACCTATGAGAGTTGTTGCTCCGGCACTGGGTTATACCGGTTTTGGAGGTGCTGTGGCAGTCAGAAGGAAATAAAGGTAGAAGTCATTACTGGGAATGCCAGGATACATTGTTTATAAGGAAACATGAAATTCGCCTGCGACGTCACTAAAAATCTCAAGCCAACCTGAATTGAAGGGACAGCATACCTAATTACAGCAACACATCAATACGCGCTTCTGGTTACTGAAGAACCTGACTTTCAAGGGTTTTGGCTGGTGGGGACAAGATGTGAGAGACAGATGTAATGAAACGCAGATATTAAAAAGCCCTGCAGCTTTTCAGTTGCAGGGCTTTTTATGTAATTGGTGGCAGTGCAGGGATTCGAACCCCGGACCTAGCGAATATGAGTCGCTTGCTCTAGCCAACTGAGCTACACTGCCAAAATGGGGCGTGAAAATAGACTCATAGCAATATATAATTTTGCAGTGCGTGTCAAGAGAAAAGCTGCTGCTAGTGTTTTTTTTATGCTGCGTTTTCTTCTTCTTTGGGGTCAAGACAGGGGAGCATGAAGATAAAGTCGCTGCCCTGACCCGGTACGCTTTCCACCCAGATGATGCCGCCCATGTTTTCTACGGTGAGTTTGCAGTAGGCCAGCCCCAGTCCGGCTCCGCCGTATTCCCGGTCGCTGCGCCATGACTGCACGAAACGCTCGAATATGCTGGCCTGGTCTTCCAGCGGGATGCCGTTGCCGGTGTCTTTCACGCTGATGCACAGGATTTTTTTATGTTTGAGCAGTTCGGTGGCCAGTGCTGCGGCGTATGCCGGCATATTTTTGATGGTGCTGTCATCCGGCGCTGCTGTGTGGCAGGTGACTTTGATCTGTCCGCCTTCCGGGGTGAATTTGATGGCATTGTTGAGCAGATTGGCCAGCACCCTTGAGAAGGCCATACGGTCTATGGCAACCTGCGGCAGATTCTCCTCGACGCTGGATGTGATGCTGATGCCTTCACGGTTGGCAATCAGGGTAAAGCGGTCGATGGCATTCTGGATGGGTATGTTGGGGTAGGAATCGCGGAAGTGCATCTGCATGCGGCCGACTTCTATGCGGTGGATGTCCAGCATGTTGTTGATCATGGCGACGACTTCATTGCAGCAGTCGATGGAGGCTTCCAGGTAGTCGATTTGCTCGCTGTTTACCGGCCCCAGGCGGCCTTCGCGTACCAGGTCGATGGAACCGATGATGGCGGTGATGGGGTTTTTCAGATCATGGGAAAGCATGTAAACGAAGTCTTCTTTTTCCTGTTCCAGCCGCTGTTTTTCCAGCAGCATGGCCCTGTATGAAAGCGCCTGTTCTACACGCTGCAGCACGTCATCAAGGCCAAACGGTTTGGCAAAATAGTCTACGGCGCCGGCTTTCATGCATTTTACAGCCAGGTTTTCATCGCCATCGCCGGTCATCATGATGACGGCGGCGTTGCTGCCCGATTCCTTGATGCGCTCCAGTACCTGTACACCGGAGAGCTTGGGCAGATTGATGTCCAGCAGTACCAGAGAAAAATGCTCGCTCTCCATCAGGGCCAGACAGGTTTCCCCATCTTTTGCCCGTCCGGTTATGTAACCGGCATTTTCA